>Ga0182014_10008443_pt1 | contig 10533 bp, 8 predicted proteins | sample 612S2DmetaG_FD_120489 | JGI IMG/M metagenome (GOLD analysis project Ga0182014, IMG submission 120489) | Permafrost microbial communities from Stordalen Mire, Sweden - 612S2D metaG | ecosystem: Environmental > Terrestrial > Soil > Wetlands > Permafrost | place: Sweden: Stordalen | collected...
ATTTCTTTAAGGGCTAATTCAATGTCGGATGCGTGAACAGTTACTCTTCCTGCATGTTTTGCGAGTGCAACTGCTTGAATAGCGACTTTTTCACCCCATTGTTCTAATTCTTTTCCTAAAGCTTCTTCTGCACCAGTACTGACTCTTTGTCCACCGGCATTTTTTATTAATCTTCCTATTGGAGCTATTGGTAATTCAGCCATATTTTATCACCTAATCATAATTTTATGTATGACTATATTTAAATATACCGAATTTTAAGCTGTTTTTATTTACATTAACCTTATTATGATCCTTAAAATTCCATTCTAAATCATATATTATTTTTTTGTAATCTCGTAATTTGTAATTTTATAAATTTTTTAATAAAAAAAACTATTTTTTAGGGGGTAAAGAATCGCATGACTGATATTACTCAACACCCTACATTTTGAATTCATTTATATAATTAGTTATAATTAAATAGACTAAATATTACATGATTATATATAATATATAGTATTACTTATTCTTAATTTTTTATGGTAATTTTCTGAGTTTTTTTAGGAGTATCACCCCAAAATCTAAGTAAAATTATGGCCATATAATTAAACTGCAAGAAACTATGTCATCGGATCTAAAATTTTTTCTAAAAATTATTTATGGTTAAATTGGGGAGGTTTTAAAATATGTCAGATGATTCATCTAAAGAAGATGTTTCAATAGTAATCTGTGGAGAGGCTGGTCAAGGTATTCAAACTGTGGAATCAATTCTCGTGCAAGCCATTAAAATGGGTGGTTATCATGTTTTCTCATCAAAAGAATATATGTCACGAGTCAGAGGGGGTGAAAACTCTACAGAAATACGTATATCATCAAAAAGACTTACTTCTTATGTTGAACGTATTGATATCTTGTTAGCTTTAAGTGACGGTGCAATTGAACATCTACATCAAAGAATAACACCAGAAACTCTTATACTAGGTGATGAGAAGAATTTTAAATCAGTTACCGAATATGACACTATTGCAATACCACTTTTCAAGAGCGCAGAAGAATTGGGTGGTCCTATCTTTTCCAATGTTATTGCAGCAGGGGTGATTTCACGGGTTTTAAATATATCATCCGAGATATTCAACAAAATTATTATGAGAATGTTCTCCCGTAAAGGAGAAAAAATTGTAGAAAAAGATTTAGAAGCTGGTAAAAAAGGTCATGAAATCGGGGCACAACTTGTTAAATCTGGAAAAATCAAAATTCAATTAGAGAAAGATCCACAAATTAAGGATGAGTTATTATTAAGTGGAACGGAGGCTGTAGGATTAGGATGTCTCGCAGGAGGTTGTAACTTCATGTCCTCATATCCTATGACTCCATCTACACCCTTGCAAATGTTTATGGCCCAAAATGGAGTTGAATTTGATTTAATCTTTGAACAAGCTGAAGATGAAATAGCAGCCGTTAACATGTCTATCGGTGCATTCTACGCGGGTGCTAGATCAATGATCGCTACATCTGGAAGTGGATTTGCCCTTATGGAAGAAGCAGTAGGCCTTTCAGGGATGATTGAAACTCCAGTAGTGATATATGTAGGTCAAAGACCCGGACCTGCAGTAGGACTTCCCACCAGGACTTCACAGGAAGATCTTAATTTAACATTATATTCTGGTCCGGGAGAGTTTGCTAGGATCATATTTGCACCAGGCAACTTTGAGGATGCATTTAAATTATCACAAATAGCCTTTAATTTAGCAGATAAATATCAAATCCCCGTATTCATACTTTCAGATCAATATTTTGCTGAATGTTTTTACAATATCCCTTCCCTGGATTTAAGTGAGTTGAAAATTGAAAATCATATCGTAAAAACGGATGAAAATTATAAAAGATATCAACTAACTCCTGATAGTGTTTCCCCACGAGGAATACCGGGATTTGGTGCAGGGGTCGTTGTGGTTGATTCAGATGAACATGATGAGGAGGGTCATATAACCGAAGATTTAGATCTCAGAGTCAAAATGGTTGAGAAACGTTTCACTAAGAAAATGAATAAAATCCGAGAAGAGGTCATTCCCCCGGAGTTAGTTGGTAATGAGGATTATGAGATTTTAGTAGTGGGTTGGGGTTCAACTTATGGTACTATAAAGGAAGTAGTGAATGGATTAAATTCTGATAAAATCGCTTTTTTACATTTTAAACAAGTTTATCCTTTATCTATTAAAACGGTGAAATATTTTAAAAAAGCTCGTAAAACTGTTATTTTTGAAAATAATATTTCTTCTCAATTTGGAAAGTTGATTAAACTTGAATTAGGTTTTGATATGGATGAAACATTTTTAAAATATAATGGAATGCCGTTTTCAGTGGAGGAAGTTACTGAAATCCTAAAAAAATTCTGGGAGGGTTTATAAAAAAATGGATCCTAAAATTTTTGATATGGAGTATGCGGATGTGGCATGGTGTCCTGGTTGTGGAAACTTTTCAATACTTTCAACGGTGAAAAAAGCTCTAGCTGAACTTGAAATAAATCCTGAGGATCTGGTACTGGTTAGTGGTATTGGTCAGGCGGGTAAACTTCCGCATTATGTTAAATCTAATGTATTTAATGGTCTTCATGGTAGATCACTTCCTCCTGCTACGGGTATAAAAGCTGTTAATCCTGAGCTTACAGTTATTGATGTTAGTGGAGATGGTTGCATGTATGGTGAAGGGGGTAATCATTTCATACATACTATACGTAGAAATCCTGATATAACTAATATAGTTCATAATAACATGGTTTACGGTTTAACTAAAGGTCAGGCATCTCCTACCACTAGGGCTAATTTTAAAAGTAATTTACAGGTTGAAGGAGTATTTCTGGAGCCATTTAATCCATTATCTGTGGCTATAGCTCTTAAAGCTTCATTTGTAGCTAGAGTATTTAGTGGAGATATGGATCAAACCAAAGAAATTCTTAAAAAAGCAATAAAGCATAAAGGCTATGCATTGGTTGATATATTCCAACCTTGTGTAACATTTAACAAGGTAAATACCTTTCAATGGTTCCGGGAAAATACTTATTACTTGGAGGATACTCACGATCCCTCTAATATCGGTGAAGCATTCAAAAGAGCAATGGAAACCGATAAGTATCCATTGGGAATATTTTACGTGAATAATGATAAGAAAACATTCGAAGAAAATTTAGCTGTTTATAATAAGAATAAATCACCGGTTTATAAGAGGAAAGTTGATCCTAATAAATTGGAAACTTTAATTAATTCGAAAAGAAGTATTTAGAATGAATTTAAAGGATTTTAAAGATAAATTTAATTTAAAAAACGTCTAAATTTAATTATTTAATATTTTAGAATTTCCTTATAAAATTTTTTTCGTAAATGGAAAAATTCAGATCGAAATAATGGAGAAGATGACACATGTCCAATGATTTAGAGTCTTTACTTAAAGAAAAAAGAGTTTTTAATCCCTCCAAGGAAATGATTGATGGAAGCAATATTAAGAAATGGATCGATAACCATAACCTTAAAGATTATGATGAATTACAGGAGAAGGCTTTAGAGAACCCTCAATGGTTTTGGAATGAGATTGCAAAGGAATTGAATTGGTTTAAACCTTATAAAGAAGTTTTAAAATGGGATCCACCTAATGTAGAATGGTTTTTACATGGTAAAACTAATATTGTGCATAATGCCTTAGATAGACATATTGAAGGTCCATATAAGGATAAAATTGCTTATATATGGGAAGGAGAGAATGGTGAAGTAAAAAAATTAAGTTATCAGGATCTTTACAGAGAGGTTAACCGTTTCGCTAATGCATTAAAAAGTTTAGGTATAGAGAAAGGGGATAGAGTAAGTATTTACCTTCCAATGATATTGGAATTACCTATAGCCATGTTAGCATGTGCTAAAATTGGTGCTGTCCATTCAGTTGTCTTCTCCGGTTTTTCAGCGAAGGCTTTTGCAGATCGAATAAATGATGCGGGTTCAAAAATTGCCATAACTGTTGATGGTTTTAATCGAAGAGGTAAAGTCATACATTTAAAGAATAAAGTGGATGAAATATTAAAGAATACTCCATCCATAACGAATTTGTTAGTTGTGAAACATGTTGGGGTAGAAGTTTCCCTAGAGGATGGTAGGGATATTTGGTGGCATGAAATAAGGGATCGAATGGATTCTGAATGTGAAACAGTTTCTATGGATTCTGAAGATCCGCTTTTTATTCTTTACACTTCCGGTACTACGGGAAAACCTAAGGGTGTGGTACATGTTCATGGTGGATATATGGTGGGAGTTTATGCTACTCTTAAATTTGTATTTGATATGAAGGAGGAGGATATATGGTGGTGTGCAGCGGATATTGGTTGGATAACTGGACATAGTTATATAGTCTACGCGCCACTACTTTTTGGTGTTACATCAATTATATATGAAGGTGCACCGGAATATCCAGATCCAGGGAGATTATGGAGAATTTTAGAGGATTATAAGGCCACAATCTTCTATACTGCTCCTACTACTATTAGAATGTTCATGAAGTATGGTGAAGAATGGCCTCAGAAATGTGATTTAACTTCTTTAAGGCTTTTGGGAAGTGTGGGCGAACCTATTAATCCTGAAGCATGGGTATGGTATCATAAGTATATTGGTAGGGATAAATGTCCTATTATGGATACTTGGTGGCAGACTGAAACGGGTATGCATATTATTACTCCTGTTCCCATCTCAAATCTTAAACCCGGCTCTGTATTTAAACCATTTCCTTCAATAAAAGTGGATGTGGTTGATGATGATGGTGAAAGCATTATTGGTGATGGGGGGCATTTAGTTATAAAGTCTCCTTGGCCTGCCATGTTCCGAACTTTATATAATAACCCTGATCGGTATATGGAGACTTATTGGTCTACTTTCCCTAATATTTATTTAAGTGGTGATGTAGCTCGTCAGGATGAAAATGGTTACTTCTGGATTCAGGGAAGGGAGGATGATGTCATGAGCGTTGCTGGGCATAGGATTAGTAGTGCTGAGGTTGAATCTGCTTTAGTAAGCCATCATGATGTAGCTGAAGCTGCTGTAGTTGGTAAAGCTGATCCTATTAAGGGTGAAGTGATTTATGCTTTTGTAATTTTGAAACATGGAATAAATGGAGATTCTAATCTTAAAACTATTTTAAGGAATCATGTTCGAAATGAAATCGGTCCTATTGCTAGTCCGGCTGACATTATATTAGTTTCAGATCTTCCTAAAACTAGTTCTGGTAAGATAATGCGTAGGGTGATTAAGGCTAAAGTTAGAGGGGAGCCTGTTGGAGATATAAGTACATTGGCTAATCCTGAAGCTGTTGATGAATTAGGTAAAGATTTAGTAATATAATAAGAATATATAGAGTAAAAAAATATATATTTACTTGGAAATGTATTATATTATTGAATTTTATACAAGTGAATTAATATGCAAGGTAATAACGAAAAAGAATCTAATTTAGAAGAATCTTTGAATGAATCATTAGAATTAGAAATTAATGAGGATGATATTAGAGGATTGTTAGGAATATTTGAGAAAGTTCCTCCATTTGTATTAAAGATAGCAGTTTCTCGGAATATGAATGCAGTAAAATCATTTGAAAGTAAAATAGAAGATTATAAAGGTAAATTGACTGATGAAGAGCGGTTGAAAATAAGTAAAATTTTAGAAATCCCTATTCCTGAGCTTCAATTGTTATTGGATAAAGTTTATTTGAAAACTAATTATAAACAGTTTAGAATATTGGCGAATTCGAAGGCGGAGTCGTTTCTAATATTAAACTTGGGGGAACTTAAAAAAGTTTTATTTAATGAGTAGATTCATTCTCTAAACGTTTTTAATGTTTTAAAAAAAATAAATAATACAAATATTTTTTAAATAAAAAATTTTAAACTTTAATATAATTATTTAATAAATTTTTATAAAAATTAATATAAAAATTAATTTAATATTATTTAAAGTAAATATAATATTTAGTCCATCTTAACGAGGTATAAAGAAATTGACGCAACTTGAACAAGCTAAAAAAGGCCAAATTACCGATGAAATGAAATATGTATCGGAAATAGAGGGCATTGAAATCATTGAACTGCTGAGAAGAGTTGCGAAGGGACAGATAGTTATTCCTAAAAATGTTAGCAGTGATAGCATCCCCTTAGGGATTGGTAAAGGGTTGAAAACTAAGATAAATGCTAATGTTGGTTCTTCCTCTGAACTGGAAAATATTGAATGGGAAGTGGAAAAAGCCTTAACTGCAGTTGAATTTGGTTCAGACACTTTAATGGATCTTTCAACAGGTCCAAATTTTAAAGAAGTCAGAAAAGCTTTAATGAAAGCAGTGAAGATTCCTCTTGGTACTGTACCTATATATGAGGCTGCGGTAAAATCATCTGAATCCCGGGGTGCGGTTGTACATATGGATGAAGATGATATGTTTCAAGCAATAATTAACCAGGCTGAAGAGGGTGTTGATTTTATTACAGTCCATTGTGGCATTACCAAAGATACTGTGGAGAAACTTAAAAATTCTAATAGAATCATGGGTGTTGTTAGTCGTGGTGGAGCTTTCTTGGCGGCATGGATACTCCAAAATGATGAGGAAAATCCACTTTATAAAAATTATGATTATCTTCTAGAAATAGCCCATGAGTATGATGTTACGTTAAGTTTAGGGGATGGTTTAAGACCGGGATGTCTTCATGATGCATCTGATATCCCTCAAATAGGGGAGTTAATAATTTTGGGTGGGCTTGTGGAAAGGGCTCGTGAAAGGGGAGTTCAAGTGATGGTGGAGGGTCCAGGACATGTACCATTAAATCAGATTGAATCTAATATTCAAATCCAGAAGACTATTTGTAAGGAAGCTCCTTTTTACGTTCTGGGTCCATTAGTGACGGATTTAGCGCCAGGTTATGATCATATAACTTCTGCTATTGGTGGGGCAATAGCTGCTGCTGCGGGTGCTGATTATTTATGTTACGTCACTCCTGCTGAGCATCTCTCCATTCCTAGCGTGGAAGATGTGAAGGAAGGAGTTATTGCATCCAAAATAGCTGCACAGGCTGGGGACGTGTCGAAGGGTGTTACTAATGCTTGGGATAATGAAATTAAAATGGCTAATGCTCGTAGAAGTTTCGATTGGAAACAGCAGTTTCAACTGGCTTTTGATCAGGTTAAGCCTTGCAAGTACAGGGAAAGGAAAGCAACTCATGGTGAGGATATGTGCACTATGTGTGGGGAGTTCTGTGCTTTAAGATTAGTTAGGGATATTTAAAATCCAAAAAAAAATTAGTATGATTTTATATGATTTATTATTAAATTTCTATTTTTTTAAATTATTAATAGAAGCTTGTACATAAATTAATATTAACGTTATTTTTTATTTTTTTTCAAAAAATTTTAAATGAAATTAAAATGGTACGGAGGATTTAGTTATGCCAATGCAGCATGTTGATGGTAAAAATGAAGGTAAAATAGTTCTTTATGCTTTAAGTACTTGTGGATGGTGTAGGAAGACTAGACTGCTTCTTGAGGAGTTAAATTTTGAATATGATTATATCTATGTGGATCTTTTAGAGGGTGATGAAAGGAATGAAATAATAGAACAAGTTAAAAAATGGAATTCTCAACTTTCCTTCCCTACATTGGTGATAAATGATGAAAAAACTATCGTAGGATTCGATGAGGAGGGAATTAAGGGGCTGCAGGGATGAATAAAATTCTAATTAGTGACTTTGTGGTGGGTGATGAGGAAGTTAACCAGTATTATGTGGAATTGAAGAAGCAAGTTGAATCATCGGGTTATCATCTTAATCCTGATGTTGAATTCACTAAATCATTACTGAAGAGTATAATTTTGAATGATAAGCGTTATGGTTATGAATCTTGTCCCTGTAGGTTAGCAGTTAATGATAAAGTGGAGGATTTAGATATAATATGTCCATGTTATTATAGGGATCCTGATCTTGATGATTACGGGGCTTGTTATTGTGGTTTATACGTTTCAGGTGAGATATTTAATGGTGAAAAGAAATTGGAACCTATACCAGAAAGAAGACCTTCACCAGAGGATCGTGAAAAGCTAAAGAAGGAATCTAATACTGGAATTTTATCATCTTCTTCTATACCTGTGTGGAGATGTCAAGTTTGTGGTTATTTATGTGCTAGAGATAAGCCACCAGAAATTTGCCCTATTTGTACAGCAGAAAAAGAGCGTTTTGAACAGTTTAATTAAACAAATACATTTTTTTTAATATAATGATTAATGCAGTTAGGAACATTAAGCAAATTTTTAAAAATATTTTATTTAATTTTTTTGAATTTATCCAATTTTATTTATTTCTGTTATGTTAATATTATTCTAATAGATTTATAATCCTTTATTTAAAACTTTAAGAGTCAACATTTGACATTTTATGGCAAAGTTTTTATAAAATGATAATGTACTGACAGACATTATTCAATTTTTTTTAATTTGTTTAAGTAAACAGGGAATCGGGTGAATTAATTGAATTTGGAGGATATTTTTGCACTTCACGATGATGTTAAAGATGATTTAAAGTTTTTCGTCGCATCCGATGTCCGAGTTAAAATATTACTTAGTTTGAATAAAGGATCAAAGAATTTAGCCAACTTAAGAAAAGAACTTCATTTTAGTTCATCAACTATTTTGCATGGAATGTATCAATTAGAAGAAAAGGATTTTATATTCAGAGAAGCGGGAAACTATTATTTATCACAGTTGGGTGAAATCTCGACTCATAAACTTATTGACGTTATAAAATCTATTCATACTATGAATAAAGGTAGAAATCTATTTTTGAATCATGAAATTGGATCAATACCTCCGGAATTACTTAGAGATATTGGTTGTTTAGAGAGTTCAACCGTTATAAGTTCTACAGCCACTGATATTATTAAACCTTACGTTATTGTATCAAAATTTATATCTGAATCTAATAATGTGAAACATTTATCTTCAGTTTTTTTTGCATCTAATATTCAATTATTATTTGAAAATCTTGAAGAAAATAGTCAAATTCATCTGCTTTTTACTGAAGAAATATTGAAGAAATTACTTCAAACAGTAAATCCTGAAAATATTGAGAAGGGAGCGTCATTGCATAATCTAAAATTAGGAATAGTTGAAGAAAGTACGAAGATTTCCCTTACTTTGGGTGATAATTTCATTGCTCTGGGATTATTTTCTGTAAATGGAGAATATGATCTAAATACATTCTTAATCAGTCAAAGTGAAGATGCTATCATTTGGGGTGAACGTTTATTCAACCATCATCTTAAATCTGCCAATGAATTTAACCTATAATATTTCAACTAATAAGCTTAATTTGAATATAATGAAATAATATTTAAAATATAAATATTTTTTAATCAAATGTTATATTCACATTTATTCTCTAAAAAAACATATTATAAGCAAATAATAAACGTGTAAATTTATTTTTTTTGATTTTGAGGGGTATGATAAAAAATGTCTGCTAATAATGATATGAAGTATGAGGAGTTGGTGGAACTTTATGAAGTCCTGGATTCTACTACTAAAAGATTAGAAAAAACATCCTTAATTGCAAATTTTTTAAGTATGGTGGGAGAAGAAGATCCGAATATCCTTTCAATTATTACTTTACTTACATTAGGTAGAATATTTCCTACATGGAGTGAAGAAGAGCTGGGTATAGGTTCTAAACTCCTGATGAAGGCTATCGCATTGGTGGTTGGGGTTAAGCCTGAAGAAGTAGAGGATCAGATGAGGGATATTGGAGATATAGGGTTGGCTGCGCAAGAACTTTTCTCTCGTAAAGTTCAATCAACCCTCTTTAGAAGAAATCTTACAATTAAAAAGGTCCATCAAAATTTGGTTAAAATTGCAGATATAACTGGAGGCAGGTCACAGTATAAAAAATTGGAAATACTCCGGGAACTTTTATCATCAGCATCACCTATGGAAGCTAAATACATTACTCGAACAGTTATAGAAGAACTACGGGTGGGTGTAGGGGAAGGAACCATGAAAGATGCTGTTTCCCAGGCATTTAAAGTTCCTAAAAAAACTGTGGAAAGAGCTCATATGCTCACAAATGATCTGGGCCTAGTTGCAGTAGTGGCTAAAGAACAAGGTTTAGAAGGACTACAAAAACTCAATCTTGAACCGGGAAAACCAGTAAAACCTATGTTAGCCCAATTATCACCTAACTATATAGCCAGCATACAGGAGATGGGTGGTGCGTTTTGTGAGACAAAATATGATGGTATAAGGGTACAAATTCATCGTGAAGGAGATGAAATCAACATATTCACAAGAAGGTTGGAAAACATAAGTCAAGCTTTACCTGAAATTGTGGAATACATTAAAAAAGCTATTAAACCATCTGATTTTATTGTAGAAGGAGAAATAATTGTTACTCAGGATGGTAAACCAATATCATTCCAATATATATTGCAGAGAGTGAGAAGGAAATATGAAATAGAGAAAATGAGAGAAAAAATTCCTTTAACCATGTATCTA
>Ga0182014_10008444_pt1 | contig 10533 bp, 8 predicted proteins | sample 612S2DmetaG_FD_120489 | JGI IMG/M metagenome (GOLD analysis project Ga0182014, IMG submission 120489) | Permafrost microbial communities from Stordalen Mire, Sweden - 612S2D metaG | ecosystem: Environmental > Terrestrial > Soil > Wetlands > Permafrost | place: Sweden: Stordalen | collected...
CCATCGGTAAACTGTAAAGGATGTCTGGAGACAAAATGTAAACCATGTCCCGGCACTTGACAGCGGGACCTTGGGCACCCATATTTGAGGTAAGTTGGGCGGGATTAGTTGCTGTAGAGCAGTATGCCGACGGGTTTTTCTTCGGCTACTATGTCGTCGTGGGTGAGGGGGCGGTAGAAGAGCTGGTTGAGGTCGAGGTCGACTTCGAGGTAGGCCGGGCGGGCGGAGATTTGGCCGCCGATCAGGGCTTCGGACAAGGGGTCTTCGATGTAGCGCTGCAGGGCGCGGCGCAAGGGGCGGGCGCCGTAGCTGTGGTCGGTGAGGGTCTTGTCGAGAATCCAGCGCTTGGCGTCTTCATTGACCGAGATGGTGATGAGCTTCAGCGCCAGGTTGGCGTTCAATTGCTGGACGAGCAGCTCGACGATCTGCAGCAGGTCGGCGTCACTGAGTGCGCGGAGGCGATCAGTTCCGCATTTTCCTAAGCTCCAATCGACCAAAAAACAATTCATCCGTGAGCGAAAACCTTTCCGCGTGCGTCCAAGAATCAACTGCCGCATTCAGGGCGCTTAGCCTGGGGTGGCTTGTGGCGCGAACGCGTCCAGTGGTTCAACGCGGCTCATTCTGTATATTTGTTGGAGTATACCAGTATCAGTGGAACTGGCCTGTATGTCTTTACCCTTGGTTGAAGTTGGCCTCCATGCCTAGCAGCATCGCCCTGTCCGATAGTCCAAATGGCTCTGCGAACCCCGTGAATGCGGCCGCTCCCGGCCCTGTTCGCCAGCGGGCGAACCGAATAGCTCTGTTGTTACCGTTTGCGCTGGCCACCGCTCTGCTGGCGACGGGATGCAAGGGGAAGCCATCCAGCCGAGTCTTAAGTTACTCTTCTCTCTCTGCGACTCCAGGCGCCACTCTGCGCCTTAAAGGCACCACTGCCGCCGTGGAGGCTCGCGCCATCCAGGCGCCGCTTCTGGCTGGCCAGCAGGTGGGCACTCTGACCATTACCAAGCTGGTCGCGAGCGGAACCCGCGTCAAAAAAGGCGACCTGATGGTCGAGTTTGACCGTCAGGCGCAGTTGCGCGATTCCATTGATCGCCAGGCCGAGAGCGCCACGCAAAATGAAAACGTCCTCGAGGCGAAGGCCAAGGAAGAAGCCGCCGTGGCCAAGGATGAAACAGAAATCAAGCAGGCCGAAAGCGCATTGAGCAAAGCCAAGCTGGAAATGCAAAAGGTTGAGCTACTATCGCGCATCGACGCCGAAAAAGCCCGCGAAGATCTCGATGAAGCCGAAGCCACGCTCACGCAATTGAAGACCACCTTCGATCTCAAGCGAAAAGCGGCCCAGGCCTCCATTCGCATCCTTGAGATTCAGCGTGACCGCACCCGCGAAACCATGCTCCATGCGCAGGCCAACGCGACTCTGATGCAGATTCGCGCGCCCATAGACGGTTTGGTGGTCTTCAACACCATCTGGAAGCAGGGCCACATGGGCGATGTGCAGGAGGGCGATCAGGTCCGCCCCGGCGTGCCTTTCCTTCAGGTCATTGATCCGTCTCTGATGGAAGTTCGTGTGCCAGTCAACCAGGAAGACCTGCTCCGTCTCAGCGTCGGACAAACGGTTGTGGTGCGCCTCGATGCTTATCCTGATCTGGCCTTTCGCGGCCGTCTTGACGCTATCGATCCGATGGGCCAGAAAGGTGATTTTTCCGCTCAGTTGCGCAATTTTTCCGCCACATTTTCCATCCAGGGAAACGATCCACGGCTGATGCCGGACCTGTCCGCCGCGGTCGATCTCACAGGCGAAACCAGCACTGGGATTCCATCGCGATGAGGCGCCAATCATGATGAAGCAATGGCTGATGAAAGCCGATCGAAAACAGAAGGCGCTGGCCGCCCTGGCCGCTCTGGCTCTGAGCAGCGCAGGCCTCTATGCCCTGGTGCATTCCGCAAAGAAGACTCCCGTGCTTCCCACCTTTCAGGTCAAGCGCGGCGAGTTTCTAGACGTGATTCAATTTCGCGGCGAATTGAAGGCCATGAAGTCCCAAACCATCATTGCCCCTGCCAATGCCGGTGACTTACAGATTCTCAAGATTACGCCCGACGGCACACAGGTCAAAGAGGGCGATGTCGTCGTTCAGTTTGATCCGACGCAAACGCAGCAGAATCTGGCTCAATATCAATCGACGCTGAAGTCTTCTCAAGCCGAAATCGAACAGATTCGCGCCCAGGGCCGACTGACCGTTGAACAAGATACGACCGCGCTGGTCAAGGTGCGTTATAACCTCGCGGTGGCCAAACTCGATGCCAGCAAGAGCGAAGTTGTTTCCAAAATCGAGGGCGAAGAGGCCAATCTGAAAGTGGCCGATGCCGAACAGGCCTTGCGTCAGGCTGAGACCCAGCTCAAGAGCGATCAATCTGTCGATCTTTCCGCAATCGACAGCAAGAAGCAGGCCAGCAAAAAAGCAGATTACGACGCCGAGCGCGCGCGCAAGTCACTGGCCGCCATGACGCTGAATGCTCCTGCCAGCGGAACCATCAGCCTATTGAAAATCTGGCACAACGGTAGTGAAACAATCTTCAAAGCCGGCGAACGCGCCTGGCCCGGCACGGCCATGGCAGAACTGCCCGATGCATCGTCGCTGCGTGTTACCGCGCGCGTGGATGAAACCGAGCGTGGCCGTCTGGCCGTTTCTCAGCCCGTCACCGTGCTGCTTGATGCCATCGCCGACCGCCAATTCACCGGCAAGGTAGAATGTATCGGCACCATCGCCAGCTCCGACTTTTCTGCCGGCTGGCCCTTTCCACGCAACTTCGATATTGAGATCGCCCTTGATCAGAGCGATCCTCGCCTCAAGCCGGGAATGACCGTACAAGCCACCGTCATCGTCGATCGCATCCCCGATGCCATCACCATTTCCGCGCAAGCATCCTTCGTCAAATCCGGTCAGACCGTGGTCTATCTCTGGAATGGATCGGCCTTTGAAGAGCATCCCATTCAGATTGAAAGACGCAGCCGCGATCGCATTCTCGTGGCCAGCGGACTGCGCGAAGGAGACCTGGTCTCCCTCAAAGATCCAACGGTGAAGGAGTGAGAACGCCAGCATGAAACGCCATCGGGTTCTCACAGCAGTCATCGTCCTCCTGATCTTCGCCACCGCCATCGGCGCAGTGGTGGCGGCCAATCACGTTCATCTGCCTTCGAAAAAAGATGAAGTACCTCTGGCCATGGTCAAGCGCGGATCGCTCGATCTTGAGGTTCATGCTACTGGAGAACTGCGCGCCAGCCATGAACTCATGCTTATCGCGCCAGCCATTGGCGGAGCCTCGTTGCAGATCACGGAACTGGCGTGTACCGGCGTCATGGTCAAAAAGGGCGATCTGGCTCTTGCCTTCGATCCGAGCGAACAACACTACAAACTCGAGCAGAATCACTCCGAATATCTGCAAGCCGAGCAGGAGATCGCCAAGGCCAAGGCCGATGCCGTAGTGCTTGCCGCTGAAGACAAAGTCGCGCTGCTCAAGGCTCGCCATAACGTGCGACGCGCCGAATTGGACGTGCAGAAAAATGAACTCGAAAGCAAGATCGACGCCGACAAGAATCTGCTCGCGCTCGATCAGGCCAAGCGCGTATTGACCGAGTTGGATAAGGACGCCGAGTCCCACAAGGCCACCGGCCAGGCCGCAATCTATCTGGCCCAGGAAAGATCCAACAAGGCAAAACTTGCCATGTATCAAGCGCAGCAGAATCTCGAAAAAATGAATGTCGTTGCGCCCATGGATGGGATCATCTCGATTCAGAAAAACCAGCAGGCATCGGGCGGAATCTATTTCACCGGCATGAGCCTTCCGGATTTTCATCCCGGCGATCAGGTCTATCCCGGCACCGCCATCGCCAACGTTGTTGACCCCATGAGTCTCGATCTCACCTCCAAAGTCAGCGAGCAGGATCATGGAAACATTCATCAGGGTGAGCCTGTCGAGGTCACGTTTGACGCCTTGCCGGGCCGCGTCTTTCATGGCGTTGTTAAAAGCCTGGGCGGAATGTCGGTGCGTCAGATGTTCGAGGCCAGTTCCAGCGGCGGCTTCGAGGTGGCCATCCAGTTGTCCGAGAGCGATCCGCGCCTGCACTCCGGCTTCACCGCGCAGATTCTCTTCAAGGGCGGCAGCCAGTCCAACGTCCTCAACCTTCCTCGTCAGGCGATTTTTCTCAACGACGGCAAGCGCATTGTCTACGTGAAGTCAGCCAATGGCTACGATCAGCGCGAGGTCAAGATCAAGAGTCAGAGCGAAAGCCGCGCCGCCGTTGAAGGCGTCGATGCAGGCAGCATGGTGGCCCTCATCGATCCAACGGCGCCGCGCAAATCAACAGCCGCAGGCTCAGCAAACGGCAGTATGGAAGGGACACCGTAATGGCTGCGATTGAAACGCTGCTTCCGGAACGCTTTCTGATCTTCTACCAGCAATGGATGCGCGATGTGCAGCTCGGCGTTCAAAATCTGTTGCTCCACGGATTGCGCTCGCTCTTGACCATGCTGGGCATGATCTTTGGCGTCGCCGCTGTGGTGGCCATGCTCTCCATCGGCGCCGGCGCGCGTCAGAAGGTGATGGCCCTGATCGAACAGATGGGCGTACACAATCTGATTGTCGAAGCCAAGGAAACCATGGAGTACCAGGCCCATCAGAAGGTCCGCAAAATCTCTCCTGGCCTTACCCTCCAGGATTACCGCGTCATTCACGACGATGTCGAAGGCATTGTGGACGCCACTCCGCGCAAACGGCTTACTCCGCAGAAGATCCTGCCCAAGTCGCAGCGCGAGATGCCTGTTGTCATTGGCGTCAATTCCACCTATCAGCGCATCGCCGGGCTCAACGTATTGAACGGCGTCTTCTTCAGCCAGTCGGATGACGACCAGGGCGCTCCGGTGTGTGTTCTGGGCGCGGCCGCCAAGTGGAATCTCTTTGGAGCCGCAAACCCCATCGGCCAGTACGTCAAAGTCAATGAGCAGTGGCTGCGTGTCATCGGCGTGGTTGGCCCGTTGCTCAGTTCGCAGGGCGACTCCGCATCTTCTTCTTCAAGCGATGTCAACAACAACATCTATATTCCGCTCAAGTCTTCCATGCTCCGCCTCGAAGACAGTTACAGCGATGTCAGGGATGAGATCGACGGCATCTATCTGGCCATGAGCGACAAGAGCAATCTCTCCGAGGCCGCGCAGGTGATTCATGCTGTGCTGGATTCCTCGCATCACGGCGCCGACGATTACAGCGTCATCGTTCCCGCCGAATTGCTCGCCCAGCAGAAGCGCACCGAACAGATGTTCAACACCGTCATGGTCGCTATCGCTTCCATCTCTCTTCTTGTCGGCGGCATCGGCATCATGAACATCATGCTCGCCAGCATTCTCGAGCGCACACGCGAAATCGGCCTGCGCCGCGCCGTCGGCGCACGCCAGTCGGACATCATTCGTCAGTTTGTCGTCGAGGCCATGATGATCTCCTTTGCTGGCGGCGCCATCGGTGTCGTCTTCGGATTCTTCATCTCGCGCGTCATTGCGTGGCTGGCTGGATGGTCCACCATCGTCACCTTCAGTTCCATCGCTTTGGCGTTTCTTGTCTCCATCTCCGTCGGCCTGGTCTTTGGCATCTATCCCGCCACCAAGGCCGCGCGACTCGATCCCGTGGAGGCCATTCGCTATGAATAAGCCGCGCAGATCGGAATCCACTTTTAGGATGCACTCGACCTCTTCATTTCACCCCAGGCTCACGGCCAACTTCTGGAGACCCGCAATGAAGCTCACTCTCTGCGCAGTCATGTTGCTTTTGCTGCCAATCTCATCGTCCTTGGCCCAGTCTCCTGAGAGTTATCGCGGCCTGCTGACGGCGCGCGTCCGTTCTGAAAATCCAACTGTGCCCACGCATCTGGAAGCCTATGTGCAGGACGGCAAGCTCACTCTCAGCCTGCGCGACGCCATTCTGCTCACCTTGGAAAACAACAGCAACATCTCCATCGAAGAAACGCAGATCGAATACCAGAAATTCAATCTGCTCAGCGCCCATCAGCCCTTTGATCCAACCCTGCAAAGCACGCTCAACATCAACCGCTATTCGACCCCCACCTATAGCCAGTTGCAGGGCGTGGGCATCAACTCCACGGCGCTCAACACTCTCAGCCAGACTGGCCAGATCACGCTCTCGCAGACCTTCACCACCGGAACCAACGTTCAAGCCAGCCTGAGCAGCGGCAAGTCCTCCACCAACAGTTCCTACAATTATTTCAATCCCTACTTCAATTCCACATTTCAGTTTCAATTCACGCAGCCGCTGCTGCAAAACGCTGGCCGCTTTGCCAATACAGCGCAGTTGGTCATCGCTCGCCGCTCACTGGCGCAATCGCGCGCCAGCTTTGAAGCTGAAGTCAACGACGCGATCCTGCAAGTCATCGATCAGTATTGGTACGCTGTCCAGGCACGCGGCGCGCTCGATGTTCAGCAGAAGTCGCTCAGCCTCGCGCAGGTCAGTTATGAACGCGATAAGCGCTCCCTTGAACTCGGCGCCTTGCCGCCGCTCGACATCTATCGCTCCGAATCGGAGGTTGCCGCTCGCAAGGTGCAGGTCATTCAGGGCGGCTATGCGCTCACTCAGGCCGAAGACGCTCTGCGTCTCACCATCGGCGCCAATCAGAATCCAAAGTTCCGCACCCTCCCGCTCAATCTGACCTCGCAGCATCAGCCGGAGGGCGCGTTGCAAAGCATTGACCTGGAAACAACTCTTGCCCAGGCCCTCAGCCAGCGCCCCGACCTTGAAGTCGCCAAGGATGCGTTGGAAAACGATCATACCAACATTCAACTCGCCCACAATCAGCTCAGGCCCAACCTCTCGCTCACCGGCTTCTACCAGAGCAGCGGCCTCGGCGGCAATCAATACAACCTCACCACCGGCAAACTGATCTCGCCCGGAGGCTTCGGCTCTTCGATGGAGCAGACCTTCGGTTTTGGCTATCCCGGTTACGGTGGAACGCTGACGCTGAACCTGCCCATCCGCAATCACGGTGGACAGGCGCGCCTGGGCAATGCGCTCGTCGCGCGCACCCACGATTCCTACAACGCGCGCCAGATTCAGGAGCAGATTACCCAGGAAGTCAGCGATGCTGTCCATCAGTTGGAAGAAGCAAAGCAGGCGCTTGAGGCCGGCAACATCTCCTTTGAGCTTGCTCAGAAGTCTCTGGCTTCGGATCAGCGCAAATTTGAGCTTGGCGCCGAAACCAATTTCTTTGTCCTCGACTCGCAGACTAAACTCGCCGCCGCCGAACTCACGCTGCTCCAGACGCAAGTCAATTATCAGGTGGCTCTGGCTGCCGTCGGCCACGCCACGGCCAGCCTTCTCAGCCCCTATCAACTGAAAATCGCTGAGCTTTCCAAATGACAATATCAGCGAGAAGTTGCCTGGGAATCGTGGACTGCTTCGGCCATGCAAGCTTGGATTTGTGGCTGGCAATCGGGCGGCCGGTTCAAGCATTACCAACATCATCGTCAATGATCGACATCGCCGCAAGCGACGAAGAATCCCGAAAAATACGAGTTGACGTCATGCCGCAAGCGCGGATAATCATCCCCAGAGAGTTTGAAACGCTCCGTCATCAGCCAGCGTATATTCACTCGATCTGCAACTGCTGAGATAGGTCTCGAGAAATGCCGATTGCTCCAGGATGGCTTCTGGAATGTTGCCAAATCGCCAATGCACTCGCCGAGGACCAATTGGTACCGGCAAGCGTACAACTGGCCGCCCTCGGCCAGACAGGATGTAAAGGAACGCGAGTCGAGCGATGATAGTTACAGCCGGTCGGATGACAGCTACAGCCCGCGCCGACATTGGTGCTCGGTTCAAAGCCCGGCCGAAAAGCGTGGGTCTGGGGTTGCGTACAGACGTGTGATGACGTCTGTCGGTTTCCGGCGACGATCTCGATTGAGAGTTTGCTCTGTGTCCGCCCCCGGGCATCCGACCGGCAAGATCGGAGGAGCGAATGGCCAAGAAGAGCAAAAGAAGATGCGACACGCTGCCGGTCCTGCATCCGGATGCAGCCGGCATAGATGTTGGCGCCAGCGAGTTGTACGTCGCTGTGAGCGCTGACCGAGACCCACAACCCGTACGCAGCTTTCTCACTTTCACTCGCGATCTACATGCACTGGCCGACTGGCTTGTGCAATGTGGGATTCGGTCGGTAGCGATGGAGTCCACCAGCGTTTATTGGATTCCCGTTTACCAGATTCTGGAAGCACGTGGCCTTGAAGTTTATCTCGTCAACGCACAACACGTGAAGAATGTGCCAGGCCGGAAGACCGATGTCTCCGATTGCCAGTGGCTCCAGTACCTGCACTCGGTCGGCCTGCTCCGTGCCAGTTTCCGGCCGCCTGGATTCATCTGCGCCATGCGATCTCTCTGGCGACATCGCGCCAGCCTGATTCAAATGGCCGCCGAGCACGTCCTGCACATGCAGAAGGCTCTGGACCAGATGAACCTACAGATTCATCGCGTCCTGAACGACATTACTGGAGTAAGTGGTCTCAGGATCCTGGACGCGATCCTTGCAGGTGAACGGGGTCCTCTCACCCTGGCGCGGCTCTGTCACGGCGGCGTGAAGAGCAGCGAGGACGTGATAGCGAAGTCACTCGAAGGCGATTACCGCCCAGAGCACCTGTTCGCACTTCGCCAGTCCCTGGCGGCTTTTCGCTATTATCAGCAACTGGTTCTTGAAGCTGATCGGGAGATTCAGCTGCAACTCGCAGAAATGAAGACCGCCGCAACAGCGCAGCCAACGACGCCTCCACCAACTAAAGCGACAGCCCATTATGCGCGTCACTACGAGCCGAGAACATTCGATCTCCGAGGTGAACTATACCGAGTCTTTGGAGTGGACCTCACGAACGTGCCAGGCATCAGTGCGCTCACTGCTCAAACCATCTTGCGCGAGATCGGCACGGATGTTTCCCGGTTCCGAAATGCCTCTGCTTTCGCATCCTGGCTAGGGCTTTGTCCTGAGAAGAAGATCAGCGGCGGCAAAGTTCTGTTCACGAAGAGCCGGCGCGTTCGAAGCCGGGTCGCGACCGCCCTGCGCATGAGCGCTCAATCACTGCATCACGCCAAAGACTATTTGGGTGAGTTTTTCCGACGCATCACCCGCAAGCTCGGCAGACCCCAGGCGATCACAGCCACGGCCCACAAACTTGCTCGAATAGTATTCCACCTGTTGAGCACAAAGGAGGCTTACACCGAGAGTGTCTTTCACAAGTCTGAAGAGGAAACCATCCGTCGCGCCCAATATCGGCTCCGCAGGCAAGCAGCCCAACTCGGATTTCTAGTCATCCCCGCGGAGAACGGTTGATGTTCCTTGGGAGTCGGCATGTCGACTGGAATCTCGTGACTCGGGCGGGAGGGGCAGCTCCATCGGGCGAACTGCAAAGCCGCGCTTGCAGCAGCCATAGCCTTCAAGCAAGAGCCGCGTACAGGGTTTGGCGCGATATACGGTATTCAGCGGCGAGCCCGGCCTTCTTCTCTCCGGAGGCAACCCGCTTACGAATCTCCTCAATCTGTACGGCGGTCAGGGATGGTTTGCGTCCTTTGTACACGCCAGCCTTCTTCGCCAACTCGATTCCCTCCCGTTGCCGCTCCCGAATCAAGGAACGTTCAAACTCCGCAAACGCGCCCATGACCGACAGAAGCAGGTTGCTCATGGCATTGTCTTGGTTGGCGAACACCAGTCGCTCTTTGACGAATTCGATGGTCACATCGCGGGCCGTCAGTTCCGAGACGATGTTCTTCAGGTCGACAAGATTGCGGGCCAGCCTGTCGAGCGAATGCACGATGAGTTTGTCCCCGTCTCTCAGGTACTCCAGGGCGGCCTTCAGTTGTGGCCTCTTGGTGTCCTTGCCGCTGGCCTTGTCGGTGAATACCTTGTCGAGCTTGAGGCCGTCCAACTGCCTTTCTGTGTTTTGATCCAAGCTGGAAACACGAATGTAGCCAACCGTTTTGCTGTGCCTCTTTGCCGCTGCTGCCGTCATTTGCACACCCCAATAGTGACAATTTAGATTCTATGACCTTTAAGATATTATGTCAAGTAAATAAGATAATTACCCTATTTTGACGGGAAAAGTGTCAAGCTGGGGTGTGGAGTTGGCGTATACTCCAACCTAACACTCAAGGTTGACACTTTTAGCGTCCATTTAGGGTGCTTACATTATTTACTTGACATTTTCCGCATAACGCCTGGACTCTAACTTGGGCATGTTCACACTAATCCATCATTTTGTGGTAAGATGATTATAGATGGAAATCACGGCTGAGCAGTACGAAAAGATCAAAGATAGTCTGCCGATTCAGCGCGGTAATGTGCGTCTGAGTAATCTGCAAGTGCTCAACGCCTTTCTGTTCGTGGCTGAGCAGGGCTGCAAATGGCGCGGACTGCCCAAGCGATTCGGCAATTGGCACACCATCTATGTGCGCATGAATCGCTGGGCCAAGAGCGGCGCCCTGAATCGCGTC
>Ga0182014_10008447_pt1 | contig 10530 bp, 14 predicted proteins | sample 612S2DmetaG_FD_120489 | JGI IMG/M metagenome (GOLD analysis project Ga0182014, IMG submission 120489) | Permafrost microbial communities from Stordalen Mire, Sweden - 612S2D metaG | ecosystem: Environmental > Terrestrial > Soil > Wetlands > Permafrost | place: Sweden: Stordalen | collected...
CGTTCTTGCGCCAGTTATGCCTCTGGTAACGGCTGAGAAGGCTGCGGAGCAATGGGCCCTCTTCGAAGCCTTAAAGTCAAAGCTGCTTAGCAGCGAAGATTACCAATCTATCGCGGGAAAATGCTACATCAAAAGAAGCGGCTTTAGAAAAATCGCAGTTTACTTTGGCATATCAGACCGGATCCTCAAAGAGGAACGAGCTGACCGGGCCGATGGCAGTTTCACCTGGCACATAACTGCTGAAGCAATCGCACCTAACGGCCGCAGCTGCGTAGGCGTAGGAGCATGCGACTCACGCGAACGAAAATTCGCTCACACAGAACACGACGTTCTATCCACAGCCCACACTCGCGCAAAAAGTAGAGCCATCAGCGACTTAGTAGCAGGCGGAGTTGTATCTGCAGAAGAGATGTCTCCAGACACAGAAAACTTGGAGTCTGAACCTAAACACCAGCCCATAAATGTTACGCCTAAACCTGAAAATGCATCCACAGCGCCCACAGCGCCCGCCATTCAACCTCATGTGCCAGTTACTAAGGAAACTTTGGTTAAGGAAGGTCTACGCCAGTTTCCTCTGGCAAACGGTTTGAATGCAGTTGGCATGATAAACGTAATCGAAGATGAAGCCAGTATCGTACCCGAGAAACCGGTAAAAACGGATTGCTCACCCATCAAAGGCTTCTTAATCACCAAGATGCTGGACGCGCTAACCGCGAAAAACCACTTCACTTACACAGTTATCGAGAATTCAGAGAAAGAACTCCAATATATCCTGATCCAGGGCAAACTAACCGACCCACACATCAAAGAATTACAATCTAGCGCTCAGTGGGCCTTCAAGAAAGCCTACGAGAAAATGGAGGCGCCAACCCGATGAAACTGGTCACGTTGTACCTGCCTGAAACCTACATTAAAGCGTTAGATCGGCTTGTCGACGAACACTTTTACCCTAACCGCGCCACCGCAATCAGAACAGCCGTCCGCGACTTAATCAGAGACGAAGTTTGGATGCGGCCTCCTGTTGTGGAAGCCAGTACGCCAAAAACAGAGTTCACAGTGTCCCAGACTGCTTTGAAAGAGATCCAGAAGCCGCCAAACAGGCTAGTGCGAGATTACCATACGCACCAAAAGGGGGCTCAGCAATGACGGTTTTCAATGTTGGCGACGTTTTAGGAACTCAGGAGTCTTTCTGCTTAAAAGTTGAAGACATCGTTACTGGTCGCACGTTTATTGCTTCGATTACTCGGTGGGGTAAAAGCTGGACTACACGAAAAATCGTGGAATCCTGCTTTGGCCACGCGGGCATAATAATCCTTGACCAGGAAGGCGAATACTCCAGTCTCCGCGAGAAGTTTCCTTTCTTGATAATCGGCAAGGATGTTCCGTTGCAGCTTGAGACAGCCGAGTTTATGGCTGAAAAAATGCTGGAAAACAAAATAAACGTTATCGTTGACACCAGCATGGTTGAAGATGAAGAAACTGCTAAAGAATACATTAACTTGTTTCTACGAAAATTCTTCTTCCTGGAGACAACTCAGCGTCAACCTTACTTGGTTGTGGTTGAGGAAGCAGAGGATCTAGCGGGTGAGAAAGGAATTGGCACACAAACCTGCCTGGGCATAATGATCAACATCGTTAAGAAAGGCGGTAAACGCGGAATTGGAGCATTGTTCATTGCTCATCGGCCAGCGTGGATCAGCAAGGGTATTTTGAGCCAATGCAGTAACAAGGCTATTGGCAAAATTGAAAGCACCGATTTTGAAGCACTTGAAAAATATGCTCGAGTACCATCTGACGTTATTGAGCGCCTGCCAACTTTGAATAAAGGTGAGTTTTGCTTCGTTGGCGATTGGGTTGAGAAAACAACTTTCGTTAAAGTTGGTCAGGTCCAGACGACTCATTTGGGTTTTACTCCCGGTTTGATTCCGCCCAGCCCAAAAGAACTCCAAAGCGTCATTCTGAACCTGCAGGCTAATTTGAAAGCATTCGTTGAAAAGGTTAAGCCATCTTTGCCTGACGTTGACACATTACGTAAGGATGCGGAGTCAAAAGCTGAAGCTAAAGCAGCTGAACGAATCAAAAAAGAAACTCTGAAACTCGAGGAAAAATATAAAGAACGCATATCAGCTTTAGAAGCCGAAGTTAGTTCTACTAAAAAAAGGTTAGAGCTTGTAAGCCAGTCAGCATCACTTTCCAGTTCGTCAGTGCCTCTTAACAATGTGTTGAATCACCCTGTTGTGAAAAATAATTTGGAGAAGCTGGTGCAGCGGGATGAACGCGGCAAGAATCTTCTCTTAAAGATTCAGCATGACACAGAAAACAAGCATTACCCTACTAAAGAAGAGTCAGCGGCTTTCTTAAGCGTCAGCACGGACACCGTGAAGCGGCTTGTTGACGTAATCAACGAGGTTTTCCATGCAACAGCAGTCCTTGGTGAAGGTAAACCTCTGCAGTACCGGAGCCTGCTGCAGCGCCTCTACATATCAGATGTGGCTAGAAGAGAGATTGAACGTATTGAGGAACTGCAGATAGAGAAAGGGGATCTTGAGCAGACCGTAAACGGTTTAAAAGCAAATATTTCGGATTTGAAAACGGAAAACAGCAAACTAAAAACTTACACGGCGCCGGAAGTTACAGCTGCTTTAAGATCAGAATTGGCTGACATGCGTGAGAAATGCAAGCAAGCAACACCCGAAAAGCTTCAGGGCCTAAAAAATAAGGTTGCTGACCTAGAGGCTAAACTGAAGGAAGCCACTAAGAAGCTAACTGAAGCCGAACGCTTAAACAGTTATTTCCTGCGCAACTTCAAAGTGTTAAAAGGCGTCTTCTTAGAATTCAACAGTCTTTTCGGAGAGGTTGATGCGGGTTACCAGAAAATTATAGCTGAAAAACAAGCTCAGACACCGATAGAAGAGAAACAGGAAACACCTGTCGCTGCGGAATCAGCAGAAGCAGCAGCAGTTATACCCGTTCAGGTACAACCAGGAACACAAGTTGAGCCTAACATATCAGATGAACTCTATGTTTCCACACCCGCTAGTGAACAACACCAGAAAGTCCTCAGTTTCCTAAAAAATCGCCCTGGCAAAGAATTCTCGGCTTTTGAGTTGTCGTTAGCATTAGACGTGCCCGAGCAGGCTGTGTGCGAGGCAATCCACGTTTTTGATTCTGAAATCACGGTTTCTCCAAACGGATTATCAGTAAAGGGGAATATAAAATGACAATGGAAGAGATAGAGGAAAAAATAGCGGAGTTGCAGAAAAAAGTCGATGGTGTTCTGTCTCTGCTGCAAAAAATCCTGAATCCAGATGGAAAAATAGATTTGAACATGAAAATCGAGGACCTGATAGTTCAAGTCACCAACAAAGGTCACGTTACCGTCGATATCAGCACGTCGACTGCAGGTGGAAAAATCATGTTTTGCGCTTTATCGCCAAACGCCTTCAATCGAGAACCGTTCCAGTACAGCACCATGCGAAAATGCCTCCTGGAACAAGGCTGGAATATGGGTGACGGAACCTACAGCAGCGCATTAAACGGACTTGTCAGCAAAGGACTCTTAATCAAAGAAGAGAAAAACTACCGGTTACCGGCACGCGTCACTTTCACAGGTGACGAGTTAAAGGAGGCTTAAGGATGGTTCAGGTTGAAGAAAACCGCAATGCATGCCCTGAATGTTCCAGCAACATTATTGTCCACGACCCAGAGTCCGGCGAAGACGTCTGCGGAAACTGCGGCTTAGTTTTAAATGCCGAAGTTCTAAGTAATAAAATAACGTGGCATCCGTATAATGAAGAGGATAAGCGGCAGACGGGTTCACCGGAAACATTAGCCCTTCATGATAAAGGGTTATCCACAGTTATTGGCAGCGAAAACCGCGATGCCTTCGGTAGGAAATTGCCGTCTTCGAAACAGTTTGAAATGATTCGACTGCGTAAATGGCAGATTCGTTCCAGATGCAACGGAAGCTATGAGAGAAGTCTAGCCGCTGGTTTGGGCTGTATCGGTTTAGCCTGTGATAAACTTGGTTTGTCCCTGTTGATTCGCGAAAAAGCCTGTTTGCTTCATCAAAAGGCCGCGGAGAAAGGGCTGGTACGTGGACGTAGCATAAGCGAAGTTGCAGTAGCGGCACTGTATTTGACTCTGAGAGAAAACCGGATTGTACGCAGCCTCAAAGAAATCTCAGAGGCAACTGGCGTAAAAGTGAAGAACTTAACACGTTGCTACCGACTGTTGCTTAAAGAGTTGGATCGCAGTAGCCCGCCGCCAAGCAACTCGCCAGTCGGTTACATTTCTAAGGTTTCAACTAAACTGCAGATTTCAGGTGAACTGCAGGGCGACGCCATCAGATTACTCCAGAATATTAAGGGCGGCTGCGGCGGCAAGGATCCTAAAGGGTTAGCGGCTGCTGCCCTCTACATCGTCTGCAGAGACAAACACGCTGAAGTTACACAGAAGGATCTAGCGTTGACTGCTGGCGTTACAGAGGTAACGGTGCGAAACCGCTACAAATGGCTTGAAGAAATGGCGAAGGAGGCAGCCTAATGATTTCGCCCACACATCCTAAACCAGTAACTATTGAATGGTTGACAGAAAAGTTTGGTCCTGCAGTCCCGGTTGCACTTTTTGGCGAATGCCTTGTTATTCCAGGCTCAGACTTTAACCCTGATTGGGAAGCAGACCTTGGCGACCAAGGCTACAGATGCCACTTCGGCAGCTACGAGAACCGGGCAGTAACGTTTGTTCCAACTAAAAAAGCTGTTCCTCCACCTAAGACGGATGCTGAAGCAACTACAGACCAAGTTAACGTTAACGGAGGTGGAAAAACGGAAACAATTGAGGAAAAAAAGAACGCGGAGAAAGCAGAAGAAGCGGAAGTTGAAAGCCCGCAGGTCCCCGAGACTGTTGAGACTGAGGTTGAGAAGGAGAAACCCGGCTTTTTACAGGGACCCATCTGGACTAGTGAAGATGGAGCAGAACTGCTAAAGGCTTATGACCAGCTGGTTTCTGAAGGCAAAAAATACGGCAGCTACAAAATAATAGCTGAACAGCCAAGGTTTAAAGAACGTTCTTACAACGCTATCGCTCAGAAACTTAAGAAACTGCTGAAAAAACGCGGCAAGACCTCTGTAACAGGTCCGAAAGCAGAAAAGGTAGAGAAAGCAAAGAAACGTAGTTTTGTAGAGAAATTTGACGATTTCATTGTGGAGCTGTGGCAGGGTCATAAGACTTACGCTGAAATTATGCAGGCAGTAGTCACCAAGTTCCCCGGTAAACACCCCAGTGTCGACTACAGAATTAGCGTGCTTCAGCAAAAGAAACGCATCAGCCCGCGCCAAGTTGAACGCAGAAAAGCAGAATCAAAAAAGGACAGTGAGACCTCTGACGCTGAAAACATTGAGGCTGAAAATGAAAAGGAAAAGGTTACGCGGAGGGAAACACTGCGCCAAAGAGGCGGTAACTTATGGCCTAAAATATGGACGCTTGAAGGGGATAAACTGCTGATTGAGTTATGGAGCAAAACGCCACACTTAACAGTTAGTCAAATTTCTGCTGAATTCCACGCTAAATTTCCAGATACAAAACGGACCGCAATCGCCATAGGAAACAGATTAAGCGGCCTGCAGACTGAAAAACAAATACAGCCACGATGGACCATTAAACATGACGCAAACGCCACAAATGGCACATCAGCCACAAAGAGCACAGAGAACGAAAAGAGCATAGAAACTGCACCAGTACAGCTACAGGACGCATCAGTAAATGCGCCAGTACCTACAGAGATGCAGCTGGAGAAAGAATCAAGGTCTGTAGAATCTAAGATTGATGATGCAGACGTCATTGTTGACTTGGTAAAAACCATAACAGTACTACAAGAAGCCTACGACTCATTAAGCAGAGCCTATGTTGAATTGAAAAACGAGTTTTACGACATTCAAAGCGGTACTGCTGACTTAGCAAAAGCAGTCAACGAAATGCAAGCGACTAAAGGAGACCTCCAGAAAAAGCTGATCCAGCATAAACACGCAATGGGCTCTGGTGAAGCAGTAATACCCATGGAGGCTTCTTAATTGGGAATCTCTGATAAAACGTGTCCTAACTGCGGCTGCACAGTAATCAACACTGTTCCAGTGCTTTCAGGTAAGAACACCGTTAAGTTAACTGTTTTTATGGAGGTTTCTTGATGGGAAAGCAACGAAGAAGGAAAATAAATTTTGACGTCACAATAACTGCGAAAGGCACTTTAGCCAGATCTAAAGGCTTGAAACTTAGTGCAGCCGAAGGTGTAGTTGACCAGGATGGCTTCGGAAAGATTCTGGCGGGAAGGACGGAAGAGTCAATTTTTGCTGCTTTAGGTTTGGCTTTTGTTGAGCCAAAAGATCGGGAGGTCAAGTTTTAATGTGTTGGAAACAGGAATGGGCAGCACATAAAGTGCCCTATCTGTGGGCAATACCGGGCACAAAGATTCACCAGGAGGCAACAGCGTGAGCGAAACAGCCGATTTTATGATAAAAAGAATAGAGTGTATTCTTCATCTCAGGATTCAGTTTTACCGTCTTAAAGAGCTTGAAAGAGAAGCTGCTCCGATTAGGAAAGAAATTGCAAAACTGATAGAAGAACTAAAGCAGCTAGAAAGCGATCACAATGATTACCTTGACAGCTGCTTCACCGTTTCCAACCCCAGTGTAAGAAAAACTGTTGCAGGGATGGTATCACCATGAATACAAGGAAGCTTGTTTTCAGAATCCGCAAACGCTATTTCGACCAAATTGTTGCTGGATCTAAAACGGTTGAGTATAGACGAGACATCCCCTTTTGGAGAACACGAGTATTCAATATTCCGTTTAAGTCTGTTTCCTTGCAAAATGACTCGTCAGGGCTTTTTAGTGGTTTCGTTCCGGCAATTTCAACAGTTGCCGTTTTCATCTGCGGTAAAAGGGTGCATCGTCGAGAAGTCACTCAAATTGACAAGATCGTAATGCCTGGCTATTTCAGCGAACAAGGCAAACAAGACGTCGACACACCGACCTGCCTGGCGTTCCATTTAGGAGCGATCGTACTATGACCTTGACCTTGGGCCCTGCTGCACGCGTGCAGCAAACAGCAGAACCGCCCCAGCCTCAACCAATTTTCAAGTGTGATTTTTGTCCCTGCATATTTTGTACGGAGAAGGACCTGTTCATGCACATGGAAGCTTTTGGTGTTGAAGCCGCGCAGCACCTGGAGAAATGGAAGAGAACTCACGCAAATTTAGAGGGTCACTATGGAGAAGAAGAATAATGAGGTTTCCTGTTTTTCTTCTTGTTTCGGTAACTGCTATTATTGGCATGGTGCTTCTTTGGTATGGTGTTAGAAACAGCATAATTTTTGTGTATTTTGGACTAGCCAGTACAGCGGCTATAATTGACCATGTAGTTTTAGATAAGAAACCGTCTTTTGAAAAACAAGCCAAAGAGCTCGAACTTGATTTGCTTTTTCTTGGCATGTACCAGATGGAGGAAGAGCCTGAATGAAGTTGCTGAAGGATTTTCCGCTTGACACCTGGATTGAAACCGCAGACAACCCAGCTGAGGGACCCTGTGAGGTTAAAATCGTCTGGGTGGACCAGACAGGGACATATGGGACCGCTTTAATTAAGAATACATCCAGTGACAAAGTTGAAACTTTAGATATAGGCTGGGAATTGAGCAATAAAGAAGACATATTCAAAGGTAAACTTTTCAGGCCTATAATCGCTCACGCAACAGTTACATTATGCTTAAACTGCGAGACGTTAATTGTCAACCCAAAGATTTTTTCCGCGAATGATGGAGTTGGAGAGCTACATTTCTGCGATGGCTGCGATAAGGGCATGGACCTTGTGTTAGAAATACGGAGGCAACCATGACGCTGCGTGAAGATTCAGCTGCTTTAGCTAGAACAGTGTATCTTTCCGCTTCCGCTGACGTGTTTAACGGTAAAGGCAGAATCATACTTTGCGATTTCAGAAGAGAAGTAAAACTGCCAGAGTTGACAGCTGAAAAAATCATATCAGCTTGGCAGAAACATTACCCAGAATACCCCATTGACCAGCGGACAAATAACACGCTCATAATCGAGTTTGAGAGGATCCGCAAATGACCAAAACAGACGAGCCTGAACAGTGTGTGGATCCGGAGCAGGTATTCCAAAACTTCTTTAAAGATGAGAAGTACCGCCAGAAAATCAACCAGTTTCCGATCTTTGGTAAAAAAACGTTAACTGTAGACTTCCAGGATATTTACGCGTTCAACCAGGACTTAGGTAGGATGCTTCTGGAGAAGCCTGAACAGTACCTCAGGTATGCGGCAAATGCAGCTTACGAGCAGCTAAGAATTGAGGATCCAGCGTACGCTGAAACCATCGAGAAAGAGCAGGTCCAAATCAGCATTTGCCAGCTGTTGAAATCCGAGCCACTGAGAGATCTTAGCGCTGATCAGCTGGGTAAACTGGTGATGGTTGAAGGGATAGTTGTGCGGGCTACGCCGACTCAGCCATTAATCCGTGAAGCGGCTTTCAAATGCAAAGCATGCGGCACTACTACTATGGTACCACAAACCACAGCTTTTGTTAAAGCACCAGAGCAGTGCATGGCTCCGGACTGCGGAAAAAAAGGCCAATACATGCTAACGCTCAGTCAGGAAGGCTGTAGCTTCGTTGATTCGCAAGACCTGCATGTGCAGGAGCGCCCTGAAGACTTGCCGCCTGGCCAGCTGCCACGCACCTTAAATGTAAAATTAATAGGCAAAGAAATAGTTGAAACCGCCAGACCAGGCGACCACATCTCAATTGTAGGCATACCAAAAACTACGTCCTCATTTAACCCTGGCGTTGGAAAACCTTGCAGGCTTAATCTTATGTTAGAAGCCAATTCAATAGAGGTATTGGGTAAAGACTTGGAAAACACGGTTACGCCGCAGGAGCAACAGAAAATAGAAGAACTCTCAAAAGACCCCTGGATACATAGGAAAATCGTTAATTCCATAGCACCATCAATCTACGGTTACGAATACATCAAAGAAGCCATAATGTACCTGCTCTTTGGCGGAGTAACAAAACACCTAGTAGACATAACGGTGAGAGGTGAAGCCAATGTTTTAATAATCGGTGACCCTGGCACAGCAAAATCGCAAATGCTCCAGTATATGCCGAGGATAACGCCCAGGGGAATTTACACGTCTGGTAAAGGAAGTTCTGGTGTGGGCTTAACAGCTGCTGTGGTTAAAGACAAAGATGGCGGCCTCAGTTTGCAAGCAGGCGCAATGGTTTTGGCAGACAGAGGAATAATCATGATTGACGAATTCGAGAAAATGAAGCCGGAAGACCGCGTTGCCATCCACGAAGCTATGGAACAACATTCGGTAAGTGTTGCCAAAGGCGGAATTGTCGCCACATTAAACGCTAGGACATCAGTGTTAGCTGCTGCTAACCCAGCGATGGGCCGCTATGATCCATATAAAACTGTATTAGAAAACGTTTTGTTGCCAGTAACTTTGCTCTCACGCTTCGATTTAATCTTCATAATCAAAGATACGCCGGATAAAGCAGTTGATGACTTGAAAGCAGAGCATATATTGCAGATCCACCGTACACACGCCAGCCCCATTGAACCAGCAATTAGCCGGGAACTGCTGAAAAAATACATAGCCTACGCAAAAACCATCGACCCCATCTTAAGCCTAGAAGCAATGCAGCACCTCAAAGAATTCTACCTAAAAATGCGAGGCGTTACTGACAGTGGAGAATCCCCCGTAGCCATCACAGCCAGACAACTGGAATCCTTAGTCAGAATAGCGGAGGCAAGAGCACGAGCTGCCCTGCGAAAAGAAGTCACAGTGGAAGATGCCGAAGCAGCAATCAAAATCATGCAGAAAAGCCTCGAAGACGTAGGAATCGACTCATCATCATACAAAATAGACATAGACCTCATAATGACTGGAAAACCAAAAAGTGCCAGAGACAAAATGAGCACAATACTAACGGTCATTGGCAACTTGAATAGGTCCAGCGGTCCGGTGAAACGTGAAGAAATTATAGAACAACTCGAAATACAAAAAATAGCCATTTCAAAACAGGAAGCTGAACGCTTCATCAGTCAAATGCTACGAGAAGGCCAACTATTCGAGCCAAGAGAAGGATTAATCTTAAAAACATAGGTGTTAGCTGTGGAGAAAAACTTTACACTGTGTAAGGCTAAACAGGAATACCCTACTAGACCCAGTCTCTTACTATACTATAGTAATATAGTATACTATAACCTCTACTCCCCACGTTTCTTATTTTTTTTTAAAACGCTTTTCTATTGCCTATTTGGAGGAATATTGCTGTGACTCGCCCACCAGATTCTAAATCAAAAACTAAACAAATTGTTTTTCTACCTAAAAACCCTGAAGACGAAAAAATGGCTGAAGACTTCAAAAAACTCTGCATACAAGATGATCTGCAGATTCACGATCTAATGGTGGAGGCGATTAGTCTTGTTTTTAGGCAACATCATTTTCCGCCGGGTAA
>Ga0182014_10008449_pt1 | contig 10528 bp, 9 predicted proteins | sample 612S2DmetaG_FD_120489 | JGI IMG/M metagenome (GOLD analysis project Ga0182014, IMG submission 120489) | Permafrost microbial communities from Stordalen Mire, Sweden - 612S2D metaG | ecosystem: Environmental > Terrestrial > Soil > Wetlands > Permafrost | place: Sweden: Stordalen | collected...
AAGCCGGCCTGATCGCATCTTATAGGCTCTTGGTCCGGTCCGCCGGGCTGGCGATGTCCCGCTGGGACGGTGGTCGTGGTGACCTCGGTTAATCGGCTGGTGACGGCTCGTCCGTACTCCGCCCCACACGTTGAGGCACCCGATCCGGACATCATCGTGAGGCGCTCCGCGACCTCGGAAAGGACCATGACCCCAGCGACGACATCAACGCGATGGCGTTGGAAACCGCCGGTGACGTCGGGTCAAACTACCGTGTGGCTGGCGATCGCATCGCCAACCGGCGCTCGCCCCGTCTCCGCAACCCCGACCAGCTCCGACGGGGCAAGCGCTACCGTCGTACCGGGTGGGGAGCAAGGAAGTAAGAAAGTGGCTTGACAACGAACCGCAATTAAAGGGCCGATTAACAGTAAGGAAGTGGCTTGACAACAACCCGCAATTAAAGGGCCGATTAACAGCTTGATGCTTGCCGGCTGGGCGGGTCGCATGGGTAGCATGGGTTGGCTAAGGTCCGATGGCGCGCTCAGGCCGAGCCACGTAGAGGGCGGCGATGTCGCGAACCTTAGCGACCCTTCAGTCCCTACCGCCGGGCGCGCGTAGCCGGACTCGAGAAACCAAGAACTCAATCCGCCATTTAGCCTCGAGCACGGTTTGTAGTTTTTGAAGCACCTTAAGACGCCGATAATCCATCGTGTCGCTTTCATCACCTTCCAACGAGATAACCGCTTTGCGACTCACACCCGCGGCGGCAGCCAACGTTTTCTGATCGATGTTCGCAAGCCCGCGGGCCGCCCTGATCAGCTGCGGCGTTGGCCATGCCTTTCCGAGTGTCAAATTTCTGGCCATGAGCCACCTCAAGGCACCGTTTACCATATCGGTGTCATTTTGTCACCATCGTTGTTGACATATCACTTCCCCATCAGGTACAATATGTCACCAATGAAGCCAGAGCCAAGCTCATGTATTACGTGAAATATATCGGAAGCGCCTTATGGCGGAACAGCCCGGCACGACTGGCAGAGCCTGCCGCGTCCGGCGGACGCAGCCGCACGCGCAATGCCACGGCACTCGAGGCGTCATCACTAGCCATGCCGGCGCGCCTCTTGGCGCGAACTGAAGAGTCTTATCCATGAGCAAGCAGAAGTACGATCCCACCGGCGGCACTCCGAAGAAGCGCGGTGAGTTCAGTGGGACGCCTCGCGGTAGCGAACAGCATCCTGCCGACGTTGGCCATGACTTGGTCGATTCAGCAATTTACCCCCTATCGTTGTGGCGGACGCTACGCGCGGCGGAGTTCGAGGCACCCAGCTTGGTCGCCATCCGAAGCTTGCTGGCAAAGACGGTACTGTTTGGTCAACCCAAATGGCCTGCCGCCGTCGCTGGCGACACTGCTGCTGCAATCGCCGTCGCGGCATCGTTCATGCCGATCGACAATGTCACATTCCAGGTTGATCTCGCCATGACCGCGCTGATCAGGTGCGCAGTCGAAGGCGACCTCGCGGCCGCGATCGTAGTCGCCAACATCCTGCGCCACCTTCCCGGCTGTTCTCCGTCGCATCGCCAGATCGCGACCTCGTGGTTCGTCTCAAATCTTTTAGTCGCGAGCAGGGGAACTCGCCAATGCAAGTCTGAGACCTTTTCGGATGCCCCGCGCCCAGAGATCACGCCAAATGCAGCAAAAAAGTCGCGGCGCCGCAATCACATCAAGCGTGTTTTGCAATTCCAGGAGAATCAGGAGAGCGAGTCATGATTCTCCAGATCTTTTCGGACCTGCATTGCGACGTTAAGCGGACGAAACGCATCGTGATTGGAGCGGATGTCGGCGTGGTCGCTTGCGCTGGCGACGTCTGCGAGGGCGCCCGTAACGCTTTCGTGGCTTTGCGGCGAATCGTTCCCGAAAGGATTCCAATCGTCTTCACGCTCGGCAATCATGAATTTTATCATCATTTCATTGACGAGGAGCTGCACACCGCCAAGAGCGTCGGACCCGATTTCAACATCCATGTGCTGGAGAATAACGTCACGATGATTGGCGGCGTCAGGTTTGTTGGCGCTACCATGTGGACGAACTATCGGATTTTCGGCGACCATAATGCGGCCGCGGCGATGCATGCAGCGCGCAATGGAATGAACGACCACAGACTGATTGGGTGGCGTAAAGAGCCTTGGGAGCGTTTCCGACCGGAGGAGGCGCTGTTGCTTCACACAAAGTCGCGCGCCTTCTTCGCTGAGACGCTCGCTCAGCCCTTTGCCGGCGATACGGTTGCGCTGACGCACACCGCCCACATCGATTCAGTCGAAGATCGCTATCGCCGCGACATTCTGACTGGAGCTTTCGCAAATGATTTTACCGAGCTCTTCGAGCTCGGCAATTCGTGCGGTGGGGGTGGTTTGAAGCTCTGGATCCACGGCCACATCCATGCTTCGGCGGATTATTACGTTGGCGGCGTTGGCGGCACCAGGGTGATCGCGAATCCGCACGGGTACGGACAAGAAAATCCCAACTTCGACCCTGCCCTTATCGTCGATGTTGGATCATGACCCTCACCACATCACCCTGGAAATAAGCACGCTATGACCATTATCTCGCCACTCAATCAAGCGCTCACGGCGCGGATCACGCTCTTCGACGGTTCGATTGCCGGCTTTAGGGAAATCGCCTCCTTCGGATCGATTCTACAGGTACTTGCTGCGCCGTTTTCCGACTTGGAACGCATGAAAGCCACTATCAATGGTATCTTCGTCACTTACGTAATTGACTTACCGCGGATCTACACCGGCCATGGTCGGGGAAGCACTCGCAATATTGGCGACCGGATCGACCAGGATGGGCTAGAGACGAGCCAAGTCTACATCATTTGTTCGAGCGATCCGCGATTCGAAAAATTCGCTGCCTCCTATGTTGAGGCCAGGATTATCGACATCGCAGACGGCCTGGGCGTGCCGCTCGCAAACATCCTTCGGCCATACGGCCGGGGCGGCCTGAGGGTTTCCGCGGATCTTGAGCCACTTGTTCAACATGCTCTGTTTTTGCTGTCGGTCGCAGGGTTCCAGCGGTTCGAGGAAACCCGGTGCACTAGATCCGATCGCCCGCTTTGTTTGTCTGTGACAGGCGATCTCTATGACGTGCGGTTACTCGACCCCGCGGGGATGACGGTTCCGGCCGACGCCGACCGCATGCGACTGATTCGCCGTGATCTTCAGGCGGAAGGCTACATGGTCGGCGACCGCTTCCATGTGTTGCCAAACGCCGACTTTTGCTTTGAGTCCAAGTCTGGATTGTCGGAAGACAACCTGTTGCGCCGTCAGGCTATTGAGGGGCTGAATATTCTGCAGCCGCTGCCGGATGTCACAGACCGCGCGCGGCTGCCCGTTGGTCTCGACTGCAAGAGCCCAGCGATCGCCGCGAAAATCCTCTCGGGCGAGCATATCGGCAACCGCTACTGGCAAGAGATTCCGTCCTCACAGATCGGCAGCCCGTCATGACCAGGCTTCGCATTCTTGCCGCCTCGGCGCGGCCGCTGGCCGAAGTGCTGATCGACTCCCTGCGCGCGAGTGGCAAGCTCTCGCGCCTGCGCCCGCGTTTGCGCGACGAGGACGATCAGGGCCGGCAACAACTCTCGCTGCAACTTGAGGCCGAAAGCGATGACATGCAGCCGGACGAACCAATCCAGATTCTGCATCCGGACGATGTGGCCGCAGCGGTATTGTTGGGACAAGCATTCGAACGCTCCCGCGACGCGCTCTCCCACCTTACGGACCCCGACATGGTGGCCATTATCGAGGTCGCACATCCCGACTTCGTCGAACCCGTCGCGCGTCTCCTGCGCAAACATGTCCTCGGCGCCGGAACCGCGGTGCTCGATGGCGACGGCCTGGACAAGCAGCCAACCGCCGCTTCGCCCGGAACGGTCATCATCTTCAAGCGCACGGAAGAAGCCAAGCCCAGGAGGGCTCCGGCAGGTGGCGCCGGATTTGCCGCCGCGGTACAGCTCCGCTGCAGCCTTGTCGGCATCGCCGCGGATCCCAGCCATCTGCCCCAGGAGTTCGTCAGCCTCGCGGACCATCGCATCGTTGTGCCGCCAATCGATGGCGCTGTTATTGCGACCGTGATCGAGGTGGTCACCGGCAGAAGCCCCGAACCAATCGATGACCGGGTGGCCCGTGGCGCCACCCTGGAGGCGCTATCCATTGCCATTCGGTCCGATCTCGGAGCGGAGCGGTCAATGGCACGCCTGCGCCGGCTGCTGGACGCCCAGATTCCGAACGAAAATGCCGGCCCCTTGCTCTCCGAGATGCACGGGCTCGGACCGGCCAAACAATGGGGCCTCGATCTGGCCGCGGACCTGCGCGCCTACGTTGCCGGCAAGCTTCCCTGGAGCGCGTGCGCGAAAGGCTTGCTGCTGTCCGGGCCGCCTGGAACCGGAAAGACCTCCTATGCCCGCGCATTGTCCCGCGAGGCTGGCGTGCATTTTATCGCGACCAGCTATGCGGCCTGGCAGAGCCATAAGGACGGCCACCTCGGCAGCGTCACGGCGGCAATCCGCAAAACGTTTTCCGACGCGACCGCCAACCGTCCCTGCATCGTGTTTTGCGACGAAATCGATACTCTGCCAGCTCGTGGAAAAAGCTCATATCACGACGACTGGTGGTCTGCGATCGTCAATACATTGCTGGAACAGCTGGATGGATTCGAGAGGCGCGAGGGCGTCGTCGTGGTCGCAGCCTGTAACGATCCTTCGCGATTGGACTCCGCCCTCGTGCGCGCCGGCCGTCTCGACCATCATATCGCAATCCCGTTACCCGACGTGCCGGCACTCGTCGGCATCTTTCGCGTCCATCTTGGCGCCGATCTTGCGGATGCCGACCTGCGTACCGCTGCGCTCGCCGGGCGCGGGCATACCGGGGCGGACGTCGAGCGCTGGGTTCGGGTGGCTAGACGTACAGCGCGCACAGCCGGGCGGCCGCTCGCGCTGCAGGATCTGCTCGAGGCCGTGCGCGGCGGCGAGTCCGAATGGCCCGCTGATGTGCGTCGCCGTATCGCGTGTCATGAGGCCGGCCACGCCATTGTCCAGCTTGCACTCGGCATCGCCGAACCCACGGCGCTGTCAATTGGAGGTACCGGCGGCCTTACTGAAAGCGATCTCGGCGAGATGCGTGCAGACACGCGCCAGCACTTGGAATTATTTCTGGTTGTCCTTCTCGGCGGACGCGCCGCTGAACAACTGACCTTCGCCGAGGTAACCGCTGGCGCTGGCGGCGACGCTGAGGGAAGGAGCGATCTCGCTCGCGCCACGCGCCTGGCGACGCGCCTCGAAACCGATTTTGGTTTTGGCAGCCTCGGCTTGCTGTGCCTCGCCGGCGATGTCGGCAATCGCGATCTCCTGATGTTCGACAAGCTCCGTGCCGCAGTCAGCGCCACCATCGATCGCGCCTATGCGAGGGCGCTGGATGTGCTTGCCCGGAACCGAAGCGCGCTGGACGCGCTTGCCGCTGCCTTGTTCGCCGCCGGTTATCTCGACCGGACCGAAATCGAAGCAGTCCTGGTGCAGACACCGCTTCGTTCACAAGCCAACCCGCTTGCACCGGCTGCGTCGTACTCAGAACAATCGGGGGCCGCGCACGGCGAACCCGCCGTCGCTATCTCGGATACGGCGGCTTTGATCCCATCCGTTGTCGTCAACCCGGGAGATTAGCATCTGGTCGAATCATTCTCATCACAACGCTCAGGCTCAACGCCCACACCGAGATAGGCACCATGCACAACCGAAATGGAGAGACCGAAGACCTTGCCCGTCGACTTGAGGCCACGGGCGACTACAGGATTCTGCGGCGCCTTCTCCCGCAGCAACCCACCGCCGTTGCCGCCAACTGCGGTCGCAAGGTCGGGATCATCGTCGATTTCGAGACTACTGGCCTTGACGTAAAGAGGAACGAAATCATCGAAGTGGCAATGGTCAAATTCTACTATTCGAGCAGCGATCAGATCATCGGTGTCGCCGACATCTTCCAGGCTTTCAACCAGCCTTCGGCCTCCATCCCAAGGGAAATCACCGAGCTGACCGGCATCTCGGATGAAATGGTCGCAGGAAAAACAATCGATGCAGCAGCACTCGAAGCCTTCGTCACCAACGCAAATGTCATCATTGCCCACAACGCAGCATTTGACAGGAAATTCGCCGAAAACTGCTGGCCCTTGTTTGAACACATGCACTGGGCTTGCTCGGCGACCGGTATCGACTGGCAACAACACGGCTTCGGCGGCGCCAAGCTCACTTACCTGATTACGCAATCGGGGCTCTTCCACGATGCGCACAGGGCCTTGGACGATTGCCATGCGACCCTCGAAGTTCTGGCACGTCGGCTTCCGGCGACTTCCACAACGGCTTTGGGAGCTCTGCTCGATCGCGCTCGCCGAAAGACGTTTCGGATCTGGGCCGAAAATGCCCCATTCGATCTCAAAGAGACGTTGAAGCGCCGGCACTATCGCTGGAACGACGGCAGCGATGGCCGACCGCGGTCATGGCATATCGACGTCGAGGAGGACAAACTTGATGCCGAGCTGAATTTTCTATGGAACGAGGTCTACCAGCAACACGTTGACCTCAACTGCCGCGAAATCACCGCGCTCGATCGATTTTCAAATCGTGCTTAGATCTTTTTGATCTGACTTCCGGAAACGACAACAAAGCGGACGCGAGTCCTTAAAATAAGTCGAAACATTACAACGGGCAACGCGAGCCAGGTCGGCGGAACAACGTGGTTCTTCGGCGTTCGGAAATATTTATGTTCGCTGGAACTCAAGGGTCCTGCGTTTGCTAGACGCCAACTACCGCGCCTGTCTGGATGCTGGTGAGGGTGCACACGAAATTCATGCTGGTGGGCCCGCTTTCCGACGATCCCGTCGGGATAACCGGATCCGCGAACTTCAGCGATCCGAGCACCGACACCAGCCACGAGCCACGAGAACCTGCTCGTCATCCGACCCCGTTTGCCCAATGGAACGACCCGGCCCGGCCCGGATCTGCACCATTTTCCGCGTGCGAAGGCAACATTGCAATCGTTCCGGGAAGAGAACCGATGGCCTTCGCGCTGCTGACGTTCGCGGCAGCCGCGACACTGATCGCTTTTTTCGGCGCCGGTTTTGTCAGGACGTCGCACGGGGAAGGGCGGTCTTAAGCCGCGCCGCAGATGGCCGTCCGGCGCCCTTGAAGCTTGCGCTTCGGTGTTGTCTGTCTGGCGTCCTGGACGGAGGATCGCGTCCGCGGTTCGGTTTCGCGCGACCGATTTTCCAGATGGAAACGCTCTTCACCTCCGACCCGGCGCTGGTCTAACGGTTAACGGAGGGGTTAGTGTGAGGCGCGAATCGTCGGCATGAAGCCGGCTTACCGATCGAGTTGAAATGGCCAAGCAAATCGACATGGCGGAGGTCTGGCCGACGCCCGCGCTCGTGCGCGCCGCCCGCAGCCTGCTCGGCATGGCTCAGGAAGATCTTGCGGAAAAGGCGGGCTTCGTGCGGAAGACCGTCATCTTGATCGAGAGCCATGTCGGCGCGACGATGGATGCCAGACGGGTGGCCGTCGTCGAGGAGCTTGCGGCATTTTTGCGGAAGCAGGGCATCGAATTCTTGCCGGCCCGCGGCAAGGACGGCGCCGGCGTGCGCTTCGCCGATCGCGATCGTGAAGCGATGGTCGTCGCAGAGATCAAGGAAGACATCGAACGGCGTAGGGCCGAGCGGCAGCGCAAGAAGGTGCGAAAAACGGGGGGCAAGCGCTAGTCCAGACGATCGGGCTTTTCGGTGCTGGGCGCATAGTGGCGCGGTACAGCTCGATTGCAGCGACCTGCGGGATGCAATCCTGGCTGGGATCGGGCTTAAACCCTCCGGTTTCCACTGGTTTGCTCCGGCAGACAGAGCAACAACCATGCAGGCGAAAGTGAATTTTTTATTGTTATTTCAATCGCTTGCACTACTACGTGGGTGACTCAGCCAGTCTATCGCGACCAGCTTGCGGGTCTCGAAACACTGGAACCCTGCCGCCCAGTCTAGCGTTTCAGCCGCTTTACAAGGGTCCGTCATCCTCGGTCCAGCCAGCGGCCCCGCGTAAGCGGGCACGTTGACGACATCTTCGCGTTTCTCACGACGGAGCCAAACGCCGCCATACATCCGAAGGCGATGCCAGTGATCCTGGCGACGCCGGACGAAGTCGAGACCTGGATAACGGCGCCTCCAGACGAGGCCCTCAAGCTGCACCGGCCGCTTCCGAACGGGCATCCTGTCCATCTGCTTCGATGTCATCAGTCTATCGGTCACGGCGATTAGAACGTAAGGAGAACAGACGTCAATTCAGACGAGCGGTGCAGCGGCGGATTTTTGCGCTGCGGTCCCGCCGGACCGCCACCTCCGGAGACGTCCCTTGCGGGGCTGGCCGCAATCACCAAATCGACCGGACAGCCTGAGATCGGAGGGAATGTCCGTTCCGGAATCCTCATCCGAAAGGCGCCGAAGGCGGTGATGCGACATGACGAAGAGCCCGATAAATCGGAATAACCTGATCACGGCGCGTGCCTTGACCGCGAAGTCGCTCAAGGAAGTCGCGGCCGCGTCCGGTGTCCGGCGTCAACTTCTGGACGCTCTCCGACTTCGAACAAGGTCTCCAGGACTCGCTCGGGGAGCATTCGCAAGCGGTCGAACGCGCCATGGCGTGTTAATAAGCGTTCAAAGTTGACCCCTCCACGGCTAGCTGGATCAATAGCTTAGCGTGCCGATCGGCGTCGGGACCCCACGCCGATTCACATATCCGGCGATCTGCCGATCATCCTGGTCCGCATCTCCGACATCGAACAACTCAGTGTGGCGCGCGAGGCGCTCCAGGCAGTTGAATATTGGCGGATGAAACGGCTTGCGGTGGACTTGGTTATCATTAACGAGCTCGCCTCCTCCTACGTTCAGGATCTCCAGATCGCGCTGGAGACGCTGGTGAGGGCCAGCCAGTCCCGGCCCCAGATTGGACAAGATGGGCCACCCGGGCACACATTCATGCTGCGCTCCGATTTGACCCCGCCGGAGGCCCTCGGCCTTCTTGCGTCCGTCGCGCGTATTATCCTGGTCGGAGCGCGCGGACGGCTCGCCGATCAGCTTGAGCGCGCGCCTGAAGCGAGACCCCGGCCCCGGGTCATGGCAGAGCGTGCTCTGCCCGCCTCCGAGCTTCAGATCTCGCGACGGCCGCCTGACGTGGAGTTCTTCAATAGCCTGGGTGGCTTCGCCGAGGGCGGCCGCGACTACGTGACGATCCTCGGCCCGGGCCAATCGACGCCAGTGCCGTGGATCAACGTGATCGCCAATCCTACCTTCGGTTTCCTGGTGTCCGCAGAAGGCGGTGGTTACGCCTGGTCCGTGAACAGCCGAGAGCATCAGCTGACGCCTTGGTCCAACGATCCAGTCACTGATCAACCGGGCCAGGCTTTCTATCTTCGGGATGAGGAGACTGGACGTCTCTGGAGCCCCACGGCGCTGCCGATCCGGGACGAAGCGGCCACCTATTCGGCCCGCCATGGATGGGGTTACAGCCGTTTCGAGCACACCTCGCACGGCATCGCTTCGGAACTACTCGAGTATGTGCCGCTTGCCGATCCGCTGAAGATCTCGCGCTTGAGAATGCGCAATCTTTCCGGCCGCACCAGACGGCTATCGGTTACGGCTTACGTGGAATGGGTTCTCGGCGCGTCCCGCGGAGCGGCGGCGCCATCGATAACCACACGCATCGATCCGAAAAGCGGGGCGATGATTGCAAACAACCTGTGGAATCCGGCCTTCGCGAAGCGCTCCGCTTTCGCGGACCTGGCCGGGCGCCAAACGAGTTGGACAGGCGATCGCCGGGAATTTATCGGCCGCAACGGCGCGCTCGCTTGGCCGGCGGCCCTGATTAACGGGACCCCGCTTTCGGGGCGGGTCGGCTCCGGACTCGATCCCTGCGCCGCTCTCCAGACCACGGTCGAGATCGAGCCGAATGGTGTTGCCGAAATCGCCTTCTTCCTTGGCGACGCCCAGGACCAGGCGGAGGCGCAGTCGCTGATCGCGCGCTACCGTCAGGCGGACCTGGACGCCGTGCTTGCCGAGGTCCGTGGATTTTGGGATGAGATCGTCGGCGCAGTCCAGGTCAAGACGCCGGACCGATCGATGGACATCATGCTCAACGGCTGGCTCGCCTACCAAACGCTCGCCTGTCGCGTCTGGGCGCGATCGGGTTTCTACCAAGCCAGCGGCGCCTATGGCTTCCGGGACCAGTTGCAGGACTGTATGGCGCTCGCCACGATTCGCCCATCGATAACCCGCGAACATATTCTCAGAACCGCGAGCCGGCAGTTCGTCGAGGGCGACGTCCAGCACTGGTGGCTTCCGCACTCAGGCCAGGGCGTGCGCACGCGTATATCGGACGACCGCGTGTGGCTCGCCTACGCCGTCGCCCACTATGTGAGAGTCACCGCCGACGCCCTTGTGCTCGATGAAATCGTCCCATTCCTGACGGGCCAG
>Ga0182014_10008450_pt1 | contig 10527 bp, 7 predicted proteins | sample 612S2DmetaG_FD_120489 | JGI IMG/M metagenome (GOLD analysis project Ga0182014, IMG submission 120489) | Permafrost microbial communities from Stordalen Mire, Sweden - 612S2D metaG | ecosystem: Environmental > Terrestrial > Soil > Wetlands > Permafrost | place: Sweden: Stordalen | collected...
CACCGGCAGAATTCTTATATATATAGTGCCGCCAGAGGCGCGTTTTCGCGACAAGCCTGAAAATTTATTTTTTCGGTCGCCGGGGAGGTGCCGACAAGCTACCGGCCTCCAGCCCGCTGCTGGTGAACCACGAGTTGGTCAGGTCGCCCGAGGAAGACCTCCGAGGGAAAGTACCGGCGCAATTCGCCGCAGAGCGGACACTTGACCGTGATCGACTGGAACGGGAACTCCCTGACGCCGGACGGCACATCGCGGCGGCACCGTTTGCAGGTGACGATGAACTGTCTCCGCTCGACGGTTGGGAAGCCGAATGCCATTGAGCGAGTATAGGAGAATAGAAGGCGAAGAACAAGTGCCGAGGGGAGAGGCATCTCCGCTGGGGCTCGGCGGAGGTGGAACCGGGTGCCGTTGGGATAGTTTGCAAGTTGTCTCTGGGAATTGCCGGAGCGTAAGAGCGCGTTTGAGAGCACGAAAAACCGGGGATTTGTCCCCGACTGGTGTGACAGTCACGCCAGCCGGGGTCTCCACTGACTGACGGTACGAGCGAATCAGTCAGAAATCTGGTGCATGTTCTGGTGCATGTTGCGTCTGTACTTTGATGCTTCTTGGTGCGACTTAACGCAAAGGTTGAATCGCCAGTATGTGATGAAAGTAATATACTTATGCGACATTATGCGATACCATGTGACTCCCTGCAAAGGTGTAAAAAACGGACTCATAATCCCTTGGTTGGGGGTTCGAAACCCTCCGGGCCCACCATCAAATCAACAACTTAGAGCCAACGCTGTAACAACCGATCAAGCCTTGTGACGTGAATTGTGACGTACCAGCGTCGGCCCCGGTTTCTTGCTCGCTGGCAGCGGCCTTTCGTTCACGATCTTCCGGACAGTTTCGAGACTGGGATGCTGGTAGATCATGGCCGTCTGCGCGTTTGTATGGCCCAAGGCGCGCATAACGAGTGAAAGATCACCCGAGGCCCCCAACACCTTCGTTGCGAACGTATGGCGGGCGCTGTAGAGGACGATTTCCTTGGACACGCCTGCCAACTCCCTAGCCTGCTCAAATGCCTTGGCAACCGTGCCAATGTGGCCGGTGACCGAATCGGACGGGAAAACCCAACCTTCCGTTTGCCCATTCCGGCGCGCGTCAAGAGCCTGGGTGACTCTGTCGCTCATCGGAATGAAGCGGCGGGATCGCGGGGTCTTGCCGCGCGGGATGAAAATCATCCCACGATCCATCGAGATGTCTTCCCAACGCATTTGGAAGACTTCTCCGGGACGCATTCCAGAATCGAGAATGATGGCCAAAACGTCCCGTAGGGGCTGCTTCGCCACCGCAAGCAATTCTGCCTCTGTCTCAGCGTCCATGATCGCCGAACGCCCTTCCTCCTTTACCAGCTTGATGCGAGGCGCTGCCGCAATCACTCCCCACTCCGCCGCCTTGCCCAACATTCTCCGCAACGTTCGCAGAGCCCGGTTCGCATTCGCTGGCGAATGATTGAACCGGAGCGCTTCCGCTTCGTCCGTGGTGATGTGTGCGAGTCGCACGCCGGAAATAGGAGTCTGAGAAAGCATTCTCCATCCAGATTCGTAGTAGTGCTTTGACTCTGCCTCCAGACGGGTCGTCTTCACCCAATCGAGGAAGCGTTTGGAGAAGTCCGCAAGCGTTAGCGTTTTGCGCTGAACGGTCAACTTCCGCTGTTTTGCCTCATTCATCAGACGGGCTTCGATCATCCGCGCCCTCGAAAGAACAGTCTCCTTCGTGGTACCTCGGTATCGTCGTCCATCCATTGCGAAGTCGTAGTGAAAGACTCCGCCCCGCTTATTGAGAGCCATCGAGATCCTCCATGAATGCCCGCACGGAAGGAATGCGACGGTTCTTTTCGACGTACCGAGATACGTCGCTCTCATCATAGCGGATTGACCCCTCCAGCTTGTGCCAAACGGGACCGATACCGGTCGCACGCCAATATCGAAGAGTGCCCTCGGGGATGCTCAACATTTCTGCCACGCGCTTGCTGGTTAAAAGCGTGATTGATTTCATTACCGCATCCCCCTGGAGTTTTCCGATCCCGCGTTGATTGCCGTCCATTAAGGCCGCGCCTTTCCCCCCCCGAACCTGCACGTGGTGGCAATCTCCGGGGAACGTGCAGGACACGTGCAGTTTCCGCGACCGTCATTAATTCCGAATTCAATTCATCGAACGCCATGCGTGCACCCCACGTGCTGTCTGAAATACTCAATGTGCTGCGGCCAATTCCTCAGCACGTCCCCAGAACGTGCACGTCTCCGATGAGGTGCCGGAAGCCGACAAATGCGAAGCACGTCCCTGATACGTCCCCCCCGTTTATCCACGCAACTGCAGAAATAACACATTTCCAGACAAACCCCGGCAATTCTTCGCACACGTCCCCCCACGTCCCTCGCGTTTGCCTTGCACGTTGACGGCGCAACGGCATTAATCGGATGGGCTATTCCGCTCATACGTCCACCACGATTACAAACGCGTTGAGGAAATTCTCCTCATCAAATTGATCGTCTATGCGCCCCCGCACCGCCCCCTCACGCAAGCCCGAGGCCGCCGACTCGAATAAGAAAAGGTCCCGCCGGAACTCGTAATGAGCCATCTCCGCCGATTCCCGCGCCCGCCAGATGGATTCTTTTAATAGCTCCCAGGCAATGCCCGAATTGAACTTGGGAAAGAGCTTGATTGACCGCGCCGTGGTAATCCGTCGCGTGCCCTTGGGAGCCGATAAAAGCAACTCTTTCGTGAAGTACTTGGACAGATACCGCGCTACGTTTCGGACCGTGACCTGTTTAATAAACACGATGCGCCCGCCGCCGAGACTGTCCCAGGTGCGAGAGATCCATTTCTGGTCAATGAATCGATCAAAAAGAACATGCAGATGGGGGATGCCCGCTTGGGTGAATTCGAGAACGCAGATATAGTTGGGGGCCACACCGAACCTGCGTTTGAGGTACAGCCGGAACTTGTTGAAGCATTCCCGCAGGTAAGGGACGGCATACTTCTTGTCTTCGAGCTTGGAGGGGTCCAGGGTCAGCGTGAGGAAATACTTGAGGCCGAGATCTTCCGCGACCCTACGGATAGCAGCGCGCGCCGTCCTAGCCCTGCGAGGACCGCAGTAAGAGCAGTTCCACGACTTGCAATTGACGCGCCTGAAAATCTTCCGGCCCGATTTAGGGTCAACGCCCTGCACCGACCAGCGTCCGCAGAACGTTCCCCGGCCTTTCGGCCGTTGATAGTGCACGGGAATCGTGCCCGTGTTTCGATTATTCTTTAATGAGTCAAGTGAAGAAAGCCCGTCCGGCTTGACGCCGGAAAAGAGCCCGGCCCCATCGGTTGCACCGATGAAAAACGCCCCCGGAGTCTCGGCAGTCACCCCAGCCGTCAGAGGCACTGAGGAACCAGGGAGACAGGGCAGCGCCCACACGTCACTAACCTCAGGAGAGCAGAGTCCGTCCGGCGAAACGCCGGACACGTCAGGGGCGTTGCCCCCGAGCCCCCAGGACAGCTTTTGATCCTTGCCAGCAGGGGGGAAGGCTGCGCCCGCTAAAGGAGCATCATCCCCGCCTGCCGTTTCGCAGGAAGCAACTTGCTGTATAAGTCGCGGGGCGGAGCTGTCCAGGAACCGTTGCCCGCTCTGGTTTTCGTTGCTTCCTGCAAACTTGATGTCCATGCCAATTCCCTCTCTAACTGAGGTTGGCCGATGAACATCTATACGTGGAAATAGATTTTTTTACATTTTTCTGGCGGGCCTTGGCCAAAATGAAAACGCCGGATTTATATCCGGCGTTTCAGGCGTTCTCAGAAATGTAATTGATGATTATTATTCTTCTGGCTCGATTCCTTTCGCTCGTCTGAATTCCCCGCCGCGTTGAACGGCATATGTGAAGGCCCAGCCGAACAGTTCCTTGCCTGCTACCGCATCGGAGAGTCGGCGAACTCTGGCATTCTGAGTCTTGAGAATGCGGAAATCGAAATCGTTCATTGTCTGCGTGATGTAGTTCCCGTGTTTCCGCATAAGCTCAATGCCCTTGGGATTCTCGGACTGAAGAAACACAAGAAGATCTTTGATGCTCTTCCTGGGGAACTGCCCGCGAAGATCGAGAAACTGGCTGCAAATGTCGCTCATTTGCGCGGAGAGGCTGAGAAAGCGGTCTGGGTCGCTAGCGGGCTTGAATTCTGTGGGCCTGCCACGCGCGGGCTTCGGAAGCACATCGAAGAGTGCCATTTTCACGAATTTCCGTACCGCGCCCGGCCCCACCATGAGCCCTTCGACCTGCGTAATCGCTTCGGTGATTCCTTCGACGGTTTCACTACGGTCTTTGATGCGCTTGTAGAGGAACTCTTCCATGGCATCCGGCAGGTAGACAAGCTCCGCAACCTGCAATAGAAACTCCCTGTTCTGCTCCTTTACCCAGTCGCGCCCAGTGGCCACGTTGAGAGCGGCGAGGAGCGTTCCCCCGATGCGAATCGCGTCGGCGATGGTGACAGGCTCCTCGACGCTGCGTGTCCCGATGAGTTTGAGTGGGGAGCGCAAGAGGCGTACAAGTCCCTTCGCCAGCCGCCTTGCTTCCTCATCGGTCATCGGGTGCTGCGCGGGAGAATCCATTGCGGGATGCCTTTCACTCTTTGCGGAGACTGGAAGCCATCTCTGCTCCGCGCCCATCTGTTAGTTGCCGCAGGGATCCATCTTGGAAGTCCTCATGCGCGAAGCGGTATCGCGGCTCCTGGGCCTAGGGGTTTATCCCTCTTCCCTGATGGTTTCAGCAATCTTTTCAAGAATAGGCTTCATCCTCCAATAACCATTCTTAGCTTGTTCGATCTCAACTTCAATTTGTTTCTCTGCTTCCGTTTCGATATGAGCTAGATTGCGAAGTTCGTAAAGGAGCTTTATTTCCTCAGAATACGTTGCATCCAAAAAACCAATTCGAATGGCACAATCAACTTTATCCTTGAACGGTATGCTGTTTCTTGGCGTTTTGGCATCTCGATACACGCAAGTGAACACCGCTTCGTTGTCAAAAGTAACTGCGGTCAGTTTCCCTAATGCCGCCACTGGCTTATATGCCTTATGTGTCTGTAAAGATTTAACTTCTTGGTGGTCTTTGTACCTTCCCCATAGTAGGTTGGAGATGACCGCCTCGTAGATCGATGCGTATTGGATGATCTGGAACTTAATGAAGGCATGTAGTTCATCGCCTTGGAAGAATAGCGCCTCCATCAGCTTGGATATGTAGCGTGCCGAGTAGAAAGCGCGGCCAAGGCGTTTCTGAAGTTCCAATTCGGATATGAAAGAGAACTGATCTATATGCCACTGCAAATCTCCGGGCAAGTCTCTCTTGCAATAGAGGTCAATTTCCTCTCGAACGGCTTCGGTCAGGGGCATAGCGGGATCATCCTTTGCATGAAACTGTTGGTAACATTGAGCGTCTGTCGGAAGGCGAGAACGGCAAGAAGCGGGCGAGTTCGACTGCTTCGTCCATGGCTCAGGCCTCCGTGGCGGCGGGCTCGTCTTCGCCCCAGACTCGGGCGAGAGTGGCCTGAATCTTTTTCTCGAAGCGGGCGATGAGTTCGCGGTTCGCGGCGACCAGCGCCTGCTCGGCTTCAATCTCGGCGACGATGGCTTGCTGCGTGGTCATTGGTGGGAGTGGAATCTCCACCTCGAACAACTGGGACCTGTTGATCTTTGGAATACTTGCTCTTTCGTAATATCCTCGAATCCGCTCGTTGAATGTATCGGAAAGCATATAGGTCACGAGATATGTGATCTGGACCTTGGAGCTATCTGGTAACAAGGGGTACATATCAGAACTGCAATAGCCGTTCAACTTAACAACAGTTAGCTTGTTGAGGTAAGGGCGTATTTTACTGTAAAGCAGTCGTTCTCCCGCGAATTCATAAACCGGTCCGTTCACTCGCTGGCTTTGAGCCGTCTCTGTCTTAATCAGCTTGCCTGTGTTCGATTCGATGCTGTCGGCACCGAAATAAGGGAGTGCGAGGTCCACGTCGGTTGTAATCGTTCCCCCGATGGCGCAGATGTTTCCAAGGGGAACCATCGGCCAGTCGGGGTGGATGGGGATGTGGGGGCGGTAGTTGTCGAGGACGGCGCGAGCACCGTCGATGACTTTCTGGTAGCCCTCAATCACCGCCACGATCTCCTTCTGCACTTCCAGCGGTGGCAGTGGAATCCTGAATCTGTTAAGAATCCCAGAACTCAGATTGTTAATGTTGGCTCCGGCTATCTGTTCGCGCAAGAAGGTATTGAAATGGCCCGTGGTGAGTTGCTGAAGAAGGTAGCCAGAATTGAGCTGCGCCTGCTTGACTCGGATCGCGCCCATAAATCCGCCGAAGTAGAAATCGGTGTCTTCCTTGATTAGGGTCAGCTTCATTCAGCCATGCGGCTTCAGCTTGGTAGCCCGGACGCTGGGTCAGAACGATGTAGTCGCGGCCTACCGGGTCCTCGACAAGGCGCTCAGGGTTTGGCTCGACGCGCTGATAGCCAGCAACCGACGCTGGCGTGGGAAATGAAGTGATGAGGTAGGGGTTTCCACGGTCCAAATCCCAGAAATAGTGCAGGTTGCCATTGGAGAGGATAACGAAGCGGCAATTCTGCGAACGGGCATATTTGCGGGCCTGCTCCTTGCCTACAAGCGGGCTCTTGTCTTCCGCTTTTGCCTCAAGGACGATCAGCGGAAAGCCCTTCTCGTTGAGCAAGAGGAAGTCGATGAATCCCAGCTTGGTCTTCTCAAAGTTTTCGCCTAGAGAATCCAGCTCGTTCGGGGTGAATTTGACAGTTTGTTCCAGCCGGATATTCGCGGGTTTTCCGTCTTGGGGGAAGAAGCGCCAGCCTGCCGCATCGAGCAGCTTGTTGATTTTAATGCGCGCAGTCGCTTCCTTCATGCTCTTCAGGGCTCCGAATACCAGTGGCGCGTGGCCCTCGGAGGCATTGGCGCTGGTGGAACATTCGGCCTTTCAATTCAGAGTCTTATGCACGTAAGGATAGCACTTCATTTTCGCGTATAACTTTTAGCGCTGCTTCTCGTGCTCATGGCGGGAGCCGTGCATTTGAAGCGGTCCCTCCGTCTACGATTCTGGCAGGCTTGCCCTCTGACTCCATCTCGGCACGTACAGGGAGACTCCCGTGAAACCGAGCCAACACCTTCACTTTTCCGAAACTTGGGTCCAACTTGGGTCCAAGTGCTGCCGAAAACCATGCATTTAGGTCCTACTAGACGCACTACCGACCTAAACGAATCAACAAGTTAGCACATCGTTTGCGGTTTCGGGACCTGGGGGTCAGAGGTTTCCGGCTCGTTCGGCTCATATTTGAGCCAATCTGAAGGCTGAAAGGTGGCCTATTCACTGAAAGAAGCATGTCATTTACGGATAATTGGAATTAACTGACGAGCATTCGGTAAAAATTCGGTGCAGCGAGTAACGAGAATCACGCCATATTCAACCCCACATCAAGGCGAGCGTACTTTTGGGTCGTAATTGTGACGTAATGGGAAGGCCGGACCGGCTGTGACGTAAATTGTGACGTACAGGCTCAATCACCCTCTGCTAAGTCCAACAAATTCAACGGTGGTGCGTTTTCCTTCCGTGCGGGCGGCTTGTCTTGCTTCTTTAGTGTTTTCAGTAGGTTAGAGGGGTCTCAGCCCAATCAGAGGACAAAACTCATAATCCCTTGGTTGGGGGTTCGAATCCCTCCGGGCCCACCAGGATCACAAGGCAAAACGTAACAATACAAAGAATTTAAAAGCATCAAAGAAGGCCGCTTCCAAGTTCCGGTGCCAACGAAATCCGGCGGCAACGGATCCAGATTTAGCGAAGCCAGGCGCAGCGAAGAAATCTTAGCCGGAGGACAGCTCATTGGAGCACCTCTCGTTATCGGACAAAGCCGTATCCGGTTAGTCACTTGGTGGCGAAGCCGAAAGAGCCTACACTGAAATCGCTCTGGTTTCTCCGCCTACTCCTCTATGAGGCGGACACTACTTATCGCTTTTGTGCTGACTGCGCTCTCGGTGAGCGCGGCCGAAGGCTCGCCGGTTCATGGAACGAGGCCGCGGCGGCAGGCAACTGCGCCCGTGAGCGCCTCCCATAAGAAGGCGGGACGTGCGGCAGCCGGTCTGCGCGGCAATACGGCCGCTGGCGCGACAACCCACGCGGCCATTCACTCGACCACCCGTGCCGCCGCTCACCCGGCCGCTCGCCAGACTGGCCGTGCAACCACTCATGCGGCGCAACGGGATTTGGCGCGTAAAGGCGCAAGGGACGAAGAGGCGCGTCCGCTGCTGGCCAGGCGGAGCTCCCGCTCCCGTTCACTCGCAAAATCCTATCGAACCGCGGAATTCCGTTCCGCTGCACGATTTGATTCAGCCGCCCGGTTTGATTCCGCCGCGAGGCCTCGTCGCGCCACAGAATCCTATCGAACCGCAAAGTTTAGCCTGGTCGCGGAGCCCCGCGCCGCGGAAACCGGCGCCAAGGGCCCTTCCGCCGCGGCCCAGACGGTTTCGTTGCGCGAGGAGCGGATCGCCATGCCGCCGCCGCTGCTGGGAAGTCTCGCGTCGCTGGCGCGGCAGAATGAACGGACCGAGGCCGACGGCCTGGAGCGGATCGAGGACGAGGCCGACCTGAACGATCGCATCAGCCGCAAGATGCTGGTGCGGGTTCCGGTCTCCGCGGCGCTGGGGATCAACGGCAACCTGCCCGCGAACCGGCGCTACTGCCGGCCCTGGGCGGCAACCTTTCTGGCCGACCTGGCGCGCGACCACGCGGCCGAGTTTCACCGCTCCCTCGAAGTCAGCTCGGCCGTGCGGACGGTCGAATACCAGAAGCAGTTGGAGAAGGTAAACGGCAACGCCGCCGCGGCCGAGGGCGACATCGCCAGCCCGCATCTGACCGGCGCCGCCATCGACATTGCCAAGCAGGGCCTGAGCGCAAGGGAGATCGGCTGGATGCGCGCCTGGCTGCTGCCGCTCCAAGAGGCCGGCAAGATCGACGTCGAAGAGGAGTTTCAGCAGGCCTGCTTCCACATCACCATCTATAAGAGCTACGCGACCCCGGAGCGGCGCGCCAAGCCGGCGGAGCCCAGGCCGCAGCAGGCAACGAATTCTCCATCTCCCAGCTCTTCGTTCTGAATAGATTGGCAGACACAAAGGGAGTGGCTTTCTGGACCGCTTTGAAGACCCACCCTAGCCGCAAAAACAAAGACGCGGCGAGGGTGGGGCACCCAGAACTTTACACTATCCGTGAAAATGCGCAAAAAAGCCGACCGCGCAGAGCCCAGAAGGCTTTGCGCGGTCAGCTTTTTGCTGAATTTCAGATTTGAAGCGCCGTCCGGCTGGAAACTGGCCAGAAAAACCGCTTTACCCGTTCCAGCGACGCAGAATGAGCGTGGCATTGATGCCGCCAAACCCAAAGGAATTCGACAGGGCGACATCGAAGCTGTGGGCGATGGCCTTGTTGGGCACATAGTCCAGACGGCACTCGGGGTCCGGGTTGTCGAGGTTGATGGTGGGCGGAAGCTGCTGGTTGACCAGCGCCAGCGTGGTGATGCCGGCCTCGAGGCCGCCAGCGCCGCCCAGCAGGTGGCCGTGCATCGACTTGGTTCCTGAGATCTTGAGCTTGTGGCTCAGCGCGTGTTCGCCAAAAACCGCTTCGATGGCTTGCGATTCATTGCCGTCGCCGGCGGGGGTCGAGGTGGCGTGGGCGTTGATGTAGCCCACCTCTTCAGGCCGGATGCCCGCGTCCTTGAGGGCGGCTCTCATGCTGCGCTGCGCCCCTTGGCCCTCGGGGGCGATGCCGGTCATATGGTAGGCGTCGGCGCTCATGCCGTAGCCGATGACCTCAGCCAGAATCTTGGCGCCGCGCGCCCTAGCGAACTCCAACTCTTCCAGAATGACGATTCCAGCGCCCTCGCCAATGACGAAGCCGTCGCGGTCCTTGTCAAAGGGGCGGCTGGCGCGGGTGGGGTCGTCGTTGCGCGCGGAGAGCGCGCGCATGGCGGCGAATCCGCCCACCGACATCGGCGTAACCGCGGCTTCGGCGCCGCCCGCGATCATCACATCGGCGTCGCCGTGCAGGATCATGCGCGCTGAGTCGCCGATGGCATTGGAAGAGGTGGCGCAGGCCGTCGCCGTGGCCGAAATCGGCCCCTTGGCGCCGTAGCGGATGCTCACATGGCCGGCCGCCATATTCACGATGGTCGCCGGAATGAAGAAGGGCGAGATCTTGCGCGGGCCGCCCTGCATCAGGTTGGTGTGCTCGCGCTCGATGACTTCAAAGCCGCCGATGCCGGAGCCGATGAATACGCCCACCCGGTCGGCAATCTCCGGGGTGATCTGAAGGCCCGACGCGGCGATGGCCTCCTCGGTGGCAGCCAAGGCAAAGTGGATGAACCGCCCCATCTTGCGCGATTCTTTCTTGTCCACGAAGTTGAGCGGGTCAAAGTTCTTGACCTCGGCGGCGAAGGTGACCGGAAAGCCGGTGGTGTCGAAGCCC
>Ga0182014_10008451_pt1 | contig 10526 bp, 8 predicted proteins | sample 612S2DmetaG_FD_120489 | JGI IMG/M metagenome (GOLD analysis project Ga0182014, IMG submission 120489) | Permafrost microbial communities from Stordalen Mire, Sweden - 612S2D metaG | ecosystem: Environmental > Terrestrial > Soil > Wetlands > Permafrost | place: Sweden: Stordalen | collected...
ACCCGTAACTGCTGCAAATCAACGCGCGAAGCGAATGCTTCAAGATTTCTGTGCTGATTCTGTGCTACGCCTCACCAGCAAGATAGTGAGTAGGGGATGCCTGCAATCGAAACTTCCGAATAGACGGTCAACCGACCCCAATTAAGGTTCACGCAGCCGTTAAGCTGAGGAGCGCATCAGCAACGGGGCGCGAACAAATTTAGGTTTTGCTGCGGAACCATCGCCTCAAGTAGAGAAATGATGCCTTCAAACATTCGGCGAGAGCTGGGATGGTCTCGCTGCGTTTCCAATGCGCTAGAGCTAGGCTGCGATGCAGCCATGGCTCAGTTGGGTGCAATTGGATAGCCCATTGGAGTTGCCGGAAGGCTGCCTCAATCTGCTTGCACTGGAGATATGTCTCGCCGAGATTTGCATGAGCTTCCATAAAGCTCGGATTTATCTCCGCCGCTCGCCTAAAAGCGGTAAGGGCACCATCAAGGTCCCCGGATTCTTTTAGCGCCATTCCGATTACGACATAGGGCGCATCGTAATCAGGATCGATGGCTAAGGCCTTCTCGGCAGCAAGAACCGCTTCTCGGTAATGATGCAGGTGGCAATGGTACAAACCGATATTGAACCAGCCGATGGCGAATTTAGGTTCTAATTCCACCGCATGGGAATAGGCTTCGATTGCTTCTGAATACCTCTTCAATCGTCCACAGTTGTAACCGATGCTCACGAACAAGGTCATGTCGAGGGGATTCAACTTCGCGGCGCGTCTGAAGGCATCAACGGCCTTCGCGTACTGTCGAGAGTTGACGTAGTCCACTCCAAGATTGCAGTGCGCCTGCCAATCATTCGGGTTCAGCCGAATGGCCCGCTGGTATGCGCTGATTGCATTTTTCCACTCGCTGAGTTCGCCATACGCGACTGCGAGATTGTAGAAAGTGTCAGCGCGATTGGGGTTCAATCGGGCGGCATAAAGATACTCCCGAATCGCTTCGGCGAATCTTCTTTGCGACGCGAGCGCGCTCCCGGCTTCAAGATGGTCGGTGGTTGAAGGGTTTGGTACGGAAGATCTGCTCACGATTGTGGAGATCCTATCGCGTTTGCAGCGAGCACCGCAGACATGCAATTGGGCGGGCAGGTGGGTTGCGGCAGTGTCGTCGCCAAGTGGGAAGTTTCGGCCCATGCATGCGGCCGTTCTGCGTAAAATTTTGTGCCAATCTGTGCTACGGATGCGCCTTTCTCGCCTATCTTGCTCATTTTGCCCATTGAAGAGTCAATAACTTACGTGTTTTCAATGGCGACTAAAGTCGTGCCCTTTCAAAAAATAAACGACCATCTGTGTGGCGGACACCGCAACGGAATATCGCGGGCGGCGAACACCGCTTCAAAAGTAATGGCGCTGGTATTGAGCCGGCCTGGCGGGCGGCTTGGTGGGCTTGGGGATGGTGACGTTGCGTTCCACCTCGGCCTGCGCGTCCATGGCGTTCTGGACGCCGAAGGTCATGGCGATCTGGTCGATCTTGACGGAAAAGAGCGTGCGCAGGTGGGCCCGTTCGGCGCGCAGGTGGGCGCGATCCCCTGCCGCCAGGCTGCCTGATGCCGCACATTTGGCCGCAATCAGGATGGAGAGCTGCAGGCCGGCCAGTTCTTCGGTGGCGGCAACCAGATTCTCTTGCCTTTCCAGCTCCTGGCGGGATGCGGGGCGATTTGGAGCGAGGTCGAGAATAGCAGTGAACATGGCGTTTTCCCCCCGGCGATCTCCTCATGGAGTCGATTGCTAGAACCGGTCTCATAAACCATCCGCATCGGCCTGCGAAGAGCATGAACCCCGCCTTGTTGGCGGGTTTCAAAGTCGGCAAAATGAGTCCGGCGGCATTTATGAGACCGGTTGTACAGGTCAGGCGGGAAAAAGCAGTCCCTCAAGTGCACCGGCGCGCCGGCCGGATGAAGCACATTCTCGCTGGGTCGTTACCCCAGTCTCAGGGGGCAATTCCCTTTGTGCTGTGAGCTAAATCACACCTCTTGGGACCGTGAGAATTGCCGGAGAACTGTCGGGAGCTTGCCGAGTGGGGGAGCGGGGAGGGTCCGCTCATCCATCCGGGTGCAGAATCTTCTGCTGGCTCACGGCGTGGCCATCGTCGCGCTTCAGGCCTGAAAACACGACGGTGGACGCCACGGTCAACACGGCCAGCACCCAGAACGCCTTGTGAATGCCGCGGATCATCTCGGCCGGATCGGTATACGCATTTCCGGGGATGAAGAACGCGGTGGTCATGCCGGCCACGGCAACGCCGAAGCTGAGCGCCATCTGCTGCATGGTGCTGGCAATGGAGCTGGCCATCGAGGTATCCTGCTCGGCGATGTCGGCGTAGACCAGGGTATTCATGCTGGTGAACTGCAGCGAGGTGAACCCGCCGAAGAAAAACGCGAGCAGCACGATGACCCACACCGGGGTGTGCGCGCCGATGGCCGTGAACAGCGCCAGCAGCACGCCGATGATGAGGGTGTTGGAGATCAGTACGCCGCGGTAGCCGATGGCCGCCAGCAACTGCCGCATGACTGCCTTCATGCTCATGGCGGCAATGGCCTGGGGCATGATGAGCAGCCCCGACTGGATGGGCGTGAAGCCGAGGCCGGTTTGATAAAGCAGCGGCAGCAGAAACGGCACGCCCCCGATGCCCAGGCGGGTGAACAGTCCTCCGTTTACCGAAGAGCGAAAGGTGCGAATGCTGAACAGCCTGAGCTCGAGCAGCGGAAACTCGAGTCCCCGCGCATGAAGCCAGTAGCCCAGCAGCAGGGCAAACGAGAGCACCAGCATGCTGATTGCTTCGCGCGCGCTGAGCGTGTTTTCGCCGAAGATCTCCAGCACGAACGAGAGCAGGGCAATCCCTGAACCGAATAAAATCAGGCCGACGATGTCTAGCGGATGCACCGTCTCTTCGCGATAATCGGGCAGATGAATGTGGACCATGATCAATCCCACAATGCCGATGGGAATGTTGAGAAAGAAGATCACGCGCCAGTGAAAGTATCCGACGATGAGGCCGCCGGCGATGGGCCCGAGCATGGGCGCGATCAACGCCGGAATGGCGACGAAGCTCATGATGCGGATCAAGTCCGATTTGGCAAAGCTGCGCACCAGGGTGAGCCGGCCCACGGGCACCATCATGGCGCCGCCCATGCCCTGGATCACGCGGCAGGCCACCAGCAGATGAATGTTGCCTGAGATTCCGCACAGCAGCGAGCCGAGCGTGAACAGGCCGATGGCTGAGGAAAACACCAGCCGCGTTCCGAAGCGGTCGGCCATCCAGCCGCTGATGGGAATGAACACCGCCAGGCTGAGGGTGTAACTGGCCAGCACGGCCTTCATGCTCAACGGCGCCACGTGCAGGGCTTCGGAGATGGTGGGCACGGCGGTATTCAGAATCGTGGTGTCCAGCGACTCCATGAAGAACGCAACCGCAACCAGCCACGGCAACAGCCGCCGGCTGGCGTCGGAAGGCGCGGGCGGAAGAGCTTCAGCGTTCACGATACCGGATGCGCTCATAGGGACTCGAATACAGCGGGAGAGCAGAGTAAATCGTGCGGTGGAGGGATTGAAATTGCTGAGCCTCCGAGGTTAATTGCCCGTACCCCAACACGCGGCGCCCGCGAAGACTTAAACCGCGAGCGAATTGGGCGCAGCAGGTCGCGATTCCGACGCGTGAGATTCTTCTTCGGCCTTGGTCAGCAGCCAGTAATGAAATCCATCCACAATGGCCATGAGCGCGGCCTGGTTCAAGTCGCTGCTGACGCCGGCGGTGATCCACGGCTCGTAGCCGTCGGCGTGGAAGCTCACCGTGACGCGCACGTGAGCGGCCGAATCATGCGCCGACACGTCAAGCGCGGCCACCGTGAATGTGCCCAGCCGCATCTCGGCCAGCGCCGGATACGATTTTTCGAGTTCCTTGCGCATGGCCTTGGTGAGCGCGTCTACCGGTCCGGCGCCCTCGGCGCGCGTGGTGGCCACTGTCGATTCGCCCATCGATAAAGTCATGAACGCCTGCACAAAGCGGTTGCCGATCTCGTCCGACTCGTCGAAGACCCGCCAGCTTCTTACGCTGAACCAATTGCGCAGCGTGCCCAGCACCTTCATGCAGGCCAGGCGGAAGGAAATCTCGCTGGCCGTGAAGCCGCCGCCTTCAATCATGGAACCGTTGGCGTCCATCAGCACCTGGGCCTGGGCGGAGTCGAGCGTGACGCCCAGCGCCTGGGAGAGCAAGATGATGTTGGCGCGGCCCGACTGCGCGTTTACGCCGATGGTTGGATTGGCGCCGACGCGCGCCGGATCGCACCACAGATACGCGCCGGGGTTTTTGCGCTCGCTCGAGCCGTGCATGCCGGCCCAGGTGCCGAATGCGCCAGGCCCCACGATGGGCGCGCCGTGCGGCGGCTCAAGACCGAACGCGCCATAGGCCGAATGCGCGAGGCTGGTGAGCCCGCTGAGCGATTCGGGCGCGACAAACTCCGCTTCGCCGCGCAGTTGCATACTACCGATCACGGTGGTCAGGTTCACGTTGCCGCAGCGCTCGCCGGTTCCCAGCAGGGTGCCCTGCACCTGCATTGCGCCGGCCAGAATCGCCGCGCGGGTGTTGGCAACTCCCAGCCCGCGGTCGGTGTGGCCATGAAATCCGAACTGCGCCGCAGGAAAATCGCGCACCAGGCCGGCGATCACGTGCGTTACTTCTTCGGGGTTGGCGCCGCCGGTGGTGTCGCAGACAACAATGCGGCTCACCTGCTGGCGCACGCACTGTTCCGTCATCTGCCGGAAGTAATCGAGGCTGCGCCGGGCGAATTCCGCATCGCAGGGGTTGCCGTTTTCGCGCCGGCCGCAGTTGGCGTCCATGGCGTGCTCCAGATCGACGAGAACCTCGAGCCCGTGCTGCTGCAGGCACTCAATTGTCTCCCAGGCCATGAGCAGATTCTCTTCAGGCGTGGTTTCGAGCGACAGTTCCACATCCAGCAGCCGCGACTTGACCACCACCACGGCCACCGGCACGCGCGCCTTGCGGCTGACGATGAATTGCACGTCGGGCCACTCTTCCACCTTGGCTCCGCGCCCGCGCGTTCTGCCGAACAAGGCCAGCTTCATCGCGCCCGTATTCACCGGAGCGAGCGCGGCAGTCAGATCGCTGACAAACTGGTTTGCGCCCGCAAATCCAATCTCGGCATACTTCACGCCAAAGGCCGCCATCCGCTCCAGCAGCATGACTGCGTTGGGCACTGAGATCTCGAGGTTGGGCTGCTGCATCCCGTCGCGGAGACTGGTGTCAAACAGCTCGACTTTTCTTGTCGTGTTTTCGTTCATTGGTTCCTGCGCCTGGTTGTGAATCTTCTGGGGAGTCAAGTCTTGGCCGGGGGTGCTTAAAAAAGTTCCTGAATTTACATCATATTCCGAGGTGGAGTGCCCGAAGCATACCGCAGGGGCTAAAGCCCACATTCATTTTTGCGTCATTTGCGGCCCGGCTAAAGCCGTGCCCTTGTTACAAAGCATCATTTTTCCGCAAGCTGTAACGCCATGCCCTTTCAAACCCTCATTTATGCAACCGGTTTTCGTTCCTGTTCCCTGTTCCCTGTTCCCTTTCTATTCAAAGTGCCTGCGCGGCGGAAGGCTCGGGCGAAGCCGGCGCAAGGAAGCCGTTCTCCTGGTCCTTGTACTGCAACTGGTAGAGCTTCCAGTAAAGGCCGCGGCTGGCGAGCAGTTCCTGGTGCGAACCCATCTCGCGCAACTGGCCCTTGTGCATCACCAAAATCGTCTCCGCGCGCTGCACGGTCGAGAGCCGGTGCGCGATCAGCACGCTGGTCCTGCCCTCGACCATCCGTTCGAGCGCGCCGCGAATGCGCAATTCCGTGTCCGTGTCCACGCTCGATGTGGCTTCGTCGAGAATGAGGATGCGCGGATTGTAGGCCAGCGCGCGCGCAAAGTTGATGAGCTGCTTCTGCCCCGTGGAGAGCGAATTGCCGCGCTCCCGCACTGGCTCGTCGAAGCCTCCGGGCAGGCTCTCGATGAAATCCAGCACATTGACGTCGCGCGCGGCCTGGCGCATGATCTCCTCGCCGATCTCATTGTTGCCCAGACGGATGTTTTCAGCCAGCGTGCCGCTGAACAGAAACGGATCCTGGAGCACCACGGCGAAGTGCTGCCGGAGCGCCGTCAGATTCTGTTCGCGCAGATCGACCCCGTCGAGCAGGATGCGGCCCGCGGTCACGTCGTAGAAACGCATCATCAGGCTGGTCAGAGTCGTCTTGCCCGCGCCGGTGTGGCCCACAATGGCCACCGTCTGCCCCGGCTCGATGGTGAAGGAGACATCCTTGAGAATCCACTCGATGCCCGGCTCCGCCGTTTCGAGTTTTGGTTGAGTCCCTTGAAGCCGCGCGCCATCGATTGCCGCCTGGATCGAAGCCTTCTGCTCATCGGTCAGCTTTTGATAGGTGAACCACACGTGGTCGAATTCAATTCGATTGGAACCATCGCCGGCCACAGGGTTCGCGGGGCTCACGATCTCCGGCGCGGTATCCATCAGCTTGAAAATCCGTTCGCAGGCGGCCATTGCGGCCTGCAGGATGTTGTATTTGTCGCTCAAATCCTGGATGGGACGCCAGAATCGCTGCGAGAACTGGATGAACATGGCCAGCACGCCGATGGTGACCGTACCCTGAGCCAGCACGCTGAATCCGCCCCGCCACACCACCAGCGCAATGGCCACCGACGACAGAATCTCCACCGCCGGGTAATAAAGCGCGTAGGCAAAGATGGTGTCTTTGAAGGCGATCATGTGCTGCTCGTTGACCTTCGAGAAGTCCTTGTAGGCGCGCTCTTCGCGGTTGAAGAGCTGCACCACGCTCATGCCCGAGATGTGCTCCTGGGTGAAGCTGTTGATGCGGGCGATGGCCGCGCGCACCCGCCGGTAGCTCTCGCGCACATGGTCGCGGAAGATGCGAGTGACGATGAGGATGAGCGGCAGAACGGCAAAGGCCAGCAACGCCAGCCACCATTTGATGGCCAGCATCACCACGGCCATGATCGACAGGGTGAAGAAATCGTTCACGATGGCCAGAACGCCGTCGGTAAACATGTCGTTGATGGCGTCTACGTCCGAGGTCAGGCGGGTTACCAGGCGACCGACCGGATGCATGTCAAAGAACCCAACGTGCAGGCTCTGCATGTGGCGGAAGATGTCGCGGCGCAGATCGAACATGATTTTCTGTCCGGTCCACTGCATCAGGTAAACCTGGACAAACTGAAGGAGGTAGGCCGTGAGCAGAGTTACGAGATAAATGAGAGCCAGCCGCGTAATGCCCTGCACGGGGTTTGGCGGCAGCATGCGGCCGAGCGGACTGGTGTTGGCCAGCCAATGGGCTAGCGCCCTGGATGCATCTACGCTTCCAATGGTGGGAGCGAGGTAACGATCGATGGCCACCATGAAAAAGATCGGTCCGGCCACGTCGCAGATGGACTTGAGCGTAACGGCAATCGATGAGACGACCGCCTGTAGCCAGTAGGGACGCACATAGCGGGCGAGCCGGCGCATCAGCCGCGAATCGTAGACCTTGCCTACCGGATCTTCGTCAGGCTTGCGGGCCGGCTCCTGCGGGCCGGGTTTGCGGGGCTGGTTTTTCTCGTCGTCCGCCATCGGTCAGGGATCGGGCTTCCTCCTTCATTGTACGGGGAAGAGAATCGGGGGGCAGGCGAGGTGCGGTATCCGGCCGCGCGGAATGCGTCTTAGCGGCTGGAATTCTCTTTCGGCGCAGGCTTCTCCGGTTTTGGTTTTTTCGACGGACTCGACACCCCCATGCTCATCAGCATGTAGCCGAAGCCCTTGCGCAGCATATCAAGCACGCTCATGGTTCACAATTCCCTCTCTCCGCCTTCGGCTCAACACAGCAGGCAGGTTACGCGGCGGACTCACGGCTTCGCAGTTGCCTTGCTTCCGGCCGGGGATTGCGGCGGGGATGCCGGCCCGCGCAGAAAACTGAGCGCCGCAGGCGGCAGCGGCTTGTTGGCATCGGCGAGCAGCAGGGACACCTGCCACATCTGGGTTGGGGTCAGTGTGCTTTGAAACGACGGCATTCCGGTCAGTCGGATTCCGTTGTCAATTTTCCAATATGTCTCCCCCACAGGGTCGTCGCTGACGCCAACTACGTCGCTGGTGGCGTGCTTCTCCCACAAGGGCGGCGCGGCGGGATACATATTCGGGCCAAACCGCGACGGCTTGCCGTGATAACCGTGGCAGTCAGCGCACTCATCGCGATAAATCTGCGCCCCGGCCACCAGATTGTCCTCAATGTCCGCGATGGGCGCAACCGGGGGCATCTCGCGGTCAATGCGCGCCTGCAGCGGAACCTGGGTAATCAGGCGCTCCTCGGGCAGCGGCGGATCGGCGACCGCGACTGGCGGCTTGCCATATTTCAGCCACAGCATCACCGATGCGGGAACAAGAATAACGCCCAGAATGATGCCCAGCAAATACTTGCCCATCTTCCCTCAACCTCCCGGTGCAACCACCCTATACCACTATAGGGCGGTTCGCTCCTTGCGATTGGCTCTTTCCCGAAGGATGAGACAAATTCACCGGACTGGTAATGCCCTGGTTTGAAGTGAGGGTTCCCGCAGGGGCTGAAGCCCGCCTCTTCTTTTGAAGTTTTTGCGGCCCGACTAAAGTCGTGCCCTTTTACAAAGCATCGTTTTTCCGCAGGCCGTAAAGCCGTTCCCTTGCAAAGGAACGCCATATTAGGACTCTGCCAACTGGACATTTCACTGGACAAGGCCGGTTCCGGTTTGAAATTGTTGGCGCATAGCTTCCGCTTCACCTGTCCGCGCGCCTGCGCGGCAATCCCCCCGAGCGAAAGGAAATCCCCATGGTAGATCACAGCAAAATGAAGACCGGCCGGAAGGCCATCAAGACCGACAGCCGCACCCTGTCGCTGGGCAACTACCTCACCTCCGCCCTGCCGCCTCCGCCTGCCGCGGTGGATTGGACCAAGGGCATCACTTCTTGGGGCATGATGCTCAACGACACGCTCGGCTGCTGCACCATTGCCGGCGTAGGCCACGCCATCCAGGTATTCACGGCCAATACCGGCTCCACGGTCACCGTGCCGGACCCCACCATCCTGAGCTACTACGAGCAGTGGGACGGCTACGTGCCCGGCAGCGGCGAAGGCTCGGGAGGTATCGAGCTGGACGTGCTGAACGACTGGCAGAAGTCGGGCTTCGCGGGCAACTCGCTGCTGGCCTTTGCCGACCCCAAAATCACCCGGCTGGAGGAGATACGCCAGTCCATTGCTATCTTCGGCGGCGTGTATATCGGGCTGAACCTGCCCATGACGGCGCAGAACCAGGCGGTTTGGGACGTGGTGCCCAACGGCGGCGCCAATGCCAAGCCGGGAAGCTGGTCGGGCCACTGCGTCTTCGTTCCCAAATACGACGACAAAGGATTCACCTGCATCACCTGGGGCGAGTTGCAGGTGATGACCCTGGCCTTCTGGAAAGAGTACTGCGACGAAGCCCACACCCTGCTCAGCCCGGACTGGCTTTCAGCCAAGGGCGCGCCCAGCGGCTTTGACCAGGCGCAGTTGGAGGCCGACCTTAAAGCCATTGTTTGAGCGCGAGCTACGACCGGTCTCATCAATGCCGCCAAACTCATTTTGCCGACTGTGAGACCCGCCAGCAAGGCGGGGCTCATGCTCTCCGCAGGTGGATGCAGATGGTTTATGAGACCGGTTCAAGCACCCATTCGCCTCGGCGTGCGTCCAAACGGGCATCGGCTCGCCCACAAGGCTAACCCCAAGGTGGTTTAATACCTATTGGGGGGAGCACTGCTTCGGCGGCGAAACCAGACCTCGCTGAAGCGGTGTGCTTCCGCACTCCCATGGAGGAATCCCGATACCGATGCACTCTTTTCGCCGTCTTGCCTTTTTGTTGGCGCTCACGTTTCCAGCCATGCCCGCCATTCTGGCCCAAAGCTCCAGCAGCAACCCTCCGGCGCCGGCCGCCAGCCCGGATCAGGCCAGTCAGAACCAGGCCGCTCAGGATCAGGCCGCTCAGCCCGCCGAGACCTCGCAGCAGATGACCGTGCAGGCCCGCATCCGGCTGCGCCGCGAGCAGCGCCGCGCCACGGCCATCCATGACGCTTACGACCACCTCTACGAGGCTTACGTCGGCGTGGGCTTCCTGCGCTTTACGCCCGGCCCCACGCTGCAGCGCACCGCATTTTACGGATGGAACACCGGGCTCACCCGCTCTATGAACCAGCGGTTCGGCGTGAACTTCGACGCCCGCGGCTACTACGGCATCGCTTACACGGGTTTCGTGCCGGGAATCACCAACGCCGCAAATACCCGCCCCAAGATCAGCATGTACAACCTGATGGTGGGACCCACCTACCGCTTCTACGTTCAACCCAAGTACTCCATCTCCGGACGCGTGCTGGGCGGATTGGCCCTGAGCGATTTCTCCGGCGACACCAACGGCCTGGGCTCGACCAGTTTCGGAATCT
>Ga0182014_10008452_pt1 | contig 10526 bp, 10 predicted proteins | sample 612S2DmetaG_FD_120489 | JGI IMG/M metagenome (GOLD analysis project Ga0182014, IMG submission 120489) | Permafrost microbial communities from Stordalen Mire, Sweden - 612S2D metaG | ecosystem: Environmental > Terrestrial > Soil > Wetlands > Permafrost | place: Sweden: Stordalen | collected...
CAGTCGTCGAGCTGTACCGCCGGACGCGCATTCAACGCGGGAAATGCGCCGACGATGCCCGCCTTGCACTGAGCCATCACCAGCGACGGCGTCGATACGATGAACATCGGCGCGCCGATGATGGGCAGCGTCAGTCGGTCTTGCAGCAACGTCGGAACGGGCATGTAGGTGGCTCGCGGGGTGGGAGGCGGGAGATGACTCTTACCCAGCCATTATACTGCAAGCCCCCGCTGGCATATCCTTGTCGCCACGACGTCCCGAGGATGACCATGAAATTCGACACACTCCTGTTCGAGAAGCACGCTGGCATCGCCCGCGTGACGCTCAACCGCCCCGACAAGCTCAATGCGCTCAGCCTCTCGCTGATAGAAGATCTGCGCGCAGCCGCCGCAGCCGTCGATGCCGATCCGGAAGTGCGCGCGGTGCTGCTCACCGGCGCCGGCCACGCGTTCAGTTCCGGAGCCGACCTCACTCGCGATGACTTCTTTCAAAATCCCGGACGCAGCGTCGGTCAGAGCATCGGCCAAAGCCTGACGGACCATTTCAACCCCATGGTCAGTGCATGGTACGACCTGCGCGTACCCGTGGTGGTCGCAGTCAATGGCGTCGCCGCCGGCGCCGGCATGAGTCTCGCCCTCATCGGCGACATCGTGGTGGCCGCGCGGTCGGCCACGTTTCTACAGCTGTTCGCTCCGAAGCTCGGACTGATGCCCGATCTCGGCAGCACGTTCTACCTGCCTCGCTTGGTGGGCACCGCGCGCGCCAAGGGTCTCACGCTGCTGGGGGACGCCCTGTCGGCGCAGGACGCGGTGGACTGGGGGCTGATCTGGGCGTGCGTGGAGGACACGACGCTGCTGGAACACGCCCAGAAGCTGGCGCAGCGTTTCGCCGGCGGCCCGACCCAGGCCTTCCGCCGCATCAAGGCCGTGTTCAACGCACAGCCGGCCGCCACGCTGTCCGAACAATTGGCGTTCGAAGCCATCGCCCAGGCACAGCTCGGCGACACCAAGGACTTCGCCGAAGGCGTACTTGCATTTCGCGCCAAACGCGCGCCAAGTTTCACGGGCACCTAGCGCCGTCGGGGTGCGGCAGCAGATAGACGCGCCCGGGCATCCATAGAGATTGGCAATTGGTCAGCTCGATACTGCGCATACCATACTCGAGCGCAGGGAATCTCAAGTCCAAGGGATGTCATCACCAAACAGACCGTCCAGGTGTTGGAAGAACGAGACCTACAAGACCGCGCTGTATGGCTCGAAGGTCTTCCACAGCGGCGACGAGCTCGGCAGCGAAATCGCCGTGTCCTGCGACATGTGCCACCCGCGGGCCGCGAACACCCACCCCGAAACCTATCCGAAGTTCCAGCCCCAACTCGGCCGCGTGGCCATGCTGCGTGACATGATCAACTGGTGCATCGAGCATCCGGTGCGCGGCAAGGTGCTCGCCGCCGATGATCCGAAGATGCGCGCGCTCGAGGCGTACATCATTGCCCAGCGCAAGGGCATCCCGCTGGACTACGGCAAGCGTTAGGCAGCCCCAGGCCGGGCCTGGCGAGGCTGGGTCTCTTCAGCCCGGCCTATCCCGGCCGGCCCTGGCGAGGGCCGGCCCAATCCCTCGGCCCGAAAGCGCGGCAAGCCACCGGGGTGATTGAGCTGGATGTAGGCGATGAATTTCTCGCGTATCTCGCAGCGCAGGTCCCACGACCGGGATGAATCGCTCGAGGTTGCGAGCACGCGTAGCTGCATGGTCTTTTCGGTGGCGTCGCTGACCTGCAAATTCCAGAAGCGCCGATCCCACAGGGGACTGGCTTCGATGATGGCCTTCAATGCCTTGCGGCCTTCCTCCACCGGAAACGTGTAGTCCACCCACACGAACACCGAGCCCATGATGTCGGCGGACGTGCGCGTCCAGTTTTGGAACGGCTTTTCGATGAAATAACTCAAGGGCAGGACCAGCCGCCGATCATCCCAGATGTGCACGATGACGTAGGTCAGCGTGATCTCCTCGACACGGCCCCACTCCCCTTCGACCACCACGACATCATCCTGCCGGACCGGCTGCGCCAGCGCGATTTGAAAACCCGCGAACAGATTCGCCAGGGTTTTCTGCGCGGCGAACCCGCCGATGATGCCGACGATGCCGGCCGAGGCCAGCAGACTGGTCCCGACGTGCCGCACCTCCTGGAACAGCATGAGGATCGCCGCCACGGCCACCAAGCCGATCATGACGTAGACCACGCGGTTGATCACATGGAGCTGCGTATAGACCTTGCGTGCCCGTAGATTGTCGGAGACGGTCAGGTCATAGCGGGTCAGGATGACGCTCTGCGCAATGCTCACGGCCCGGCACAGCAGAACCGCCACCGCGACGATGAGGATGATGCTGGTGAGCTTGCTCAACACGCTGGCGTAAACGACGGGCAGGCCCAGCAGCGGCAGTCCGAGCCCGACCCCCATGACGATCACGATGACGCGCACGCAGCTGCCGAACAGCGGGACGAGCAGCTTGTCGATCTTGCCGGGGGTGTTCGCCGCCCACGACGCCAGATGCCCCTCGAGCACGTGCGTGGCGCGGAACAGGAACCAGAACACCGACGCGAAAGCCCCCAGATCGAACGCCACATCCATGATGTGGCGCACGACAATCAACCCCTCGTCCGGCTTGAGCTCGAGCAGCAGCGGACTGACGGCGAAGTAGATTCCGTAGACCCAGATCAGGATGTACAGCGGTCTTCCAAGTGCCGTGAACGCCCGATGATGCCAGGTCGGTGTCGCGCCGGCGGCGGACAACCTCGAGCGCCGCCTCACGTAGAGGGCCACGGCCACGTTGACCACGACCGCCGCGGCCAGGTAGATCGCCACGACGGCGAATTCGACGCGCGGCACCGGGCCGAAAAGCGCCGTGATCCAGGATTCCAGCTGGCTGGTCACGACGGCCAGTAATGTATCCATCGAGACTCCCGGGGTGAACGATCGCGATCAGACGATCACAATCAACCACAAAGAGCCCGGATAAGAAAGCGACCTTTATCTGACAAGGTGGCGTTACCCGCTACGCCATCCGCTGCCCGTCAGCGACGGCGGCCGATTTTTTCGAGCGGAACGCGGACTTCGCCGCCGGAATCCCCTACGCTGGAACCACCCACGCCGGAGCCACCCGCCGTTTTCGCCGCCGACGAATCGGACCCGCAATTGTCGCAGCCGCCGCAGGCACCTTTTGCCTTGAGGGTGGCGCGCATCTCCAGGCGCTGCGACAAGCCACGTACCCCGATGACCGCAGGCACACGGCTCAACAACCACGATAGCCCCATCAGCAGGCGCGTGCGCAAGGCCTTCGGCCCCAGCGAATACAGCGCATAGCCGAATCCGGCGAGCAACACGAGGCCGACCAAAAAATCGTCGAGAAAGGCATTCATCGGTCCAATCCCTCCCTCATGCCGTGAGCGCCAGTGCGATGTGATACACGACGAACGAGCCCGCATAGGCCAGCCCGAACATATACGCAGCCATGATAATCGGATAACGCCAGGAATTCGTCTCGCGCTTCACGGTCGCGAGAGTCGAGAGGCACTGTGGTGCGAACACGTACCACGCGAGCAGCGACAATGCCGTCGGCAGGCTCCACGACTGAGCAATCAAAGGCGTCAGTGCGCCGCTCATGTCGGCACCCGTCGCGGACAGCGCATAAACCGTGCCGAGAGCACCCACCGCCACCTCACGTGCCGCCAACCCCGGAACCAGGGCCACGGAGATCTGCCAATTGAAGCCGATGGGCGCGAAGATCACCGCCAGCCACGCGCCGACATGGCCCGCAATGCTGTACTGAATCGCGGGACCGGTGGCGCCGGGCGGCGGCGCCGGAAACGAGCTCAGCGCCCATAAAACCACCATCAACGCCAATATGATGGTGCCGACCCGGCTCAGGAATATCTCGACCCGCTGCCACAGACCGATGGCCAAACTGCGCAGGTTCGGCCAATGATAGGCAGGCAATTCCAGCATCAACGACTGAAACTTGGAACCCGTGCCGCGACGTTTGAGCACCCAGGCAACCCCCATCGCGCTCACGATGCCGGCGACGTACAGCACGAACAAGACCACGCCTTGCAGTTCGAGGCCTCCCCAAACCGCACGGTGGGGAATGAACGCGCCGATGATGAGCGCATACACCGGCAGCCGCGCCGAGCAGGTCATCAATGGGGCGATCATGATGGTTGCCAGTCGGTCGCGCGGGTTCTGGATCGTGCGGGTCGCCATGATGCCGGGAATGGCGCAGGCGAAGCTCGACAACAAGGGAATGAATGCGCGCCCCGACAGGCCGACGCTGCCCATCACGCGATCCAGAATGAACGCCGCGCGCGGCAGGTACCCTGACTCCTCGAGCACCAGGATGAAGAAGAACAAGATGATGATCTGGGGCAGGAACACCAGCACGCTGCCGACGCCGGCCAGAATGCCGTCGACCAGAAGATTCTTGAACACACTTTCCGGCAATGCCCGACCGACCCACTCGCCGAACAGGCCGACGCCGTCCTTGATCGCGTCCATGGGCACCTGGGCCCAGGCAAACACCGCTTGGAATACCAGGAAGAGAATCAGGGCAAGGATCAGCGGCCCGGCGATGGGATTCAGCACCACCGCATCCACGCGATCGCTGAACGTCACGCCGTCCAGCCGGTCGCCGCCGACGACCCCCAGAATTCGGCGCACCTCGGCCTGATCATCCGCGATGTCGGTCGCGCTGGGTGTGCGCCACTGCGCCGCCGGCCGCCGTTCGTGCGAAACCCGCAGGCCGTCGAGCACCTTGATGAGGGCCCCCGCCCCGGAAGACTTGACCCCCACGGTCTCGACCACCGGCACGCCGAGTTCGCTGCCGAGTTTCTCGGCATCGATGACGATGCCCTTGCGACGCGCGATATCCGTCATGTTGAGCGCGATCACCATGGGCAAGCCCAGGCGCTTCAGGCTCAGCACCAGCCGCAGGTTCTGACGCAGATTGGTGGCGTCGGTCACGCATACCACGAAATCCGGCGACGTTTCTCCGGCGCGACGCCCGAGCAGCACGTCGGCGGTCACCTGCTCGTCGGGGGTCATGGGATCCAGGCTGTAAGCGCCTGGCAGATCAAGGATGCGGACCCGAAGGCCGGAAGGGGTGGTCAGCGAGCCCTCTTTGCGCTCCACCGTGACGCCGGCGTAATTGGCTACCTTTTGGCGGCTGCCGGTCAGAACGTTGAATAGTGCCGTCTTGCCGCAATTGGGGTTACCAACCAGCGCGACCAGAGGACTCGGGGCACTAGAGACGGCCTCCATAGGATCAGGCTCGCAGCGGATGCTCCAAGGAAACCCGAATACAGGCAGCCTCGAACAGGCGCAGGGCAAAGGTCCCGGTGCCGATCCGAACCGCAATCGGCTCCCGGCCCATCAGGCCCCGCGCGACGATCCTGAGCTTCTCACCTGGCAAGAACCCGAGTTCGGCCAGACGCCGCCCCATATCGACGGCGCCATCGCCGGCCGCGACGGAGACGACCCGAGCCGTCGCGCCGGTCGCAAGGTCCGCAAGCTGCATGCCCGCCGCCGCCCCGGCGGTCGGATCCCTGGCGGCCGTGTTGGCCGCTGCCGCGCCTAGGGTCGCGCGAATATGCGTCATTTCCATGAACACGAGTCTATATGAGAATCGTTCCCATTACTATTCGCGATTCAAGATGGCTGGAATCTAGGCTTCCGCCCCGTTCCTGCTAATCTTGCGATTCCATTTCATCGGAGGCGGCTGAAATGCCTACGCTTTTCGAAAAGATCATTGCCGGGGAGCTCCCTGCGAACATCGTCTATCGCGATTCGCGGGTCGTCGCATTTCTGGACATTCGCCCTGCCGCTCCAGTACATATATTGATTGTCTCGCACAAGGTCATACCCACTACGGATGACATTGCCGACGAGGATGAATCACTGATTGGACATATGGTCATCGTGGCGCGCGATCTGGCGCGGCAGCAGGGGATTGCCAAGAGCGGGTACCGGTTGATCATCAACTGCAACCCGGACAGCGGCCAGGACGTTTACCACCTGCACTTGCATCTGCTCGGCGGCCGGCCCCTGGGGCCTTTGGTGCAGCGCACATAGCGGCGCGCTTGAGAATTTTAGCCAAAAAGGAATAGGTGATGAAGAAGAAGAAGAGCGGGCCGGTCAGGTCATCGAGCACAGCGCTACGGCCGACCACCAGCAAGTCAAAGAAGGCCGCGTCCAAGACGAAGGCGGCCCCGACCGCGGCGAAAAGGGCCGGAACCGCAGCCCGCTCCTCCCTCTCGTCGCGGAGCACCTCGCCGCGGCGCAGCACGGCTGACCGGCGCGCCCCGGGTACGACCGCACGCGGTGCACCGATCGTGGCACCGGTCAACCCGCTGCGCGAACTCTATCCGCCGATTGAACCGTTCCGTCACGGGTTTCTGCGCGTCTCGGAAGTTCACGAGATCTATTATGAAGAGAGCGGCAACCCGCTCGGTAAACCCGCGATCTTCCTGCACGGCGGCCCCGGCGCAGGCTCCGACCGGCGCGCCCGGCAATTCTTCGATCCACAGCACTACCGCATCGTCGTATTCGATCAGCGAGGGTGCGGCCGCAGCCGGCCCACCGCCAGCCTGGTGGAAAACACCACCTGGCACCTGGTCGCGGACATCGAACGCCTGCGCAAGCATCTCGGGATCGAGCGCTGGCTGGTCTTCGGCGGCTCGTGGGGAAGCACGCTGGCCCTCGCCTACTCGGAGGCCCACCCGGAACGCGTCACGGAGATCGTCCTGCGCGGCATTTTCCTGCTGCGATACGCCGAAATTCGCTGGCTTTATCAGCATGGCGCATCGGAAATCTTTCCCGATTATTGGGAAGCCTACCGCGACGTAATACCGGTCGATGAACGCGACGACTACTTGAACGCCTACTACCGGCGTCTCACGGGAACCGATCAACGGACGGCCCTGGCTGCGGCCCGCGCCTGGTCCGTGTGGGAGGCATCGACCAGCTTCCTGCGCAGCAATCAGGACAACATCAAGAAATGGAGTGAGGATGAGTTCGCCCTGGCCGTGGCGCGCATCGAAAGCCATTACTTCGTGAATCGCGGTTTCCTGCGCAGCGAAACGCAGCTGCTCGATGATGTGGAACGAATCCGCAACATCCCCACGACCATCGTCCAGGGCCGCTACGACATCGTATGCCCGGCCACCAGCGCATGGGATCTCCATCGGGTCTGGCCCGAAGCGGACTTCCGTCTGGTGCCCGACGCCGGCCACTCGGCCTTCGAGATCGGCAACATCAACGAACTGGTAGCCGCAACCGATCGATATAGAAGCCGCTGACCGTGCCGGCACGCCGCTACCGCAGCCTCGCGATCGTGGCGCCCTGACCATGTCCGAACTGTCCACGTTGGCGCTCGCACGGCCCGACGATGCACGCGAAATCGCGGAGATGTCGCGCGACATGATCGAACAAGGCCTGCCGTGGTCCTGGACGACCGCGCGCGTGCAGCACTTCATCATGGCCTCCGAGTCCTCCGTGGTCGTCGCACGTCGCGACCGGCGCGGCGGAGGTTCCCAGCGCAATCCTCGGTTCAGCAACGGCCGCCACGGAGATGCCCGGCATGGCATCGACGCGTTTGCGATCATGCAATTCAGCGCTGACGTGGGACATTTGAATTTGCTCGCCGTGGCGCCGGAACATCGTCGACAGGGACTGGGACGCCAGCTCATGGACTGGCTGATCTTGACCTGCATCGAGGCCGGGGTGTTTCGGGTGAACCTCGAATTGCGCACCCAGAACGAACAGGCACGCGCGTTCTACGAAAAGATGGGATTTGCCGCGCTGGACGTGGTCCAAGGCTACTACCAGGGCCGGGAAGCCGCTTTGCGCATGTCGCTGCGGCTGGCGAAGAACCAGTGTTGAATTCCGAATACGGTCACACCCAGACCCAGTAGATCATGCGACAGCGCCGCCAGATGCTGCCCGCGATCATCGCTGACGAAGAACAGGGCGAAACCACTGAGCGCCAGGAGCGCGAGGAATGCCATCAGGGTCGCGCCGCTCCAGCGACGGAGGCGGCCGGTTGTCATGCCGGTGTCGTCAACGCCGGCGGAGATCTGGCGGTGTTCGGTGCGGATGAACACGACGTGCTCTATCGTGATCGCTGCGGTGCGGCGGTCGTCAAGCTTCTGAACGCCGCGCTGGCCACCTCCGAGATCGATTCTTGCGGCCGCCCAGCGGAGCATCGCGGCTATTACAATGGCGTCGACCGCGCCGCCATTGCATCGGGACGCGTGACGGTCACCGCGCCATGCGCCGCGGTGGCCGACGCCCTCACGATCTGCCTGTTGATCGAGGGTGCACCCCATGTCGCGCTTCTCGATGAATTTGGCGCACGACGCCTCGGAGACCGGTAACGACATGAGAACGCGCATCGATGAGGCATTTCCGCGGGGGAGGCTGCCGCGCAGTCTGCCGATGATCTAAGCGGTCTGTGGCGACAACAGGTATCGAGCCTCGAATATCTTGCTCGACATGGGCATGCTCGATAGATACCCCTGGATCTCGTCGCATTTGAGCAGTCTCAGCAGGCGTGACTGTTGCTCGGTCTCCACCCCCTCCGCCACCACGTTCAAGTTCATCGAATGGCCGAGCTTGATGATCGTGGAGACCAGCGCGATCGCTTCAGGGCCCGTGGTCAGGTCGCTGATGAATGAACGGTCGATCTTCAACGTATGCACCGGCAGCTTGGCCAGGTAGCTCAGCGAGGAGAAGCCCGTGCCGAAGTCGTCAATCGCAAGGAAGACGCCCATGCTGCGAATCGCCTCCAAGCTTTCGATGTTGTGTTTGATGTCCTCCATGACCAAGCTTTCGGTCATCTCGAGTTCGAGTCCCGCGGCGGCGAACGAATCGACGGCGATGACCTGCTCCACTTCGTTGACGAACCCGGGGTTGCGCAACTGCAGCGGAGAAACGTTGACCGCGACCCGCACGGAGTTGAGCCCGGCCCTGCGCCACCTCAGATGATCCGCGACCGCCTTGCGCAAAACCCATCGGCCCACCTCCCGTATCATGCCCTTTTCTTCGAGAATGCCGATGAAATGATCCGGCATGACGAGTCCCGACTGCGGATCGTTCCAGCGTATCAGCGCCTCGACGCCCGTGATCCGTCCGCTCGCAAGGTGCATTTTCGGCTGATAAAACAGCACGAACTGGTCCTTGTCGAGGGCCTGGTGCAGGCGGCTCTCGAGCGTCAGTTTGCCGGCGATCGCGTCGCTCATGTTGCGGGTGTAGAAAAGGTACCGATCGCCGCTGGCTTTCGCCTTCTTGAGCGCGGCCTCCGCATGCTTCAACAAGCTGTCGACCTCGGCGCCCGCTTCCGGGTAGAGGGACACCCCCACTCGGGCCGTGATTCTGAATTCGGCTCCGTTCAAGATGAATGGATGATTGGCGAAGCCGGTCACCAACCTCTCGAGAAACATCCCCAGGTCGCTTTGCGACCCGACTCCGGGCAATAGCACCGCGAAGTGGTCGACGCCCACCCGCGAAACGAGATTCGTCTCGAGAATGTTGCATTTAAGCCAACCTGCCACCTGTCGCAACAAGGCATCTCCCACCGAGCGTCCGAGGCCGTCGTTGACATTCCTGAAAGCGTGCAAATCGATCAGCAGCAACGCGTGCACCAGCCCATTGCCTTCGAGACGACGCAGCAGCTGCGCGACCCGGTCCATGAACAGGGATCGATTCGCGAGACCGGTCACCACGTCGTAGGAGGCCAGATACTCCAGACGCTCCTGCTTTTCGATGTGGTCGACGGCGAACGCCACATCGTTGGTCAGTTCCGTGAGCAGCTTGACCTCTTCTTCATGGAAGAACTGGCACTCGTCGGCGTACAGCGACAGGACGCCGATGACCTCGTTCGCGATGATGAGCGGGAATATCGCCATCGAGCGCACGCCGAAAACCACGTGCAACTTGGCGAAGGCCACCTTGGGATCTCGTTGCGAGTCGTTCGAGACGACCGCGCGCTTCTCGCGTATCGCCTGCTTGACCATCGACGTGGGCACCCCCTCGCAGGCCTCCAGCGCGCTTCTGACGGCACTGCGCAGCCGCTTGTCCTTGCTCGCCAACCCGACGGGCATGAACTTCGAGGTCGCACGGTCGATGAGCGCCATCATGGACAGGCGCAAGCCGCCGTCCTCCACGGCGATTCGGCACGCCTTCTTCATCAGGCTCTTGCGGTCACGCTCGTGCACGATCAACGTGTTGATGCCGCTCAGCATCGCGTGGACGCGGTTCAGACAGGCAATGCGGTTCTCGGCGATCTTGCGCTCGGTCACGTCACGCAGGAAGGTGACGATCGTCCACCCATCCCCGGTGTATTGCGCCCGCCGCCGCACCTCGATCCAGGCAATCACTCCGTCGACGCCGGGGCGAAGCATTTCGATGGGCTCCGCATCGATGCCGCTCTCGATGAGGATGTCGTAGCTGCTCTGCAGCTCGACGGCCGACGTGCCGAGC
>Ga0182014_10008453_pt1 | contig 10525 bp, 10 predicted proteins | sample 612S2DmetaG_FD_120489 | JGI IMG/M metagenome (GOLD analysis project Ga0182014, IMG submission 120489) | Permafrost microbial communities from Stordalen Mire, Sweden - 612S2D metaG | ecosystem: Environmental > Terrestrial > Soil > Wetlands > Permafrost | place: Sweden: Stordalen | collected...
CCAGAAATGCGTATGCGGCGGTGCGGAAAATGTAGCGTTCGACCTTCAGCATCCGACCATCAAATTCCGTTGGCCGAACGGCCAAAGTCGCCGCTCGGCCGTTCGCTGCGCAGCGCTAGCGCGGCAGGCTCGGTCTGGCAAGGCGGGCAGGCGGCTGACGCGACCGGCCCCCACGGGCTTATTGACGGCGACGCGAAACCCCATGATGAGTTCTCCGGTTGAGCCCTGAACGCGAGGAGTAGAATGTCCGAATTCGTTAAGATCGCTTTTGGCGCGCTCGCCGCCCCAAAGGGCGGAACCTACGTCATCTTCGTCGGCGCGGATCTCAAACCGTCGCCGAAGGTCGCTGGCCTGATCGGCGCAGCCGGCGCGCGCCTCGAATCGGCGGCAAAGGCAACCCACTTTCGCGGCAAGTCCTCGACGGCGATGGATCTCGTCGAAGCGCCTGGATTGGACGGCGTGCGGCTTTTGGTCGTCGGCGTTGCGCCGGGCAAGGATGGCAAGCCGATCGATTTCGCCAATCTTGGCGGGTATGTGTTCGGCAAGCTCGGCTCGGCGAAAAAGGTCGCCGTCGCGTTTGTCGCGCCTGATGGCGAGTGGCAAGCGGGGCAGGCCGCCGAATTCGCGCTGGGCCTGCGGCTTCGCGCTTACCGTTTCGACCGCTACAAGACCAAGAAGGACAACGGCGACGACGCCGACGACGCCGCGCCGGCGGTGACGATCGAGTCCGACGCTGCAGCCGCCGCGCGCACCGCCGCCGCTGCGCGCATGGCGGTCGCCGAGGGGGTCGAGCTCGCCCGCACTCTCGTCAACGAGCCGCCCAACGTCCTCTTTCCAGAAACCTTCGCCGAGCGCGCAGCTGGATTGAAGTCGCATGGCGTCGAAGTCGAGATTTTCGACGAGAAGGCGATGGGCAAGCTCGGCATGAACGCTTTGCTCGGCGTCGGCCAGGGGTCGGAGCGCAGCAGCCGCCTCGTCGTCATGCGCTGGCGCGGGGCCCACGCGCGCAAGGCCAAGCCGGTCGCCTTCATTGGCAAGGGCGTCTGCTTTGATTCGGGGGGAATTTCGATCAAACCCGCCGCCGGTATGGAGGACATGAAAGGCGACATGGCCGGCGCCGCCTGCGTCGTCGGTCTGATGCGCGCGCTCGCAGCGCGCAAGGCGAAAGTCGACGCCGTTGGCGTGATCGGCTTGGTCGAGAATATGCCTGGCGGCGGAGCCATACGACCAGGCGACATCTTGACCTCGATGTCGGGCCAGACGATCGAGATCATCAACACCGACGCAGAGGGGCGTCTGGTGCTCGCCGATGCGCTGACCTACGCGCGCGACAAGTTCAAGCCGCGCTTCATGATCGATCTCGCGACGCTGACTGGAGCGATTCTCGTTGCGCTCGGTCAGGAGCACGCTGGGCTATTCTCCAACGACGACGAGCTTGCCGCGCGTCTTAACGCCGCCGGCGCCGAAACTGGCGAGGCCGTATGGCGCATGCCGCTTGGGTCGGCCTACGACAAGCTGATCGATTCCAAATTTGCTGACATGAAGAATACCGGCGGCCGCAACGCCGGTTCGATAACCGCTGCCCAGTTCCTAAAGCGCTTCGTCGGCGACACGCCCTGGGCGCACCTGGACATCGCCGGCACCGGAATGAGTTCGCCGGCGACCGACATCAATCATTCGTGGGGCTCGGGGTGGGGCGTCAGGCTGCTGGATCGACTCGTCGCGGAGTATTACGAGAGCTGAGAGTCACGGCGGCCGGAGGCGGAGCGATGCGAGCGAGATTGGCAGGCGCGTTGGTCGCGGTTGGGTTTGCTCTCCTCACAACGCCGGCCGGCGCCGCGGACATCAATTGCGACGCCTTCATCGACAAGCTGCGCGTCGGAGCCAGCGATCTTGGCGTCGATTTCAGCCACGCGCTGGTGGTGTCCCGGGCGCGCAATGACGTCGACGTCTTCGACATCACGACCAAGTCTGAGATCGACGGCGACATGAGCTGCCGCGCTGGGCGGTTGTTGCGATTCGAGGCGCGCATGTCCGAGCCGGCCAGCGGCCGCTCGGACAGCCAGTTCGAGGCGTTTCAGGCAGCGGCGCTGCGCTCGGCCCTCGGGTGGGACGCGGGCAAGGCACGATCCGCCGTGCGCGCGATGGCCGCCGAGGCGCATGAATATCTCAAAGCGTCGCGTGAGCGCGGCGACATCTATATCTCTGGCAAGACCGAAATGCATGAGCCGGGCAATGTTAGCCTTGGCCTGATCGTCACGGACACCGACACTGCGTTCATTCTGATTGGCGCAGAACAAGAATAGGGTAAGCGCAGGTGCGCGAATTCCGCTTTCTTCACCTCGAACGGCGGCGAATCGACCAGGCCTTGCCCGAAATTCTCGAGGAGGCGCTGGCCGCCGGCTGGCGCGCCGTCGTCCAGGCGTCGTCGGAGGAACGGGTCGAGGCGCTCAACGAGCGGCTTTGGACCTACGCCGACGAAAGCTTCCTGCCGCACGGCTCGGCGCGCGATGGCGATGCGCGCGTTCAGCCGGTCTATTTGACAGCCGGCGAAGACAATCCCAACGGCGCACGACTGCGGGTGCTTCTCTCGGGCGTTCCTGCTGCCGCTTTCTTGGCCGCCGATTACGAGCGCGTCGCGCTGTTGTTCGACGGGCGCGACGCCGAAGCGGTCGCCGAGGCGCGGCGGGAATGGACCAAAGCGAAGGCGGCCGACGCCGCGCCAAGCTATTGGCGCGAGGGTGAGGATGGCGGGTGGGAGAGGGTCCGGTAAGCAGAGCGGCCGACGCTGCACGATCGCCGACAAAACGAGCTGGGGCCGTTAGCATCCGAACTGCTGGGTCAACGCCTGGGGCGTCAGGGTGTGCGGCGCTGGACCCGGCCCGATGATGGGCCCTGGCCCGGGACCCGGCCCTTGGATGGGCCAGCGTTGTTGGGCGGATCGCTGGGGCTACCGCCACTGCCGGTGGTGAGCGGGTCCGACGCGCAGCCGGAGTTTCTGATGGCGACAATGTGCGGCGGCGCGACGACCTCGCGTCGCCGTCGGTGTTTCGCGCACCGCGCCGCCTAGGTCCGCTAGAATCGCTCCGTGGCGATGAACTGGCGAAAGCGTTCCGACTTGGAGTTGCCAAACAGCTCCGCCGGCGGCCCTTCGTCTTCGACCAAGCCCTGGTGCAGGAAGATCATGCGGTCGGAGACGTCGCGCGCGAAGTTCATCTCGTGAGTGACGATCAGCATCGTGCGCCCCTCGTCAGCCAATGAGCGCATCACCTTGAGGACCTCGCCCACCAGCTCAGGGTCAAGCGCGGAGGTTGGTTCGTCGAACAACATCACCTTCGGTCTCATCGCTAGCGCACGGGCGATCGCGGCGCGCTGCTGCTGACCACCGGAAAGATGAGTCGGATAGAAGTTTGCCTTGTCGGATATGCCGACCTTGGCGAGCAGGGCGCGCGCTTCCTCGATGCACTCGAGGCGCGGCCGCTTCTGCACATGGACCGGCGCCTCGATGAGATTCTCGAGGATCGTCATGTGCGACCAAAGATTGAAGCTCTGGAACACCATCCCGAGCTCGGAGCGGATGCGGTCGACCTGGCTGCGATCGGCGGGCACCGAGCGTCCACCACGCGTCTTGCGCATCACGATCCTTTCGCCCGCCACTGTCACCACGCCTTCGTCCGGCGTTTCGAGCAGGTTGATGCAGCGCAGCAGGGTGCTCTTGCCGGAGCCCGACGAGCCGAGGATCGAAATCACATCGCCTTCGCGCGCCTGCAGCGACACGCCCTTGAGCACTTCGAGCGAGCCGAATCGCTTGTGTAGTCCCTCGACTGTCAGCGCGTAGCCGTCCGATTCAGGCATTCCTTTTCCCTCAAGCGGACCGCGAGCGCAGGTGCGGCGACAGCCACTGTTCGATGAAGATGAAGGCGCGGGCGATTAGATAGTTGACGACGAAATAGATCGCGCCGGCGATCAGCAGCGGTGTATAAGTGACGAGCGTGTCGTTGCGGATCTTTAGCGCGACGCTCATTACGTCCCAAAGCGTCACCAGTGAGACGAGCGCAGTCGCCTTGACCATCGATATCACTTCGGTCGAATAAGCGGGCAGCGCTTGACGCAAGGCGATCGGAAAGATCACCCGGCGGAACAACAGGAAGCCCGACATGCCGCAGGCGCGCGCCGCCTCGACTTGGCCGTGCGGCACGCCGGCGAGCGCGCCGCGAAAGATCTCGCTCTGATAGGCGGCGGTGCACAGCGCGCAAGACAGCGCCGCGCAGTTGAAGGCGTCGCGGAGGAACAGCCAGAACACGCTCCCTCGGATCACCGGGAACGACGACAGGCCGTAATAGACGATGAACAACTGCACCAGCAGCGGCGTGCCGCGGAAGACGAAGACATAGGCGCGGGCGAGCCATTCCACGGGCTTGACGCCTGAAACGCGCATCCAGGCGACGCCGCCGCCGATGAAGGCGCCGATGAAGACCGATAGCGCCCACACCGACAGCGTCACCTGCAGCGCCGCCATGAGGCGCATGAACGTCGCCGCGATGAAATCGAGGCTCATCATGTCTATGTCGCCTCGCGCCGCATGCCGCGTGTTGCGCGCCTCTCGGCAAAGTCGAACACGCGATCGGAGAAGGCGGTGAGCAGGAGATAGAGAGCGCCGCCGGCGACGTAATAGGTGAAAGGCTTGTGCGTCGAGTTGGAGGCCAACTGGCTCGCGCGCATCAGTTCGGTGAGACCGGTGACTGAAATCAGCGACGAATCCTTGAGCGCAACCTGCCAGAGATTGCCGAGGCCTGGGATCGCATAGCGCAGCACTTGCGGCGCGATGATGCGGCGGAACATCAGCAGACGGCCCATGCCGACCGCCCGCGCCGCCTCAATCTCGCCCTTTGCGACGGCGAGGAAAGCGCCGCGGAATACCTCGGCCTGATAGGAACCAGAGATGACGCCGACCGCCAGCGCGCCTGCTGCGAAGGCGGGTACGCCGACGAAGCCTTCGACGCCGAGAAGATGAGCCGTGGCGGTGAGCAACGCGGAGCTGCCGAAGTAGACGAAATAGACCACCAGCAGTTCCGGCAGCCCCCGGAATAGCGCCGCATAGCCTTCGCCAATAGCACCAGCGATGCGCACGCCGGAGAGCTTGGCCCACGCGACGAGCGAGCCGAGCGCCGCCCCGATCGCGAGGCCGGCGCCCGACACGAACAACGTCATCATGGCGCCTTGGAGCAGCGCCGGGCCCCAGCCGCGTTCGCCGAAGCCAAGCGCTGTCAACCAGTCCACGAGACGGTTACTTCCCTATCAGGGGGTCGTGTCGATCTTGAACCACTTCAAGGAGTACTTCTTGATCGACCCGTCTGCGAAGGCCGCCTTGATCGCCGTGTTGAACTTAGCTGTGAGATCCGCGTCGGCCTTGCGCAGCCCCATGCCAACGCCGATGCCGAAGTCGCCGCCGGTCAGGTGCGGGCCGAACTCGGTGAAGTCCTTCGCGTCGTCCTTGCCGAGCATCGCTGCAATCTCGGTCTGGTCGTCGAGCACCGCGTCGATGCGCCCGGACTTCAGGTCGAGGTCGCGCTCGTCAGTGGTCTTGTATTCCTTGACCGTCGCGACGTCCTTGAGATGATTGCCGGCGAAGGTCGCATGGGTGGTCGAAACCTGCACGCCAACCGTCTTGCCCTTCAGCGCGTCCCTGATCGCCTTGAGCGTGGCGGCGCTGCCGGCCTTGTCCTTGTCGAAGTTGACCAGCTTGCCGGCGCCGGCGAGCTTGGCGAGCGGGCTCGTCTTGGCCGTGGCTAGCGCTCCCGGGACGTCCGCGTAAGGGACCGAGAAGTCGATCTGCTTCTTGCGGTCGTCGGTGATCGACATGCCGTCCATGATCACGTCGAACTTGCCGGCTTCCAGGCCGGGGATCATGCCGTCCCAGTCCTGCGCGATGATCTTACACTCGACCTTCATGCGGGCGCAGACGTCCGTCGCGATGTCCGGCTCGAAACCGACGATCTTACCGCTCGGATCGGTTAGATTGTACGGGTCATAGGCGCCCTCCATGCCGATGACCACGGTCTTCCAATCCTTGGCGCTCGCCGCGCCGGCGAGAACGAGGAGAGAGCACGTCAACGCCGCGCCCAATACGCTTCCACGAGTCATAGTTACCCCTCCATCCGCGAAAGCCGGCGTTCGCGCCGACCCTAAATCAAACTAATAGAGGGCGTGAGACGATTGTAAATCGCGAATTCTTTGATTGCGCGGATCGAGGCCGACCTGGGACATTCTGCCGCGGCCGGATAACCCATTGAAGGGACCTGCCGATCGGCGAAATTTTGGCGTGCCGAAGGGGGCGCCGGCGAGCGCCTGTCAGCCAGCCGCCTCCACCTGCGAGGCCAAATCGAGCCAAATTTCCTCGGCGGCGGTCAGCGCGCGTTCAAGTTCGCCGCGTTTCGACGCGAGGTCGGCGATTTTGGCCGCTTCGCCCCCGGCGCCGGCCGCGGCGAGCGCGTCGTCAACACGCCGCAGCAGATCCTCGAACCGGCGCATCTTCTCTTCCACCGCGGCGATCTCTTTGCGTAACGGCGCGAGGTCGCGGCGCGGTCGCATGACCTCGCCGGCGGGCGCCGAGTTCGCGGGCCGCTCACGGCGACTGCTGTTGGGCGCGCGCTGGGCGAGCACCAGGCGACTGTAATCGGCGACGTCGCCGTCGAAGACCTTGACCGCGCCGTCGGCGACCAGCCACAGCCGATCGACGCAGGCCTCCAGCAGCCGCCGGTCGTGCGAAACGATGACACAGGCGCCTTCGTATTCGTTAATCGCCTCAATCAGTTCGCCGCGGCTGTCGATGTCGAGGTGGTTGGTCGGCTCGTCGAGGATTAGCAATTGCGGGCCGTCGAAAGCCGCCAACCCCATCAGCAGTCGCGCCTTCTCGCCGCCCGACAGCGCGGCGATGCGGGTGTCGGCGCGGTCGCCGGGAAAGCCAATCTGCGCCGCGCGGCCGCGGATCTTGGCTTCTGCAGCGCCGGGCATGCGCTCCGCGACGGCGCGATACGGGGTCGAGTCGAGGTCGAGATCGTCGACCTGATGTTGGGCGAAGAAGCCGACTTCGAGCTTGTTGGCGCGCACGAGCTTGCCCGCCATCGGCGCCAGCCGTCCGGCGAGCAGCTTGGCGAAAGTCGATTTACCGTTGCCGTTGGCGCCGAGCAGTCCGACGCGATCGTCGTCGGCGAGCGTCAGGCTGAGCTTCGACAACACGACTCGGTCGTCGTAGCCGACGCTGACCTTCTCCATCGCAATGATCGGCGGGCTGAGCTTCTTGGCGATCGGCGGCCAGCGGAACGGCGCGACGGTTTCGTCGACCGCCGCGGCGATCGGCTCCATCCTGGCCAGCATCTTCAAACGCGACTGCGCCTGGGTCGCCTTGGTCGCCGACGCGCGGAAGCGGTCGACGAAGCTCTGCAGATGCTTGCGGCGCTCCTCCTGTTTCTTGAGCGCCTTGGCCTGAAGCGTCTGGCTCTCGCGGCGCTGCCGCTCGAAGCTCGAATAGCCGCCGCTCCACAGGCTGAGTTTGCCGCGCTCGAGCAGCACGATGTGGTCGACGACGTCGTCGAGCAGGTCGCGGTCGTGGCTGATGACGAGCGTCGTCGCCGGGCAGGTCTTGAGATAATCGGTGAGCCACAGCGTTCCCTCAAGGTCGAGGTAGTTGGTCGGCTCGTCCAGGAGCAGCAAGTCTGGGGCGGAGAACAGCACCGCAGCGAGGGCGACGCGCATGCGCCAGCCGCCGGAGAATTCGGACAGCGGCCGCCCCTGCGCCGGCTCGTCGAAGCCGAGGCCGGCGAGGATGCGCGCAGCGCGCGCCGGCGCCGCATGCGCGCTAATATCGACGAGCCGGGTCTGAATTTCGGCGATGCGCAGCGGGTCGTCGGCGTGTTCGGCCTCTTCAAGCAGGATGCGGCGTTCAGCGTCGGCGTCGAGTACGAAATCGACCAGCGCCTGTGCGCCGCCCGGCGCCTCCTGCTCAACCCGGCCGATGCGAGTGCGGCGGGGCAGGCCAATCGCGCCGCTCTCGGGCGAGAGCTCGCCGCAGATCAGCCGGAACAGCGTCGTTTTTCCGGCGCCGTTGCGACCGATCAGGCCGACGTGCGCGCCGGTTGGCAGCGCCACAGTCGCTCCGTCGATCAGCAGGCGTTCGCCGAGCCGATAGGCGAGCTCGTTGAGATGCAGCATGGGCGGCTTTTCCCCCGCGCCGCCGTCGCTGGCAAGGGGCAGCCGCTCGACGGGGTCGCTCCGACGGGCTGGGCGACGCGCATTGCTTTCGCCGCCGCGGCGGTTATATATGCCCCGCCTTTTCAACCCCTCGTTGAGGCGCCGTCTTCCGCCGCGCCCCGGAGTTCCAGCCTTTGTTCACGACGTCAGCCTTCGCCCAAGCCGCTGGCGCGGCACCCGCGAGTTCGACCGACATGCTGATGCAGTTCGCGCCGTTCATCGCGATCTTCGCCATCATGTACTTCTTGATCCTGCGGCCGCAGCAGCGACGGGCGAAGGACCAGAAGGCGCTGGTGCAGGGCGCGCGGCGAGGCGACACCGTCGTCACCAGCGGCGGTCTGATCGGCAAGGTCACCAAGTCCACCGACGAGAATGAAGTCGAGCTCGAGATCGCGCCCAACGTTCGGGTGAGGCTCGCCCGCTCGGGCATCGCCGACGTGCGGGCGAAGGGCGAGCCGGTCAAGAGCGAATCGGCGAAAGACGCGCCGGCCAAGAAGGACGCGTGAACGCCTGAGACGCGCCGCCAGCGGCGCGGAGGAAACCTGATCCGATGTTCCGTCTCGCTACCTGGAAGGTCGCCGCGATCCTGGCGCTGGTGTTCTGCGCGGCGCTGCTCATCGTGCCGAGCTTCCTGCCGGAAAGCGCCGTCACGGCGATCGAAAGCCGCCTGCCGAGCTTCGTCCCGTTCCGTCCGATCGTGCTTGGCCTCGATCTGCAGGGCGGCGCGCATATTCTGATGGAAGTCGACAGCCCCTCGGTGATCAAGACTCAGGTCGATTCGCTGCGCGACGACGTGCGCGCCAAAATGCGCGAAGGTAAGATCTCGATCAGCGGCGGCATCTCCGAGCTGCCGCGCGGCGTCGTGGTGCGGATCGCCGATCCTACCGAGCGCGCCCGCGCTCTAGGCCTGTTACGCGCGTTGGACTCCCGCGTCGGCGGCGCGTTGACCGGCGCGACTGGCCACACGCTCGACATTTCCGACAATGGCGACGGCGCCATCCAGCTCCAGCTCACCGAAGCTGCCACGACCGACAAGGTCCGCCACGCCGTCAGCCAATCGATCGAGGTGCTCAACCGCCGCCTCAACGGCGCCGGCACCAAAGAAACCAACGTCCAGCAGCAGGGGGCTGACCGCATCCTGATCGAGGTGCCGGGGCTGCAGGACACCACCAAGGTCAAAGATCTGCTCGGCGCGACCGCCAAGCTGGAATTCCGCCTCGTCGCCGATCCGGGCGACCCGCCGAGCGAGAGCGAAGTCCTGCCGCAAGTGCAGGGCGGCACGATCACGGTGCAGAAGCGGGTGATGGTGGCGGGCGAGGACCTCACCGACGCCCAGCCGAGTTTCGACTCGCGCACCGGCGAACCCGACGTCAACTTCCGCTTCAACCTGCGCGGCGGACAGAAGTTCGGCCAGGTGACCTCGGAGAACGTCGGCAAGCTGTTCGCCATCGTACTCGACGGCAAGGTGATCTCGGCGCCGCGCATCCTCGGCCCGATCACCGGCGGCAGCGGCCAAATCACCGGTAATTTCACTGTCGACAAGGCGGACGAACTGGCGGTCCTGCTGCGCGCCGGCGCGCTGCCGGCCAAGCTGACGGTCGTCGAAGAACGCACCGTCGGACCCGGACTCGGCCAGGATTCGATCGACGCCGGCAAGCGGGCCGCTTTGGTCGGCGGCGCGCTGGTCATTGTCTACATGCTGACGACCTACGGCGTGTTCGGCGTCTTCGCCGATCTGGCGCTCGGCGTGCATATCCTGCTGATCTTCGCCTCAATGGCGCTCCTCGGCGCAACCCTGACATTGCCCGGCATCGCCGGTATCGTCTTCACCATCGGCATGGCGGTCGATTCCAACGTGCTTATCTACGAGCGCATCCGCGAGGAGGCTCATCTTGGTCGTTCGGTCGTCTCGGCGCTCGACGCTGGCTTCCGACGCGCCTTCGCCACGATCGTCGACTCCAACGTGACGATGTTCGTCGCGGCGGTGATCCTCTATCTGTTTGGGTCGGGCGCCGTGCGCGGCTTCGCGGTGTCGCTTGGCCTGGGCATTCTCACTTCGATCATCACCGCGGTGACAATGACGCGCATGATGATCGCGCTGTGGTATCGCCGTAGCCGCGCCACCAAGCTGCCGATCTGAGCGCGGGAGTCATCGCGATGAAACTGCTTCGCCTCGCGCCGGAAAACACCAAGTTTGGGTTCATGCGGCTGCGCCGCGTGAGCTACCCGCTGTCGGCGTTCTTGTCGATCGTCGCAGTGACCGTGTTCTTCAGCG
>Ga0182014_10008454_pt1 | contig 10524 bp, 7 predicted proteins | sample 612S2DmetaG_FD_120489 | JGI IMG/M metagenome (GOLD analysis project Ga0182014, IMG submission 120489) | Permafrost microbial communities from Stordalen Mire, Sweden - 612S2D metaG | ecosystem: Environmental > Terrestrial > Soil > Wetlands > Permafrost | place: Sweden: Stordalen | collected...
ACCACTGACCACTGACCACTGACCACTGACCACTGACCACTGACCACTGACCACTGACCACTGACCACTGACCACTGACCACTGACCACTGCCCACTGACCACTGACCACTGACCACTGACCACTGTCAGTATTCTATTCCGCGCTGGGCCAGGATGCCTTTCTGATAAGCATGTTTCACCTCGCGCATCTCGGTGACCGTGTCGGCAATCTCCACCAGAAGCGGATGAGCGCCGCGCCCAGTCAGAATGACGTGTACCATCTCGGGGCGGCCGCGCAGAGCCTCGGCCACCATGGCCGGGTCCAGCATCCCATAGCCGATGGCGTAGTTGATCTCGTCCAGGATGACCATATCCCAGTCACCGGAGTAGATGGCCTCGCGGGCCTCTTCCCACGCCGCCTCCACCAGGCGAATATCCTCGGGATCGGTCTCCGCGCCGCCCACCTTCACAAAGCCGCGGCCCATCTGTTTGAGGACGAAGTTGGAGCCGAAGGCCTGGGCCGCATCCAGCTCACCGTAGTGCCACGAGCCTTTGATGAATTGCAGCATTAGCACCCTCATGCCGTTGCCCACGGCGCGCAGGGCAGTACCCATGGCGGCGGTGGTCTTGCCCTTGCCGGGCCCGGTGTTGATCAGGATCAGTCCTTGGCGCGAGTCGGTCATATTCAGTTTTCAGTGGACAGTGGTCAGTTGTCAGTGGTCAGTGGACAGTGGAGAGTGGACAGTGGTCAGTTGTCAGTGGTCGGTCGTCAGTTGGCAATCGCGAAAAGAACAACGTTAAGAAACCTCGGAATAAGTCCCGCTTTGAAAGGCCACGCCTTCAAAGCCTGCCTTGAGCCTGCCGAAGGGTGCCGTTAACTGCAAAATCAACGAGGACTTTAGCACCTGAGGGTGCGCTTTCGTCGATTCGATGCTTTTTCGGAGCTTCCTTAAGAGTCGCCGGCCATCTTCGGCCGTTCCTCCAGATCGGTTGCGAAATGAGGGCTGTCAACTGACAACTGATCACTGACCACTGATCACTGACCATTGCCTTCCGTCAGTGGCCGGCGTGATAGGGGTGGCCAGAGAGAATTGTAAATGCCCGGTAGAGCTGTTCGGCAACCACCAGTCGGGCGAGCGCATGGGCCAGTGTCATAGGCCCCAGCGAAAGCAGCAGTTGGGCCCGCTCGCGAGCCGCCTCGGACCATCCGTCCGCGGGGCCGATGGCGAAGACCATGTGCTGTACCCCCTCGTCGCGCCGGGCGCCGAGCCAGCCGGCGAAGGCCTCTGAGGTCATCTGCTTGCCGCGGCTATCGAACAAGACGGGCAAAGCGGCGGTCCGTCCCTGTTGGCGGCTCAGCCAGTCGAGAAATGCCTCCTCGCCCCGGAATGCTTCGGCCTGGCAGCGCGCAAAGGCCGAGCAGCGATCGAGATAAAGCTTAACGAGGGCGTCGAATCCGTCCTTCGAATTGGCCCGTGCCCCGATGTGAACCAGCGTAAGGTTCATGGGAAGGAGGATACCCCACCTGACCAGAGTCCGTCAGTCGCAGCGCATCGGATTCCCCAAAAACGAGAGCTAGTGCCCGTTTTTGGAATATCTTGAAAATAATCTCCGTAATTTCATATTTAACTCCAAAGTACTAAATTTAAGGTTGATTTATAAATCATTTATTTTCAATGACAAACAAAGTATTTCCCCGATGCGTCGAGATTGGCAACCGTCATGCAAGAACCATGAAAATAAGCCTGCCCCAGATTTCCTGGGGCAATTGCTGGCACCGGGCTATCCACGGCGAAGATGTCCAGCAATGGCAGCTCATCTTGCGCTTTTTCATGAATCTCAACTGCGGATCAGGTTCGTTCCCCCGGCCTGGACGCCCGAGCACAAATCGAGGTTAGCGCAATCGGCCGCCAACGCCAGAAGTGCATGGTTAACGTACCGAACGGCAAATTCAATCGAGGATGGAAATCACATGAGAAATTGGACCGAACTAGTGAAGCGGTTTGCTACCCCGCGGTGGCTTGCTCTGTTACTTCTAGCGCTGTTTGCGCCTGCTTTGTTGGCGCAGGAAACCACGGGCGGTCTTCAAGGTACGGTGAAAGATCCATCGGGCGCCGTGATACCGCACGCCCATGTCGTTGTTACGGGAACGACACTCGTCGGCTCCAAAGAGGTTCTGACGGATTCCTCCGGCTATTATCGTTTCGCCAACCTTCCGCCGGGCTTGTATACGCTCACCGTGACGGCGGAAGGCTTCGAGACCCTCAAGCATGAAAAGCTGGCGTTGGAGGTAGGCCATGTTCCTACTGTGGAGCTCACGCTTCACATCGGCAAGGTCAGCACCGTGGTCGAGGTAAGCACTACAGGGCCTCAGATCGACACCACCACCACTGAGAACATGACGAACATTCCCCAGGAAGATCTTCAGAATCTGCCCCACGGCATCAGCTATCAGTCGGTCATTCAGTTTGCTCCCATGGCGCGCGACGAACCACTGTCCGGCATGCAGCAGAACGGTCACGGGATCGGCGGCAGCGGCGGTTCCATGCCTGGCTCAAGCGGCAACGGACAGAGCTTTGGCTACTCGATTGGCGGCGCGGCCGACTCCGAGTCGAGCTACCTCGTGGAAGGCCAGGACACTGAGAACATCTCCGGCGGCTACTCCAAGGCCAACGTTCCCATGGACTTCATCCAGGAAGTTCAGATGAAGACATCCGGTGTTGCAGCCGAATACGGCGGCGCGTTGGGCGGCGTGGTCAACGTCATCATGAAGAAGGGCGGCAACGACTTCCACGGATCGATCTTCTCGTCCTACGAATCGTCTGGGACGGATGCGAACCCGGTCAACGCGTATCTGCGCTATGATCCCAATAGTGCGGGCAACGCATCAATTCGCCAGGATCCTAACGAACAGATTTATTCCCCGCAGAAGGGACATTTCCGGACTGCGCAACCGGGGGGGCTTATCCAAGGCCCCATAGTTAAAGACCGTTTGTGGTTCGTTCTCGGCTTCGAACCGCTGGTTCAAAGCCGCGCCCGTACGGTGAACTTTGGCAGCTTTGACGACAACGCTGGCAATCAGTACTTTACCCAGGATCGGCAACAGTATTTCGGTTATGCCCGAATCGATGCCGAGGTGACGCCGAAGATCCGCGTCTTCGGTTCGTGGCTCTATCAGTACGCGCGTGAAACCGGTGTCTCAATACCCACATCCGACCCGATCGCGACCGAGTCCACCTATCTGAACACGGCCATCGAGAGTCCACTGTCGCTTTACTCTCACGGACTCGGCTGGTCGGCCCCGAACGCCACGTACAACACGGGCGCAGACATTACACTGAACCAGCACCTGGTGGCCACCACGCGCTTCGGCTACTTCTTTGACAACTATCACGACTTTGGCTGGCCCACCAGCCTGCCAGACATCGTTTGGGCCAACTCCGGTACTGGGGCGTGCGATAACTCGGGTTCCAATGCGGATCCCACCGATTGCCCGGCCGCGGATGGAGGAGGCGCGCTTCTACCGGCAAATCTTCAACAGGGGGCTGGCACTGCTACCCAGCCTTACAATTCAAGCTACACACTGTTCAATGCCGACAAGCATTATCAGTTGAACCAGGATGTCGCCTACTACAAGGGCGGCTTGTGGGGCACGCACAACTTCAAATTCGGCTACCAGCTCAACCATCTGGTGAACTCGATCAGCCAGAACGGCAACGTGCCCTATGCGTTTATGACGCTAGGAACGGGTGCCGGATATTCCTCATTGACAACAACGGGCGGCAACAGTTGCGATGCTCTGACAACTGTGTGGGGCACCTGCGCAGGCCTATACGGCTACGTTACGGTCCAGGATTTCTCGACAATCCTTACCGCACCGGCCAGCGACTGGAACCACGCGTTTTACTTGCAGGATTCCTGGACCGTTGGCAAGGGCCTGACTCTCGACCTCGGTCTGCGCATTGAGAAGGAAAGCCTTCCCGCGCCGGCCGGAGTCAAAGTCCCCGCCATCGACTTCGGCTGGGGCGACAAGATCGCGCCTCGCCTGGGAGCAGCATGGGATCCGACTCATACAGGCAAAATGAAGATCTTTGGCAGCTACGGCGTAGTCAACGACGTGATGAAGCTCCTGCTGGCCCAGACCTCGTGGGGCGCCCAATCATACGAGCAATGCAGCTATCCGCTGGGCCCGGACGGAACTAGCGCCGGATTCAGCATTTCCGACCTGGACATCGTCTTCAAGAACGACCGCGCCTGCCCGAATGGCGTAGCCACCACGCAAGCCAACTTCGGCAGCGGTGTTCCTACCGCCCTGCAGGATGAGGGATCGGGCGTTTCGATCATCGAGAACGTGAACTACCGTCCTTGGGAGCCGGTGGCGCCCGGAGTGAAGCCGTACCGCCAGCACGAATTCGTGGCCGGCTTCGATTATCAAATTAACCAGAAGCTGGCTTTTGAAGCCCGTTACGATCGCCGCCGCCTCGATCACGTGATTGAGGACGCCTCGCTCTCTGACAAGGCATGGGGTGAAATGTTCACCATTGTCAACCCGGGCGAAGGGGTGAACGCAACGATCGACAGCTATTCGGCCTATCTCACATCGCTGGGTCAAGCTTTTGGCGTACCGGGACAGGCCTTCAATGATACCGCTGATAACGGCCCGGGGGCGGCGTTCGGCACTTGCCCGAGCTGCCCGCCGATGCCCAAGGCTGTCCGCAACTATGACGGCTTGGAACTCCGGTTAATGATTGCTCCGCTTCATGGTCTGAGCGGCATGGTTAGCTACTCCTACAGCAGCCTGTGGGGCAACTACACCGGCTTGACCACCACCGACCAGTCGGATGGTGGCGTTACGGGCCGCAACTCACCCGACACCACCCGTGCCTTCGACGAGCCGTTCTACTACTTTGGCGGCAGCGGTAAATCGAATAACGGTAAACTCCCGACGGACCGCCCCAACGTGTTCAAGAGTTACCTCTCCTACACGCTGCCATGGTGGAAGCGCCAGGTCACCAATATTGGTCTGTTCCAGGATTTCCTCCAGGGCACGCCGCTGGGATCGTATTTCGATATCGGCGGAGCAACAACAGGCCAGCCTTATGACGGTGTTTTCGCGTGGGGTCGTGATAAGTGGGTCGACGTGACCACCAATGCGACGGGAGTTATGACCGTCGGCACACCGTACACCAAGCGCACCCCTTGGTACGTTCAGAGCGATCTGAATGCATCGCATGAGGTGAAGGTTGGTGAGCGGAAGAGTATCTCCTTCGAAGCGACGGCTCTGAATGCGTTCAATCAGCGTGCAGTAGCTAGCATCTTCGAATCCATTGACTCGTGGAACTTCCCGGTCTCGGCCCGCCCTGGTGGTTTGAGTATCGCTCACGGCGCGGCGTCCTATTTGGCTTATGAGTCCGGCTACGATCCGGCGGCTTTGCTCAACGCGCGCCCGATTGTCAAGAACTCGCAGTATGGCCAGCCGTACCTCTTCCAAAATGGGCGTACGCTTCGTCTTGGCGTCCACTACACCTTCTAAGTCAACTTGGCAGCACGAATACAAAGGGGACCCGAACGATCGGGTCCCCTTTCCATTTATAAGCTGATGCAATTGGGGGGATGTGAATTTCTTCGCAATATCGGAGAGCGCCCGCCAATGGCCATCAATGTCAATCTCGCGAATTGCTGGTTTGCAGCAGAAAGCTACTTCTTGGCGATGGTCTTCTTTACCGCGGTCTTTTTGGCGACGGCTTTCTTGACGGCAGCTTTCTTTGCGGGAGCCTTCTTTGCGGCAGGCTTGCTTGCCGTTTTTTTCGCCGCGGGTCTGGCGGCAGGCAGTGCTTTCTTCGCGGCCTTCTTCTTAGCTACCGGCGTCGCCTTCGCTGGCTTGGAGGCGGTCTTGGCTGCGGCCGGCATGGCCTTGGCGGCGGCCTTTTTGCGCGCGGCGGCGGTCTTCTCGGCGAGCGCGGCCTTCAACTCGGCGTCGAACTCGGCCGGGGTGACGGGGCGAGCGGACTTGCGCAGCCTCTCAATGTCGTAGAAGGCGCGGCGCTCGGCCAGAAAGACGTGCGCCACAAAGTCCACATAGTCGAGCAGAATCCATTCGCCCTTGCGGCGGCCCTCGACGGAGTTGGGCACTGCGCCGAACTCCTTCTTCAGCTTGTCTTCGATCTCGTCGGCGATGGCCACCGACTGCCGGTCGTTCGTGGCCGAGGTGACCAGGAAGAAGTCGGCCAGGCCGGCGTCGATGGGGTCGAGTTCGAGGATGCGGGTGTCTTGGCCCTTCTTGGACTCACAGGCCAGGGCTGCGGCCTGAACGAGAATGCTGGTTTGCTGGCGTGCTTCGGATGTCGTCATTCGGTGGGGGTGGTCTCCAACTCCAATCGTAGACCGTCGGCGGGAGCGGGGCAAGTGGAGCGGCCACGGAGGGCGTTACCGATAGAGCTTGCGGGAGAGGATGTAATCGAGGACGGCGGCAGGCAGCAGCGCGTCGCCGGCCGCGGGAGGCCCGGAGAAAGACCGGTGCTGCGAGCCGATCTCAGCCCGTATTTGTGCCCGGATCTCCGAGGCGCTGATATCCACGTGCAGGCCGGGCAGCAGGTAGAAGGGCGCGCGTTCTTCGGTACGGTTCACGAGCAGCCAGGAACGGAGCTTGACGCCCGCGCCCAGCCGGCCCGGCTCCGGCGAGGATTCCAGGGTAACTCCCTCGGGCAGAGCCGAGGGCAGGTCGTCCAACCGCCAGCCGGGGCGGGAGGCGACGATCAGCGGAGCGGCAAATGGGATTTCAGCGGCGCGATGCCAGAGGCGCAGTGCACTGAAGGAGTCGGCGCCCATCAGGCAGAAGAGCGCGCTACCAGGCGGGAGCTCCGCTCGCAGGTTGAGCAGGGTTTCGATCGTATAGTTGGGCGCACCCGAGGGCCGGGGCGCATCGGCAAGTGAGAGGAAGAACTCTGGCTCGGAGGCGATGGCCAGCCGGGTCATCGCCATACGCTCGTCGAAGCCGGCAGCCGTTCCCGCCGGCTTGAGCGGCTGCGCGCCCACCGGAGCGAAGAGCACTGCATCCAACCCCAGCGCCGCCCGGGCCGCGCGCGCCACGGCCAGATGACCCAGGTGTGGCGGGTCGAAGCTGCCGCCGAAGAAGGCGACCCGGCGGCCGCTGGAGGGCTGAAAACGGGCTTCGGGCGCGAGGTCGCTCATGGGTTCATAGTATCGTGCGACGGATGCTCCACAGGCGCGTCCAATGGACAATGCGATATTTGATCTCTTTTCTCGCCCTGGCCGGTGTCGTGGTTTCCACGCTCGCGCTCCGCGTTCACTACTCCAACGATGTTGAGCCCTGCTCGATCAACGAGAAATGGGACTGCGGCATCGTAAACCACAGCCCCTTTGCCGAGATCGCGGGCGTTCCGGTGGCGGCAATCGGCATCGCCGGCTACCTGGCGCTTGCGGGCCTCGCGCTCGCGCGTCGGCGGGTCGTCACGCTTGCCGCGGCCCTTGGCGGACTCGCCTTCGCGCTCTATCTCTCGCACATCGAGCGGGACGTGCTGATGGTCTGGTGCCTCTACTGTGTGATCTCGCTGGGGATCATCACGCTCATCTCGCTGCTCAGCATTGGCTGGGTAGCCGGGGAGTGGATCGAGCGAAGACGCGCGCCCACTCCCGCTGAAGAGGCCGGAACCGGCTCTGCCTAGGTCTATGACCGCGTGATTTCGTATGTTGGGTTTCGCGCTTCCCCACCCTTTCGCCGAGAAAAAGGCGAAAGGATGGGGCACGGAGCGGTCAATTCTTCCTGCTTCCCGCGCTCGATGGTAGCCGCGCGTGTTTCAGGTCATGGCTCCAGTGAGATGACCGTCACCGACTTCGGCTCAACCGTCAGCGATAGTTTGCCGCTTTTCACAATCGCGGAAATGGGCTTCGGAACAACGGCGCCGGGCGCTGCGAATGTATTCACGCTGTCGACGGCGGGCGCGGTCAGCGTCTCTCCCTTCGCCGACTTGACCGTCATGCCGGCGATCTCCGCATCGATTTCAACCGGCTTTTCGGGATCGAGGTTGGTGATTTCGATCCACAGCTTGCCCGAGGAGTCCTTGGCGGCAATGGCATCCAGGCGCGGAATGGTGATGCCGTCCCGATGCACCGAGCCAGGATCGAAATCGACGGGAACAAACGTTGCGTCCTGGAACGGCACATACATTTTGAAGACGTAGTAAGTCGGAGTAACAACCATCTTCTCCTTGTCCGTCAGGATCATCGCCTGCAGCACATCGATCATCTGCGCGATGTTTGCCATGCGCACGCGGTCGGCATGACGCGCGAAGATGTTCAGATTCAGCGACGCCAGAATCGCGTCTCTCAAGCTATTTTGCTGGACGAGAAAGTCCTTGTTTGTGCCGGGCAGCGGCGCATGCCATGCGCCCCATTCATCCACTACCAAAGCGATCTTCTTCTGCGGGTCGTACTGGTCCATGACGGCCTCCTGCTTGCGCAGGAACTCATCCATGAACAGTGTGGACTTGAGCGACTTGCCGTAATCCTCCACGCCAAAGCCCGTGGAAGGCGTGGAGGGCGGCCAACCGTTGGGCGTCGTGTACCAGTGCACCGACAGGCCGTCCAGGTCCCAGCTCCAATCGTGTTGCTGCCAGGCCTTCATGACGGCTTCCGTCCAGTCGGTCACAGGAAAGCCCGGGCCGACGGCGATCTTGAGCATATGGTTTGTGCCCTGTTGCGAGGGATTGTCGTTCCCGACGAAGCGGCTGTAAATCTTGAGCTGGCTCACATAGTAGTCCGGGGTCATGTCGCCGCCGCAGCTCCAACTCTCGTTGCCGATGCCCAAGAAACCGACCTTATAGGGGTCGGGATGACCGTTGGAGGCACGCTCCTTGGCCAGCGCGGTGGGAGCAGCAGCCGTCATATATTCCAGCCATTCGGCCGCTTCCTGCGGGCTTCCCGATCCGACATTGACCGAGACGTAGGCCTGGCTGCCGATCTGCTGGATGAAGTCCATGAATTCATCGGTGCCGAAGCTGTTGGTATCGATCACGCCGCCCCATGCGGAGTTAAGTGTCGCCGGCCGTTGCGCGGCGGGGCCAATTCCCTTGCGCCAGTGATACTGGTCGGCAAAGCAGCCGCCGGGCCAGCGGACGTTGGGCACCTTCAGATCTCGAAGAGCGGCAACAACGTCATTGCGGATTCCGCGCGTGTTCGGAATCGTGGAATCCGGGCCGACCCAGATGCCCTCGTACAGTCCGTGGCCGAGGTTTTCAGCGAACTGGCCGAAGATGTTGCGGTCGATCTTAGCCCCGGCTTTGGATGCGTCGATGGACAAATGAGCGTTTTCCGCGGCCGCGAGCGGCATTGCGGATACCAGCAGCAGGAGAGAAATGCGAAGGATGAAGCGAAGACTGCACGAATTCATGACGACTCCAAGGGAGAATACCGCGAATCGAGAATCCTCGCGGCGATTGATGGCAATGAGAAGGTGGTCTAATCGATCGATTCGTGAAAACGTTCTCTGGAAGTTGGACTATACAGAACGGCTTCGGCTGTGTGCAACTCAAGAAATCGGTTTGATTAGATCGAATCCGTCGAATGATCTTCTGATATGGCTTTGAAATCGGCACGCTGATTCAAATCGCTTCCGGCTCGCGGTTCACTCCCAGCAACTCCGCCAGGGCATTGACCTCGGAGTTGCTCTCGCTCAGCTCTCTGCTGACGAGATTCAGCCGGAGTTCGCGGGTCTTGCCAACAGGCAGAGGAAGCGCCACGAACTCGCCCTTGTCGAGCTCGGAGTGAATGCGGTACTTCGGCAGCCAGCCGAAACAGAGCCCGCTCCGAACGGCCGCGATCGCCGATTCGATTGAGCCAACCGGAAGCACACGTTGCGCGGGAAGCAGCGGCTGGCGCTTCAGGCTCCCAGAGGCCGCGCTCTCGATGATCACCAGCATGTGCTCCAGCAGGTCGGAGCGCGAGAGGTTGCGCCGGATGGAGAGGAGGGGATGATCGCACCGCAAGACCGAAATCATCTCAATGGTTAGAATCGGCTTGACATAGAGCTCGCGCGAGATCAGCCCGGTGATGCAGAGTTGAGCGTTGTGAAGCGAGAACTCCGTATCCGCCGAGAGAAACGTCCCCTGCCGAAGCTTTGGTTTCACATGCGGAAAACTGCGGGTGAAGCTCGCCAGGGCTTCGAAGAGGCGGTCGTCGGGAAAGATGCTGTCGACCGAGAGCCTGACCTCGGAAGCGCCACCGGAGGCCATCAGGCGGGCGCGCTCCTCCAACTGATGAAAGCCAGCCAAATGGGGTTCCGCATCTGCTAGAAGCACCCTGCCCGTCTCAGTCAGTTGCGCCTTTCTACCCTGGATCTCGAAGAGCCTGACGCCCAACTGCTCTTGCAGGCGTCCGATGGCATAGCTGATCGTCGACTGAGAGCGATTGAGCTTCTCGGCGGCAGGCGCAAATCCCCCCAATTGAACAACGGTCTGAAGTATCTCCCAGGCATCGAGCGTTGTATCCATGAAGCTAGAATACATCGAATAAATCGATGTAGTTGC
>Ga0182014_10008456_pt1 | contig 10521 bp, 11 predicted proteins | sample 612S2DmetaG_FD_120489 | JGI IMG/M metagenome (GOLD analysis project Ga0182014, IMG submission 120489) | Permafrost microbial communities from Stordalen Mire, Sweden - 612S2D metaG | ecosystem: Environmental > Terrestrial > Soil > Wetlands > Permafrost | place: Sweden: Stordalen | collected...
AACCGCAATCGCCACAGCCATCACCGCCTCCCATCAATCAAATCAACGGGAAACATCGAATCATAACTCACCGCGTCGGGGGAATCCCCGGAGAGTCAGAAAATTCGGCGGCTGGTATAAGGCAATTCCTGGACCCAGTTGAAGAACGCAGGCCAGTCGATCTCCCCGGTGCCGGGCTGGCCGCGCCCGGGATAATCTGAAAACTGGATATGGCCGATCTGGCCGATGCGTCGCGCGAGTTCGGGCAACTCGCCCTCCCCGGACGCATACGCGTGGTAGATGTCGTGCTGCAAAGCGATGTTGGTCCGCCCGGCGGCCGCTCTCAGCCTCAGTACCTCGTCCATGGTGCCGAGCAGGAAGTGCCGGTTATCCCTGCGATTGAGCGGCTCCAGCAGCAGTTGCATGCCGTGCGGCGCCAGCACGTCTGCCGCCGCTGCAACATTGTCCGCGAGCATATCCCAGCAGCGGCTGGGATTCTCCCCCTCCGGCCGGTTGCCCGCCAGGCAGTTCAGCCGGCGGCAGCCCAGTGCAGCAGCATATTCCACGGCCCTCGCGACGGCCTGCAAAAACTCACCGTGCCGCCCGGGCAGGCAGGCAATGCCGCGCTCGCCGCCTGCGAAATCCCCAGCTGGGATATTGATGACCACAAATTCGACCCGCGCCGCGCGTTGTGCCGCAACCAGCGCGGCAAGGTCGAGCTCGTAGGGGAATTGCATTTCAACGGCGCTGAAGCCCGCCGCCGCCGCCGCCGCCAGCCGGTCGAGCGGTGCGTGCTCGGTGAACATGGTGCTGATGTTGGCTGAGAGTTTCAGCATTTAGCCGCATCTCAACGGTTCGGCTTCTTGCGCCATCAGCGCCTCGATGAAATTCGTTACAGCGCCATAGTTTTCGACGGCCAGCCGCACAGCCTCATCGGCATCGCGCGCCAGGACCGCCTGGAGAAAACTGGCGTGGGTGGGGTTCAGCTCACGCTCGAATTTGGCCAATGGCATATAGACATGGCGATAGCGCATGTTCTGCGCATACAGCAGCCGCCACGACCACAGCAGCCAGTGATTGTCGCAGGCGCCGAGCAGAGCTTCGTAAAACCCCTGGCGCTCGTTGGAGAATGCTTCGATATCCGCCGTGCCGCCGACCACCAGGTCGAGCGTGCGCGCGGCGCGATGATAGGTGGAGAGCAGGTTAAGCTCCCACTCGCGGTCGCCATTGAGGATGGAAGCGCGCAGGCAGGGAAGTTCGACGGTCATGCAGGCTTCGGTCAGTTCCTTGAAACCGCTCGCCGAGACGGAAGCCGCGCGAAAGCCGCGGTTGCGTTCGATTTCCACCAGGCCTTCCGAGGTGAGGCGCGAGAGGGCCTCGCGGATGGCGCCCTGACTGAGTTGCAGGCGCGACTGCAGCGCCGCGATATTTAACTGCACGCCGGGAGGAAGACGGCAACCGAGCAACTCGGCGCGAAGGAGTCCGTAGGCACGGCCGGTGACGCTGTTGTCTTGCATGGCCATGCCTAACCTGCTGTTTAGACTGAGGCCAGTACCCGCGGTGGGGCGGTGAATTTCGTCTCGTCCCAGCCGTGGATTTCCGGCAGCACATGCTGGGCGAACAGGTCCATCGCGTGTTCCTGCTGCACATGGTCGCCGATGCTGAACACCATATCGGCCACGCCCACGCCGCAGTCGCGCAGGGTGGCGAAATCCTGCAACACGGTTTTCGGGCTGCCGAGGAAATACGGCTTGCCCAGGATCAGCGCATTCAGCGGCGGGCCGCCCATGGTGGTGACCTGGAGCTTGGATTGTGCCTCTGCCCTGGCGCCAAAAAACGCCGCCGTTTCGGTCTGGGCCTGGGCGTCACTATCAGCGAGGTAGGCTAGGCCCCTATAGATCACATGCGCTGGCGTCGGTTCCCAGCCCTCTTTCGCTGCCTCCGCGCGATAGAGGTCTACCCAGGCTTTCACCATCTCCGGCGGCACGAAGGAAAAAGCTATGCCGATGCGCCGGCGCGCGGCGTAGCGGATGGACTCCTCTGAATTGCCCGAACCGTAGATGACCGGATGCGGCTTCTGCACCACGCGGGGCCAAATGGAGATGGTGCTGAAATCATAGTTTTCGCTTTTCCAGGAAAAAGGCGTGTCCTCTTGCCAGGCTTTCAAAATCAAGTCGATACCTTCCTGCGTCATGCTCCGCGTACGTTCCGGGGGCGTGCCATAGGTGTTGTGCTCGTTGGGGGTGCCGCGCAGGAACAACACGACAACGCGGCCGTTGCTCATCACGTCGAGCATGGCCAGTTCTTCGGCCAGGCGCACCGGGTTGCACAAGGGCACCAGCGGACCGAGCAACGCGATTTTCGCCCGCTTCACACGCTGGGAGATCGCCGCCGCCATCAAAATCGGGTTCGGCGACATCATGTACGGCGCGTAGTGGTGCTCGGCGAAGCTGACCCAATCAAACCCCAAAGCATCGGCCTTTTCACAAAGGCTCATGGTGCGCTCAACGGACTCCACGGCAATCGCCGGGTCGCAAAAATGCGAGGGTGCTGGCCAAATTTCGAAGCCGGGGGCAACGCCTTCATACCCCGTCATCCCGAGAAACGATACTTTCATGGCTTGGTTCCCTTATGGTTTTGCCTTGCCATAAAAGAAGGATCATCGACGGTCAACAAAATAATATATTATCTTGTTGTTCATGTACGATCGTGTCGCGTGGAATTCGCAAGTTTTATAACCGGGTCGCGTAGCCCAGCATGGCGGCTTCTGCCCAGGTTTCAATTAGAGCCTCGGCCTCCAACGGCATGTAAAAAATTTCATAGTTGAGGAACTTGTCACTTGGCATCCGCCTGCGATCCCGGCCGTGTGGCACCGCTCTTTCGATAGGAGAAATGCTGGCATTGCGCTGCAAGAGTCGGGGAAATCGGAGGAGACATTAAAATGCAGAGGCGCTTCCAGGACCCCGTGGCGCTGGTGACAGGCCATATCCTGCCGATCGACGGCGGCTGGACTGCGAGATGAGTTTCAGCAGGTCCGCGCCGCTAAGGAGCTGTTTCCATGCCCCCTGATTTTTCCGTGGCGGCGCTTGATGAGTTGGAGCCGGGAAATTATTTCCCGCTCGCGGTTGGCTCGGAGGATCTGCGAAAGGTCGCAACCTTCGGGATTGTACAAAGCTGGGGCATGCGCCGGCCGTTCTATATTCGCCAGAACGGAATCCTTTCGGTGATGTGCGGCCGCGCGAAGGACGTGCGCGACGTGTTCCAGGACGCCAGGCGGTTTACGGTCATCGCGCCCAAACGGCCTGGCTATCATGTGTTCGACATGTTCGGCGGTATGGAGAGCGTTTTGCAAATGGACGGCGCGCGGCACGAACGGGTGCGCAAGTTGATGAACCCATCTTTCGTGCCCGCCTCGGTGGAGGCTATGCGCGCGGATGTGGAGGCGATCATCGCCGAACGGCTCGACAGGATCGCCGAAAAAGCCCCGGCATTCGATGGTATGGCGGATTTCTGCCAGGGGCTAGTGGAACGGGTGCTCCTGCAGGCGTCGTTCAAATTCAGCGACGAACAGCGCGATGTGTTCTTGCGGATGCTGGAGCAGATGTATCATCTCAGCAGCTTCGACCCCAATGCGCCGCCGCCGGAGGGGTTTCTGAAATCGATTGGCGAGGTGCGTCAGGTAATCGACCAGATCATCGACGAGCGCCGCAAAAAGCCCGGCACGGACCTCATCAGCAGCCTCATCGCGGCCAATGAAGATGGCGACAAGCTCACCGATGCCGAGCTGTTCGGGCAGATCAATTCCATCGCCACCGCGGGTATCGGCACAACCTCCAACGTGCTGGCGGGCGCACTCTGGCTGCTGGCGCGCCACCCCGCGCAGAAGCAGCTACTCATAAGCAATCCCGCGCTGCTCGATAGCGCTATCGAGGAATGCTTGCGTTATCATTCTTCCGGCCTGGTTGCCTTCGTGCGGTTTGCCACCTGTGATACCGACGTTGGTGGCACTCGGATTTTAAAAGATATGCCGGTTTATGTGTCGCCGCAGGCGGCAGGGTTTGACCCTGGTGAGGTGGAAGACCCGTTCCGTTTCGACATCACACGCACGCGGCGCACGCCCTTGGTATTTGGTGGCGGTATTCATCACTGTATTGGCCAGAGACTGGCTCGGCATATTTTGCGGGTAGCCTTGTCTTCGATGATCACCCGTTTTCCTGATTTCCGGCTAGCCGACCGTGCCTTCTTCCCCAACTATCGCGGCCTGCCCGGCGAAATGTCGCCAACAACCCTGCCTATGCGCACAGAGTAACGAGTTGTGACCGAAGCGGAAAAATGACCAAATCGAACAATAACGTAGCCAGCATGGAGACTTTGCTGCCTCGTTGGTAACTGGCAATAATCAAGGCTTATCCGTTGGGCTCCAAGTATCACGACGCACTTCTGGTTTTGGCCCTCACGGGTATATGGGCAACAGAATTGATGAAAGGCTCCAAAGAATCGCTCAAGGCGCAAGGACTTCTGTCGCTCACAATTCAAGGAGTGAACGTCACGGCGATCTCAGGCCAGCCAGCGCGCCATCTGTAGCTCAAGATTGCCGGGTTGACCGATTTCCGTGTGCAGGCGGCACAGGAGCGGGCTGGCATGCGCCGGCAGACTTGCCAAATTCTTCCCACCAGGCAAGCAAAGATAGGATCGTCGGTTCAAGCTCCTTGGTCGCTGTTGTCATGGCATATTCCACTCTTGGCGGCACTTCCGCAAAGACCGTTCGGGTAATGAGGCCATCAGCTTCCAGTTCACGCAGCTGCACGGTGAGCATGTGCTGCGTAACGCCCGGGATGGCTCGTTTTAATTCGCCGAAGCGGTATTTCCCGTGGTATAGTAGCCAGAGGATTTCGAGTTTCCATTTTCCGGACATCAGCGTGAGTGCCCTGCGCAGGGAATCATATTGTTCTGGCTCAATAGTCTGGTTATCCATACTTACCTCGTATACCCAATCCTACTTGTCTCCATTTGCTTTACCGGATATTTTGCAAAAATTGAAATGAGACGGCCACTGAGGGCAAACTGCCCGTAGGCATTCCAAAAAAGGAGCACACCGATGACAAGTCCGTCCCCGGAGCCGCAGATACCGGCCCATGTTCCAGTATCACTGGTCCGACCCTTTCCCTTCGTCTTCGGTACGACGACCGAGGCGGACCCCTATAACGAGTGGGTGCCCGAAATCCACAAAGGCCCCGAAATCTTTTATGCGCTCCATGCCTATCCAGGCGGTACACCTGCCTGGATTGTCCGGCGCGCTGATGATCTGCGGAAAATATATTTTGATACAGAAACGTATTCAAGCAAGGATTTCTCGCCATTTTCAAAGATGATTGGTGATACGTGGACCAATCTTCCTGTCGAGATTGATCCACCGCATCACGCCAAATATCGCGCGTTCATAAATCCGCTATTCACGCCCGTGGCGATGACCAAGCTGGAAGGCAAGATTCGGCAATACGCAATCGAATTTATCGAGGCGTTCCGTGAGCGTGGCGAGTGCGAATTCATGAAAGCGTTTGCATTCGAGTTCCCGATCAAAATTTTTCTTGAACTGATGGGTCTACCGCTTGAATTGACGAAGCAGTTTCTTGAATGGGAAACCGGGCTCCTGCACGACCCAGATCTCGGCCATATGGCTGCGGCCACCAAGTCGGTCGTGGCCTATTTGCGTGGTGAAATCGAAGACCGCCGGCGCAACCCGCGAGACGATATCATCTCCTATGCTGTCCAGGTGGATGTTGACGGCCGAAAGCTGAATGAAGATGAACTGGTGGGTTTTGCTTTCAACCTGTTTATCGGCGGTCTTGATACCGTTTCGACCAATATGGGCCTCCAATTTCTGCATTTGGCGCAGAATCACGAGCATCAAACTTATCTGCGCGCGAATCCCGATAAAATACCTGCCGCGATTGATGAGTTTATGCGCGCTTATGCCCCGGTCACCACGTTCAGAACCTGCACGAAGGAAACGAAGTTCAAGGGTGTGAAGATGATGCCCGGCGACAAAGTTGCAATGTGTACGACGCTCGCCGGTCGTGACCCAGAAGAGTATAGCCATCCGAATGAGGTCCGGCTTGACCGCAATGCTCGCCATCTTTCCTTTGGCTACGGTCCGCATTTGTGCGTCGGGATGCATCTCGCACGCCGGGAAATGCGGATTGCGATTGAGGAGTTACTGCGGCTGATTCCGGAGTTCAGCGTGAAGCCGGGGCATATCATCCGTCGCCATCTAGGCATGATCCAACCCGTCGAATTGCCACTCGTTTGGGTAGCCGGCTGAGGCAAGGAAAATACAGGCGGGAAATTAGATTTCTTGCTGTTAATGGATTGTCGCATTTCTCCATGGCTATTTTGCAAGATCCTTGCGACTACCGATGCCGACAGGCTTGTGATGCGCGTGTCGTGTTGCCAGGACTGAACATGTTCTAGGCTGAAAGGGAAATGATGAAAGAGTTTGCATATGTTGTCCTCAGTAACCCTGTTTCGGGGCGTGAGGAGGAATACAACGCATGGTACACTAATCAGCATCTGCATGACGTGGTCGCAGTGCCAGGTTTTGTATCGGCGCAACGCTTTCGCTTACGCGATGTTGCGGCAGAAGGTGTGCCGCAGCAGCGCTATATGGCAATCTACAATATGCGCACAGATGATCCGGACGCACTTCTTGCCGACCTGACCTCGCTCGTCCAGTCAGGAAAAATGGCGATGAGCGAAGCCTTCTCGCAGGACGGCATGTCGACGATACTCTATGAAGCGCTAACGCCGCTCATCATGAAAATATAATGACTAAAAAACGAGTGTCATAGAAGAATACACGGGAGAGGAACGATGATTGAAGCCACACCTAGAATAGAAAATGCTGGCATTTTACGGCGTCTTCGATGCACAGCGATTTAGCCATGGACCTTGGAAAAATGCGCAAGAAATGAGGCTTGGGCATGCGTTACTTTACGGCCGGATGATGACTTTCGCGTGCGGGCTTTGCGCCTGCGCGGTCCAGGCGGTCTCGGCCTCGTTCAGGCCGTAGCTGGTGATGTCGACCTTGATGCGCTCGGACTGGCCGTAGGCGAGCAGGCGCTCGAACGCGGCGCGGCGCTCGGCCGCCGGGCGCTGGCCGGTGCCGACACCGATATGGCTGCGGAAGACCAGGTCGCGCAGCGAGAGCGTGACGGTGGGGCCGGCCTGGATGCCGATGCTCATGATGCGCGCTCCCGGCGCGGTGGCGCGGATGGCAGCTTCCGCCGGGGGGCCGTAGATGCAGTCCAGCACCACGTTATAGCCAGGGCCGGCCTCGGCTTTCAGCGCGGCCAGATCGTCGCCGGTGCCGAGCTGCACGGTGGCCTCGGCGGTGCCATGCGCGGTGAGCCGGGCAAGCGCGGCGGCGTTGCGGGCGGCGCCGGTCACGCGCCCGGCGCCGAGGAGGCGGGCGAGTTGCAGGCCGATCTGGCCGAGCGCGCCGGTGGCGCCGAGGACGAGTACGGACTCGCCGGGTTGGATATGGGCTTCCTCCAGCGGCAGCAGCGCGCCGGTGCCGGAGATGCCGAGCGCGATGGCCAGGCCGTCGTCGATGTCATCGGGCAGAGGCCAGATTTCGGCTTGTGGCACGATGGTGCGTTCGGCCAGGGCGCCGAAGGGGGAGACGGAATGGCCAAAGTAGACGCGCTCGCCGGAGTCCAGCCGGCCGACGCCCTCGCCGCCGGGGATGTAGGGGTAGGGCATGGGGCCGAAAAAGCCGTTGGCGCGCATCAGGTCCGTGGGGCCGATGCTGCCGGCGAGCACATGGATAAGGCGCTCACCGGGGCCGGGCTGTGGTTCGGCAAAACTGCCGAGCCGGGCCGGGGTGGCTTTTTCCGTGACGATGGCGGCGCGCATCAGGCGGACTCCGTGGTGGTTTCGCCGAAAACCTCGTGCAGGAATTCGCGCATGGCGGCCCAGGAGCGGCGGTCGGCGGTCGCGCTGTAGGCGATGCCGGGCATGTTGAGGCCGATGAGGTCGGAGTTGGTGAAACCGTGCTGCGTGCCGCTATAGGTGATGAACTGGTAGTCCACGCCCTGGGCCTGCATTTCCGCGTGGAAGGCTTCGACCTGGGGCGGGGGGACGTAGGGGTCGTCCGCGCCGTGGCAGATGAGCAGTTTGGTGCGCGCGAGGCCGGTGGGCAGGCCGCTTGGCGTGTCCAGCGAGCCGTGAAAACTCACCACGCCCCGCAGGGCCGCGCCATCGCGGGCCAGTTCCAGCACTGCCTTGCCGCCGAAACAGTAGCCGATGGCGGCGGTGCGCGAGGTGTCCACGCCGGGCAGGTTCAGCGCGGCGGCGAGGGCGGCGCGCATGCGGCGGCGGAGCAGGTCCGGGGTTGCGTTGAAGGTTTGCACAAGTGCGGGGATTTCTTCCGGCGCGACGGAGCGGCCGTAGAGGTCCACCGCCAGGGCGATGTAGCCGAGTTCGGCCAGCATGCGCGCGCGGCGGCGGGCGTGGTCCTGGATGCCGGTGATTTCCGGCACCACCAGCACCACTGGCCGGGGGCCGGTGAAGCTGGCGTCGGGCGTGGCGAGAAAGCCATGCAGGGGCAGATCGCCGTCGGCGTAATTGAGGGTGCTTTCCGGCATTGTCCGATCCTCCTTGGGTTCAGACGGCCATACGGCCGCCGTCGATGACGAAGTCCGAACCGGTGATGTAGGCGGCGGCGTCCGAGGCGAGGTAGAGGGCCAGGGCGACGACCTCCTCTGGGCGGCCGGGGCGGGGGATCAGCGTATCGGCCATCAGCGAGGTGCGGACCTCCGGGCTGTTGAGCATTTCGCGGGTGCCGGGAGTCTCGATGACGCCGGGGCTGATGCTGACCGCGCGGATGTTAACGGGCGCACCTTCCACCGCGAGCTGCTTGGTGAGGGCGATGATGGCGCCCTTGGCGGTGGCATGCGCGGCGATGGGGGCGGATTTGGAGCCGGCATGGCCAGCCACCGAGGCGATGTTGATGATCACGCCGCCCTGCTTGGCGAGGAAGCGCCAAGCGAAGCGGGTGACGTAGAAGACAAGGTCGATCTCGTTGCGCATGGTGTAGCGCCAGTCTTCCACCGACATCTCGCCGACGGGAGCGAAGCGGGCGCTAGAGGCGTTGTTGTAGACGATGTTGATACGGCCGTGTTCGGCGGCGGCGGCTTCCACCCAGGCGCGGGCCTGTTCGGGGTCGCCGAGGTCCATCGCGCCGGTGGCGGACATTTTGCCGCCCGCGGCGCGGACAAGGGCGGTGGTCTCGTCGTTCGCCGCGCCGTTGACATCGCAGCCGACCACAATTGCGCCGCGTGCCGCGAACTCCAGCGCCGCCACACGCCCTTGGCCGCCGCCGGTGCCGGTGATGAGCACGACGTTGCCGTTGAATTGATCCGTTGTGGACATGTTTGAGCTCCAGTTTTTTGTTGGTGCTGGTTGCGGGGATTGCGCCTGTGGGGCGGCGAAGAGTTTGGCGACTTGCACCGTGGTCGGCACATGCGAGGCGATCCCGCCATCCACCGCGATGACCTGGGCGGTGATGAAGCGCGAGCGCGCCGAGACCAGGAATTCGACCGATTCCGGGATGTCCTCGGGGAGGCCGAGTGACTGCGTGAGGCAGTGCTGACGGAAGATTTCCTGCATCGGGGCGGGCATGTTGGCGCCAAGCCGGGGCGTCATTACCAGGCCGGGGGCGATGGCGTTGCAGCGCACGCCTTGGGCGCCGTATTGCGTGGCGACGTATTTGGTCAGCGTGTTGATGGCACCCTTGGTGGCGGCATAGGCGGTGGCGTAGAAATCGCCCTGCGCGGCGGTGCCGGAGCTGATGTTGACGATGGAGCCGCCGCCCGCCGCGATGAGCAGGGGCACGGCGTGCTTGCACATCAGCATGGTGCCGCGCGCGTTGACGCTCATGATGCGGTCCCAGAGTTCGACGCTCATGGTCACCACATCCATATCACCGGCGTGGCCCTGGCTGGCGGCGTTATTCACCAAAAAATCTAGCCCGCCGTAGGTTTTTTTTGTGAAATCCATAAGCGCGGCGACGGCCGCTTCGTCGGAAATATCGGTGGGGCAGGTGGAGACCTCGAAACCCTCCTGGCGCAGGGTGGTGGCGATGTCCTGCAGTTGCGCGCCAGGGAGGTCCGCCAGCACCAGGCGGGCGCCCGATTGCGCTAGGCGGCGCGCGGTGGCGGCGCCGATGCCGCCGATGCCCCCGGCGCCGGTGACGATGCCGGTTTTGCCCGTAAGCTCGGTGCTGTTTTCAGTCATTCCAGAGTCTCCTGCCGTGTGATTGGTGTTTTATGAGGTGTGGGCCTGCTTCAGGGCAGGGTGACGCCGTGCTGCTGCGCCAGTTTGGTGGTGATATCCCATAGTTTTGCCATGTCGGCCGGGTCTAGTGGCCTGAGTCGTTCACAATGCTGGGTATAACCTTTTCAGCTTGATGCGCGCGTCGGCGGTGGTGAATTGCCAGTCGGCCTTTGTGTGGTGCTTGTTACGGCGGTCCTCCCATGCGGC
>Ga0182014_10008457_pt1 | contig 10521 bp, 6 predicted proteins | sample 612S2DmetaG_FD_120489 | JGI IMG/M metagenome (GOLD analysis project Ga0182014, IMG submission 120489) | Permafrost microbial communities from Stordalen Mire, Sweden - 612S2D metaG | ecosystem: Environmental > Terrestrial > Soil > Wetlands > Permafrost | place: Sweden: Stordalen | collected...
CTCAAGGACTTGCGCCAACAGATGAGCGATGCCGGGCTCACCGTCGAGGACGCCATTGCGTTTCCGGAATGGCTGGTGGACGATGAGACCCGGCGTGCCAAAGGCTTGGAACAAGCCAAACGCCAGATGGACATGGTGGCGCAGCTTGGGGGCCGGCGGTTGGCGGCGCCTCCGTCCGGCGCGACGGATTTGCCCAAGCTGAGCCTGGCGCAGGCGGCGGAGCGCTACCGCACGCTGTTGGAAACCGGAGCGCAGATCGGGGTGGTGCCGCAGCTTGAGCTTTGGGGCCACTCGAAGAACCTGGGGCGGCTGAGCGAGTGTGTCGCCGTGGCGGTGGAGACCGGGCATCGGAACGCTTGTGTGCTGGCCGATGTGTATCATTTATACAAAGGCGGCTCGGACTTTCATGGCATACGGCTGCTCGGCGCCGAGGCCATCCAGGTGTTGCACATGAATGATTATCCGAACGACCCGCCACGTGAGAAGATTGATGACAGCTACCGGGTGTATCCCGGGGACGGGGTGGCGCCCTTGACTGAGCTGTTGCAGACCTTGCGCCGGATCGGGGGCCAGAAGGTGCTCTCGCTGGAGCTGTTCAACCGGAAGTATTGGTCGGAGGATGCCTTGGAGGTGGCGAAAACCGGTCTGGCCAGGATGAAGGCGGTGGTGGCCAAGACCCCGGTTTAGCATTGCCCCCTTTTTGCCCGGCCACTAAGGTAGGCTGTGTCTGTTCGCCTGACCATCCTCGGCAGCGGCTCCTCCGGCAATTGCGCCTACGTGGAGACCGACGAGACCCGCGTGCTCATTGACGCCGGCTTCAGCCTGCGGCAGATTCGCCAGCGCCTCGCCACGATTGGCCGCGTGCCGGAGAATCTAACCGGGATTCTGGTCACGCACGAGCACTCGGATCATGTGCAGAGCCTGCCGATGCTGAGTGAGAAGCTGCATATTCCAATCTATTGCAACCGGCCAACGCAGGAGGCGGTTGAGTATGCGTCCCAGACGCGGCTGGCCTGCCGGCTGTTTGAGACGGGCGCCAGCTTCGAAGTGGGCGACATCCTGGTGGAGACGTTCATGATTCCACACGACGCCCAGGACCCGGTGGGTTACCTGCTCCGCACGAGCGCTGGAAACGTTGGTTTCCTGACAGACCTTGGCCATACCACGCGGCTAGTGCTCGAACGGATCAAGCCGGCCCATGCGCTGGTGCTGGAAGCCAACCATGACGTGAAGATGTTGCAGGATTGTCCACGCCGCCCCTGGAGTCTGAAGCAGCGCATTCTGGGCCGGCATGGACATCTCTCCAATGAAGCCGCCGCGGATACCGCCGAGCAAATCATGTCCGCCGACCTGCGGCATCTGTATCTCGGCCATCTGAGCCGCGAGTGCAACCGCCCCGAGTTGGCCCATAGCGTCGTCAACGACCGCCTGCAGAAGATCGGCGCGACCCACGTGCGCCTGGAACTCACCTCCCAGGGCGTTCCCTGCCAGACCTTGAGCCTATGATGGGTGGGCGGGCGTTCACTCTCCCCCATGTATCGCCTGCGTAAGATCGAGTCGTTCGATTTGCCCGAGCTTCAGCCTTACCGCACCATGCGGCGGCAACACGAGCACCGGCAGCAGGGGATATTCGTCGCGGAAGGCGAGAAAGTCGTCCGCCGCCTGGTGGAGAGCAAGTTCAGCGTCGTCTCGGTCCTCCTCCCGGAGAAATGGCTGCCGGACCTGGGGCCGTTCTTGCAGGCGCGACCGGAGGACATCCAGGTGTTCGTCGCGGAAAAGGCACTGCTGGAAACGCTCACCGGCTTCTCTATGTACCAGGGCCTGCTGGCGGTGGGGAAGATTCCAGTAATGCCGACGCTGGCGGAAGTCGTCGCACGCAGCCAGCAGCCGCAACTGCTGGCGGCGGCCGATGGCCTCTCCAGCGCCGAGAACCTCGGCACGCTGGTCCGGAACTGTGCGGCGTTCAACGCGCAGGCGTTGATTGTCGGGGAAACTTGCGGCAGCCCGTTCTTGCGCCGCGCGGTGCGGAGTTCGATGGGGAGCATCTTCCACATGCCCATCGTGGAGACTGCCAGCCTGGTCCAGGCCCTCCGCGACCTGCGCGAATTTGGCATCCGTTGTATTGCCGCGCACCCGCACACAAACGGTCGGACCCTGTCGCAGGCCAGTTTCGCGGGCGACTGCTGCGTCGTGTTCGGCAGTGAAGGCTACGGTATTTCGCCCGCCGTGCTTGCCGCCTGCGACGAGGCCGCTGCCATCCCCATGCCGGAGACGGTGGACTCGCTCAACGTGGGCAGCGCCGCGGCAGCGTTCCTTTACGAAGCCAATCGCCAGCGAGGTCGGATGTAATTCAGGCCTGGAACACCTTCATATACACCACGCGAATCGCCCGGCGCCAACCCGCCAGAGCTTCGCGGAAGGCGTCGGGCGTGGCAAACCCGCACCGGACAGAGACCCGGTAGTAGGGCGCGGGGTCATCGGGCAACACGGTTTCACCCTCGTAGCTCCAACGCCGTAAGATGCCTTCGAGGCGGCGAAGCTGACGGTAGTTCTCGATGAGCTTGTCTGCATCGGGCAGTGTCCCGGTAGCGCGTCCGCGTTCGAGGGCGCGCAGGGTGTTGGCCTCCTGCCAGCCGTTCTCCAGGCAGAGCGTTTGGGCGATAAACTCCGCGTCCATCAGGCCGCCTTTGCCGGTCTTGATGGCGAGGTCATCCTTGCCCGGCGGGGTGCGCTCCTTTTCGATGCGCATCCGCATTTGGTGAATCTTCTGCTTCCAGTCCGGCGTGTAGGCGGCCAGTGCCAACGCCGGACGCTGAAAGTTGGTCAGCGTGGCGGCCAGGGCTTGGAATTGGGCGCCCAGTTTCAGGTCGCCTGCTACTGGTCGGGTGCGCGTGAGTGATTGAATCTCCCAAAGCAGCCCACGCTGCCGATAATACTCCTCGTAAGCGCTCAGCGTGTTGACCAGGAGGCCCTTCTCGCCATCGGGCCGTAGCCGGGCATCGGTGCGGAAGACCACGCCTTGCTCCGTGCGCGCGGAGACCAGGTCCAGCGCTTCGAGCGCGAGGCGCCCCAGCGCGGGCAGATTCTTCGCCTTGGAGTCCGCGACGAAGACGACATCCAGGTCCGAGCCGTAGTCAATTTCCGCGCCGCCGAGCTTGCCGAGGCCAATGATGACGAAGGGCGGGGCCTTGATCTTGTGTTGGCGCAGCACGACTTCGAGGGCGTATTGCAGGCAGGCATCGGCCAGGCCGGACAGCTCGGTGAGATACTGTTCAAAATCCGCCAGCCCCAGGATGTCGCGCAGGCCGATGCGCATGAGCTCGGCCTGGTGATAGCGACGCAACCACAACCGCTGGTCTTCGTCGTTGAGGCCGTGGCGCAAATCCCGCAGGGTTTCCTCGGCTGACTTCCGCTGGCGCAGGCGGCCGCTGATGACCAGTTCATCCACCAGGTCCGGCGTGCGGATGGCCATCTCCGCCAGGAATTCCGAGCGGTCAAACAGTAGCACGAGCAACTCGAAGATCGTGGGGTTGCGGTTCCACAGCTCGAAGAGTGTCGCCCGCGCGCCATAGGCGCTGATGAAGCTGTCGAGCCGCGTCACCACGCGGTCGGGGTCGGAAAGCGGCACGCTGGCCGCTGGTAGGGACGCGTTCCACCGCGTCCCATTTCCTGGAGCAGATTTCAGGGACGCGGTGGAACGCGTCCCTACCGTCGGCTGGGGACAGAGCGCGAAGAGCTTCGGCAACAGTTGATGCGCCAGTTGGCTGGTTCGCGGCGAAACATGAACGTATCCCGGCCCTTCGACGAACTCCCGCAGGACGCGGAATGCTTTATCCACGTCCTTGAAGGCATGTTCGGCCAGCAGCTTCTTCCACTCCGCCTCGGCGCCCTCAAACTGGCGCGGAAACGGCGACGGAGCCTCGCCTTCACTGACATCGGCCTTTAGCAGCCGGTCGAAGTTCCGCCGGACATTCTGGGTGTGGGCTTGGCGCGCGGTATCGAACTCGCCAAGCGTCGCATAGCCCATCAGACGGGCCAGGCGTTCCCGGGCCGGCCGGCTGGCCGGGATGGTGTGTGTCTGCCGGTTGTCCTCCATTTGCAGGCGGTGTTCCACGTTGCGCAGGAAGCAATAGGCCTCAGTCAGGAGCCGCGATTCATCGGCCGGGAGCAACTCGTATTGAACGAGTTTGGCCAGCGAAGGAAGGGTTTGCGCACCCTGGAGAAAGGGCTGCCGCCCGGCGCGAAGCAGTTGCAGCGCCTGCACCATGAATTCGATTTCCCGAATGCCCCCGCGCCCCAGTTTCACGTTGCGCTCCAGTTCGCCGGCCTTGACCACCTCGTTCTCGATGCGGCCTTTCATGGCCACGACCTCACGCAGCACGCTCTCGTTGATGGACCGCGGATAGCGGAACGGCTGAATCAGCTCCAGGAACTCTGCCGCCAGCGTCTCATCGCCCGCCACGCCACGCGCCTTGATCAACATCATCCGTTCCCAGGTCTGACCCCATTGGGCGTAGTAATTCTCGTAGCCAGCCAGCGAACGGCTCAGCGGACCCGTATCCCCTTCGGGCCGCAACCGCAGATCTATCCTATAAAGTGCGCCTTCGGGCGTCATGCGGCTGACCTCGGCGATGAATGCTTCGGCCAGACGATTGAAGAACTGGTGGCTCGTCAGCACCGGCTGCGGCGCGCTGCTTTTGGCCGGCGGCTCCTTGAAAACACTGCCTTCCTCGCTATAAACGAAGATGACGTCCACGTCCGAGCTGTAATTCAGTTCCTGTCCACCGAGCTTGCCCATGCCCAACACGCTGCCGGCGGTGGGCTGCCACCGCTCGCCGGCATCCTGGTGCCAGGGTTGACCGTAACGCCCGGCAAGCTGCCGGTGGCAGACTTGCCAGACCCCATCGAGGCAGACATCGGCCACGTCGGAAATCTCCTGAATGAGCTCGGGGAGCGTCCCCAGGCGGGCGAGGTCGCGCCCGGCGATGCGAAGCATTTCGCGCTGTTTGAACTCGCGCAGACGCATCAGCGCGGCGCCAAAGTCGGACGCGGCCAGGAGCGGCTTGAGCCACCGGTTGGCCTCAACGCGCAGACCCTGCTTGCGCCGGGGAAACTTCAGCACTTCCGGTTCCAGTTCGCCGAGCCAATCGGGCCGCGCGACGAGCAGATTGCTCAGCGCCTGGGAACCGCTGAAGAGCGCGGTGAGGATACGGACTTGCTCAACCGGCAACGCCTGCAATGCCGCGCCAGCATTTGTAGCCGCAAGCAGGTCGAGGAAGTGTTTGGCCCGCTGCGGGTCCGCGCAGGTCTTGATGGCACTCGTCCAGACAGGACTCTTCATACCCTGAACGTCCCCGTTACCGGGGGATAGTTTCCAACGTGACCTGGCCTGGCGGCTGTTGTCCTGGCCGCCTTAGTGTTGTGAAGAGTCCGCGCCAGAACCCAAGTCCATAGAGAATATGGGTCAGCACAACCAGGGGAATTGCTGCGACGCTTTGGAAGACTCGCCCGCCGACCGCGAGGAACACCGCCTGCGCCAATACGGCAAGGGCATAGAACGCGAGCGGCACAAGACCGGCCTTCCCGAAGGGAGTCAGCGTCAGGAGCAGCGGCAGCGCGAGCAGGTAGAGGCAAAAGAGGGGGGGCACGAAATTGAGCGCGGAGCCCGGAGTAGGGTGCAAGCGAAACTGCTCCGCCCGGCCTCGCCCGTAGGTCATCAGCATTCTGGCGAAGGACCTGAGGCTGGATCGTGGCCGACGGTGTACGAGCAGTTGCGGATCGTAAATGAGCTTTCCGCCGCGCTTTTGCAGGTCGTCCATGAGCGCATTCTCTTCATTGGGATACAGCGCTTCGTTGAACCCGCCGAGTTCGAGCATGGCTTGGCGGCGGGCGAGCAGGTTGCAGAGGATGAGTTCCTTCTCGCTCGTGGCCCGCACTTGGCCTACTGCGGCATAGCGTGCGCGGCTGGGCCCAAACGCCAGCCAGCTCGCCAGCACCAGCGCGAAAACCTGTTCGAGCGGGGGCGCCTCGCGCGGGCAGAGGTTCGGCCCCCCCACCATCTGCACCTTTGGGTCACTGAAATGCGTGACCGCGCGATGCAGGTTTCCAGGTTCGGGGGCTGAATCATCGTCGAGAAAGTAAATGAGGTCGCCATGGGCGGCTTTCAGCGCGGCGTTGCGCTGGGCGGAGGGCTGTTTGCCGCGCGCCACGAGGATGTCCAGCTTGTCGGCCGGGTAATCCAGGGCGTGGCTGGCGGCCACGGCTTTGATCTCGGCCTGGTCGGGCCGGGCTGCGATCAGCACCGTAATACTCGGCACGTTCTCGTTCACGCGCGCAGGCTAAAGTCCAGGGCGGGAACTTCAAAGTGCAAAAGTTCAGATTGGTTTTGACAATTACAGGCAAAGTTTTACATTTCCCCCCGCCCCGGATGGGGTCGTAGCTCAGTTGGTAGAGCGCCTGAATGGCATTCAGGAGGTCAGGGGTTCGAACCCCCTCGGCTCCACCATCCGTTTAGGCCCAAGGCGAAGCCATTATTCTAATCCAATCTTTTTGCGTTTCCGGTAAAGCGTGGCTTGGTCAATCCCCAGGACCTCAGCCGCTTCGGCCAGGTTGGAGGTTCGTGCCAGTACTTTGCGCAAATGGGCTTCCTCCAGTTTCTCCATGGAGACCAACGAACCAACTTCCAGCGGAGCGCCGTTGCCCTTGGCTCCGCCAACCGCCTGGCCGCGCAATTCCGCGGGGAGGTCTCCCAGGTTGATCTTGTTGCCTTTGGCCATGATGACCGCGCGTTCGATGGCGTTGCGCAACTCGCGAAGATTGCCCGGCCAGGAATAGACGCAGATAGCGGCAGAGGCCGCTTCGGAAAACCCATCGAGACGGCGTCCACAGAGAGCGGCAAAATGCTTGATGTAATGCTCCGCGAAACGGATGAGGTCGCCTGGGCGCTGCCGCAGCGGAGGCATTTCCGCCGTGATAACGTTGAGCCGAAAATACAGGTCTTCGCGAAAGGCGCCCTCGGCGACGCGCGTCTTAAGGTCGCGGCTGGTGGCGGCGATAACGCGCACCTCGGCCTTGCGGGTGACATTCTCGCCCACCCGCTCGTATTCACGCTCCTGAAGCAGCCGCAGCAACTTGGGCTGGATTTCCATCGGCAGGTCGCCGATCTCGTCGAGGAAGAGGGTCCCGCCCGCGGCGGCTTTGACCTTGCCCCAATGGTCGCGCATGGCGCCGGTGAAGGCGCCTTTAACGTGGCCGAACAAGTCGCTTTCCAGCAGTTCCTTGGACAGACTCGGACAGCTCACGGTGACGAATGGTTTATCCGCCAGATGGCTCTGCTGGTGAACGGCGCGAGCCACCACACTCTTGCCAGTGCCGCTTTCTCCCAGCAGCAGAATCGAGGCCGGCGTTTTCGCCGCTCGCAGCAAGGTATCCATCACCTCTTTCATGAGTGGTGTGCTTGAATCCAAAAGAATCTCAGGACTCTGAGCGTTGCTGTCCTTAACTTCCAGTTCCAAGCGCTCGATCTTCTGCTTGTCTTGGTGGACCCGCTGCAAGCGGGCAAGCACCAGGTGAAACTGCTCGCGGGTGAACGGCTTTTCCAGGAAATCCACCGCGCCGCGCCGCATGGCCTCCACCGCGTTTTTCACACTGCCCTGCGCGGTGAACATCACCACCGGCAGGTTGGGCTGGCGCTTGAGAATCCGCTCAAGAATGTCGAGGCCATTCTCCGGCCCGAGATTAAGATCCAGCAGAACCGAATCGAATTTGCCCTCGTCTAATTCTGTCAGGCCCAACTCTCCCGAGCAGGCGGCTTCCGCGTAATGGCCTTCGCCGTCGATGAGCAGGCAGGTCGCGTCGCGGAATGTCTTGTCGTCGTCGATGACTAGGAAGTCCATAGCGATAATTCAAACAGGAATGGCAGCCCGTGGCAAACGGAAGGTGAAGGTGGCGCCGTTGCCTGGCGTGCTTGCGCACGCCAGTTCACCATGCATCGCCAGCACGAGCTTCTTGACGATGCTCAGTCCCAGGCCGGTGGAAGGCTCGCCGCCCGTGGGCCGCGCCGAAAGGCGTGCATAGCGGCGGAACATACGAGTCCTATCGTCCTCCTTGAACCCGGGCCCTTCATCCTGGACCTGGCATTCGACGTACCGGGTGCCGGGCGAGCACACCGCAACGCGAATCTGCTTTCCGGGCGGAGAGAACTTGATGGCGTTGGACAGGAGATTATCCAGCACCTGGTTGAGGGCGGCGGGGTCCGCCTGTACGAGAGCCCCGTCCCCCTCGAGAGCCGTCTGAAAGACGAGTTGCTTGCGCTTCGCCGCCTCCCGATGTTGCTGGACGACCCGGGAGGCTGCGTCCTTAAGACTAATCCGCTCGGTCTTGATGCTCAGGCCGTGGTCGGCCGAAGCATTGGCCAGGAACTCCTTCACAAAGGCGAGCATCTGGCTGCTTGAATGCGAGATGTTCTCGGCCATCAGCCGCAGCTTTGGGTCCGCCATCGCCTCGGTGCGGTCACGGAGCAACTGGGCGCTCATGTCCATGCCGCCCAGATGGTTCTTGAGGTCGTGGGTGAGGATGCCGAGCAACTCATCCCGGTCCTCGGCGAGTTGCTTCAACTCGTCGCGCGCCCTTTTGAGGGCCAGGTGCGTGCGGACGCGCGTCACCAATTCGGCGTGGTTGAAGGGCTTGGTGATGTAATCCACGCCGCCGCTCTCGAGGGCGCGAACGATCAGGCCCTTGTCGTCGGCCGAGGACAGGAAAATGATGGGAATCTCAGCCCAATCCGGGTTCGCGCGAATTCGCCGGCAAACCTCGAATCCATCCATCTCGGGCATTAGCAGGTCGAGCAGGATGAGGTCGGGCCGCCGCACCGCCAGCCGTTGGAAGGCCTGAAGGCCGCCGGTCGCGGGCAAAATCTCGAAACCAAGTTTGCCCAGGGCGGCGCCGACGACCTGGATGTTGGACTCCTGGTCATCCACGACGAGCAGGCAGCCCGTTTTTGTTTCTATCATGGGAGCATTCATTTGGAACTCATGCCAGTTGCGGTTGAGCCTGGGCCAAAGCGGCCTCGATGGACTCAACCAGTTTGGGGAACGCGGCCAGATGACGTTCCATCTGGCCGATGGCGTAGGCGTCGGCGAATGTGGCAAGCGCGGCGGCATAAGTCGTCAGCGGAGCATACTGGGCCGCCTGGCCGAGGGTGAAAAGGTTGTGAGCAAAGGCCCGCGTCTCATTCACCGCCAGGGTGTCACGCAAGGTCGGCCATTGGGTGGCCTCCTTGCGATGCAGTTCGAGCGCGAGTTTCTGCCACTGAGCGGCCTGGCCGGGCGAGAGAATCGGCATGCTCTTGAGGGTTGGCCCGAGGTTCTGGGCTTCCAGTCTATTCCCGGGCGACTCCCTTTGGAGAAACTGAGCCAGCGCCACAAAGAGCGTTTGCCGCGAGAAGGGCTTGCGAATGTAGCCGCTGAACTGGCTTTGCAACTCCAGCTCTTCACCGGCGTTGCTTGACGCCGTCACAGCGATGACCGGCAACGACACCATACTCGCTTGCTTGCGTATCTCCGCCAAGGCCGTTCGCCCATCCATCACCGGCATTCGGATATCGAGCAATACCACGTCGGGTCTGGTCTTCTCCAGACACGCCAATGCTTCCCGACCGTTGTTGGCGAAATGGACCTGGTGATGGGTCTTCTCAAATATGCCCGCCATGTATGCCCGGTTGGTCGGGTTATCATCCACCACCAGCAGTGTGGCCGGCGTGAAGTCGTTGAAGTCCACCGCGCCGCCTGGCTCAGCGTGATCTCCCACTGGCAGCCGCCCCGAGACAGGGACATTCGCGAAACGCAGGTGGAAGACCGTGCCCTGGCCAACTTTGCTATTGACGGCCACGCTGCCGCCCATCAACTCGGTGAGGCGCTTGACGATGGTCAGCCCGATGCCGGTTCCTTCCTTTTCCGACGCTTGCCGGGCTTCCGCCTGAACGAAAGGTTTGAATACCTCCTCCAACTCCTCGGCCGCAATCCCAATACCGGTATCCTCGACGTCGATCAACAGCGTGCCGGTGCGGCCGTCGCCCTGACTGTCCCAGGAGACGCGCGTCTTGACCCGGCCCTGCTCGGTGAACTTAACGGCGTTGCTGAGCAAGTTCACCAGCACCTGGCGCAAGCGCAGGCGATCCAGCAACAACGCACGCGGCAGGTTGGGGGAGATCTCGAACTGAAGCTGGAGTGATTTGGTAACCGCCTGCTGGCCGAAAACGGTGCGCAGGAACCCGCACGAATCGCGCATATCCGTCGGCTCGGGGTGCAGTTCCAGCTTCCCGGCTTCGAGCTTGGACAAATCGAGAATGTCATTGATTAGATGCAGCAAGGCCGCGCCGCTGTCGCGAATGGCCCGCACATATTGCGCTTGTTTGGGCGTCAGGCCGTCCGGCTCCAGCAATTCGCTGAAGCCGAGAATCGCGTTCATGGGGCTGCGAATCTCGTGGCTCATATTGGCGAGGAAGGCGCTTTTCTCCCGCAC
>Ga0182014_10008459_pt1 | contig 10520 bp, 11 predicted proteins | sample 612S2DmetaG_FD_120489 | JGI IMG/M metagenome (GOLD analysis project Ga0182014, IMG submission 120489) | Permafrost microbial communities from Stordalen Mire, Sweden - 612S2D metaG | ecosystem: Environmental > Terrestrial > Soil > Wetlands > Permafrost | place: Sweden: Stordalen | collected...
GCTTGGCCGCGCGGCTCCACAGCCGTCTCGGCGTCGGGGAAGAGGATGCTGAACGAGGCCAGCTCTGGGAGGGGAGGCGACGCCGCCGCTTGGGTGGGTGGGGGGTTCAGTGCTCGGGTCATGACTCGCTACGCGTTCGTAGAAGCCATCAGCCGGGACGCGGCAGTCAGGCGGGCCTCATCGCCAGGGCTTCACAGTCTAACCGGCCGACAGCGTCCCGGTAGAAGCCATCAGTCGGAGGCTTAGGCGGGCCTCAGCGTCCTCTACCCGACTCTATCGTCGCCTGCCACGGATGCACCTGCCGGGCCAGGAAGCTGGTCCGGCACGGGGCACCGAAAGGATCTAGGTCACCCGGCAATCTAGCTTCGTCTGGGAGTGGCCCGAAGCGCTCACCTACTGCCCATCGCGCGGCCCACGCTGGCGTTCGGCCTGCTGGCGGGCCTGATCGGCAGCCTCGCGGGCGAGCTGGTCCCGGCGCCGCTGCTCGTCCTCCTGCGTGTACCTGGGCGCCCGCACACCGTCCGGCCTGGCGGGCTTGACGGTGGGGACGTCGTCTCCCGGGCTCGGTCTGGAGCTGCGAACGGTGGGGATGGCGTCGCCGGGGCTGGGCCGGGGGCTGCGGACTGGCTGGGCCCGGACCGGCTCCGGCGACGGATCGGGACCAACAGGGGCCGTGGAGGCGGTCACCAGGGGGCGCTCCCGCCGGTACCGATCGGCGGCCTCGAGCCGCTCAGACGGCGGCGCCGCCAGCAGCTACTCGATGGCGGCGAGGCGAGGGTCGCGCTCAGTGAGCGGACGGTCGCCGCGCGCCGGTGCGGGTGCTGTGCGACCCGGACACCTGGGCAGAGCTCGAGGAGCTGGCTGGCGAGTCCACCGGCGCCAGAATGGCGATGCCGTGCTCCCCCTTGCGCACGTGACGGCCCAGGCGCAGCCAGGCGTGAAAGCCGGCCACCCGGGTGGCGTCGGGGCGCTGGCGTGCGATGAGCAGGGTGTTCCCCCAGCTCTACCGGTGGAAGCGGCGTTGGACGTCGAGCCAGGCCAGCCACGCTGTCGAGTTGGTGAGGCCGGCGACGGCGTCGGCAAGGGTGGCGAGCAGGTCGGTCCGGGTGGTGCTGGCGTCCATGGCATCGGTCCTCCGGTGGGGTGCGGCTTAGACGCACAGCGACACCGCGGAGACCGAGCGAGCAACGCGCGCGGGGAAGCAGCGGCTGTCGGCGTGGTGGGCGCCCCCAACACAGGGTGGGGACACCAGTCACCGTGGTCAGCCCCCGGCGGGGCTGCCTGCGGACGCCAGCGAGGTCATGATCTCCACGTTCGCCGTCGCCCGCCAGCGGGCGGCACGGCCACGCTCAGCAACCTCGGCGCGGGCAATCTCCAGGGCCGACGTCCAGGGACTGGCTCCTCGGGCGGGAACTGCGCGGGGCTGAGCCTGCCTGCACCAAGGGGGCGGAAACTCGCCCTTCCACTAGGGGTGGCCTGCCTCCCGATCTCGCCCGCATGTGGGAGATGCATGGACACGGGCTACAGTCCGAGAATCTCCGACCATGGAGATCGCGACCATCGTCTTGACCGGGGTGACGGTCCTGATCGCCGCCTTCGCCCTATGGGCCGCCCGCGCCACTTTGCGGGAGGCCAGGGAGACCGTCAAGCTCGCCCGAGACGCCCAAGCCGAGTCGCGGGCGGCTCGGACGGAGGAGCGCAAACGGGAGGCTGCCGACCGAGAGTTGAACCGCCTCTTTCACGCAGACGAGCGCTTAGAGGTCCTGGCTCAGAACATTGAGAAGGTTGTATCGGCGGCCGTCGAGTTCCCTCTCAACCGTCGCTGGTTCGACGTGGCGAATGCATTGCTTGGTGTTCGGGTTTCGTTCGCGGCCGTCCTGGGTCAGTCGCTGCCCTCCTGTGTGCTCCTGACTCGCCTCCACGTTGAGAAGTTGGACGGAACCGCGCGGCCCGACTACTACAGCCACGTCGCGGCTTTATGTCAGACGGCACGTGAGGAAGTTGCGCAGGCGCGAGGGAAGCTCAACCGACAGATCAGGGATGCGGTCTCGATTACGGAAGGGGCCGCGTCGGCTGAAGCTGGGCGCGCTCCCCAACCGGGTGGAGACACGAATGCTGGGTGAGCCGTTCTGCCCTGGGGGCGGGGGAGCGAGATCCCTCCCGCCCCCTTAAGCAGCTCCGCTGCTGGATCGCTCGATCAAACGTGCTCGCAAACCCACTTCGCGAGCACGAAACAGGATGGCGAGGTCGGCCGCCACGAAGCCGACCTCACGTCCTGTGATCTCGTGGAGGTAGCTGGCCCTGTCCACGATCTCAACGTCGGATACCGGCATCCGCGTATGCCACGGGTCATCCAGCAACACTTCAAGGGTCACTCTCATCCCAACCTGCATGACACCGATGCTGTCGCGCGGCATCTCCCACAAAGACCGGAGCGTCCTCCGAGCACGACTCACTGGCAACCAGCGACCTTCAGGTGATCGTGCTCACGGCCAACGCGGAGCGGTACCGAGCCGTCCGAGGAACACGCATCGTGTCTGTGTCAAGCACGGGCCCCGTAGCGGACTCGGTGGGAGGCGGCGCCTAGCAGGGTATTGATCGTCGCTTCCGGTGGAGCAAGGAAGGGCCGAGGGGGCGGCCCGTGAGCAAGAGGGCCGGCTTGCGGGAGACCCCGATCCCCCACAGGGCGTCGGGGAGGTCCTCCGGGCTCCGGATCAGGGCGTCTGAGCGTCCAGGGCGGCGATGCGGATGAGGTTGTAGACCGCTCCGGTCATCAGGAGCCACGTCCGGTTGCGCCGGAGTGTGAAGGTGCAGGACGCTGGCAGGTGGCGGAGCATGGAACTGGCAGAGAATCGGGCAGGAGACTGGCAGGATTGCCGACGACGAAGGCGAGGCTCGCGACGTCATCGTCGGTAGCTACTGGCTGAGCACTTTGCGAAGAGCGGGAAGACGGACGGGCAGGCCATGAACCGTCTCCAACGGTGCGTGGCGCTCGACCCAATCTTCAGCATGATGCAGAAAGCGCTCGGGCCCAATGAGTTGAGCTATTCGGACCTCATGGACCAGGCCGGTCGCGCCCGCCAGCCGCATCAGACCTTTGTTCAAGGCGAGAGCCTCGTCCCCACCTGACGGACCGTCTGTGTACACCCTGGCGTCCTCGTAGTTCGCCTTGATCCGGAGCCGATAGAGGTAGTCGATGAGGGTAAACGGACGAGTCCCCTTCTCGACCTTGGCCTTCTCACTGGCGTCAAGCCGCGGCCGACTACTCCACCCATCAGGCCTCCTGCGCCTCGGGTTCGAGCCATACCGCTCGGTCCACTCTCTTTGGCGGGCCCGCAGCTTCTCATCCACAGCCTTGCGGCGTCTCTCCTTGTGCGCGGCCTCGCGTGTCGTCCGAAGGGCCTGCTCCGCGTGTTCCCAACAGTTGCTCGTGGTGCACGCGCTTAGGGAGTTGAGCTTCTCAAGCGGGCGGCCGGGCCCGTTGGCCATCCCGGCTTGGTCGCATCGCTTGTCCTCATGCGACCCCACGGCGAAAGTCCAGGGGTCGAGCCGAGCACCGCGAGCTACCCAGAGGTCCACGTATTGGCCCTGCGTCCCGCCATGAGAAGTCGGGCGTGCTCGACCTTCCGCAACGATGAGCGCTTGTGTCACATGGTAGGCACAGTAGTAGGTCTGCACGGCCGCCCAAGAGTTAGTCAACTTGAGCAACTCTTCGTCGTCCGCCGCGTACTGAGCTGCCCCGCACATCACAAGTTCTGTTCCCCACGCGCGATTCAGACACGCAGCGGTTTCCTCGATCTTGCCCCGCGGTCCGCCTGGTACGGGGAACTCCGCCGCCCTGGATGCGAGCTGCTCCAGGACTCGTTTGGTATCTCTCAGCGGAAACTGGCTAAAGCCTGCCAGCGTCCCGAAAGCGCGAAGCCGATTAGTATGAACGAGAAACGACGCGCGCTCAGCGCTGAGGTCGGGAGCCGACGGGACGATGATCCGCATGGGTGAAGCTCAAGAATCTTACCGGAGCCTCGAACCGCCCAGACGCGATAGTCGGTAATGGTGGCCCAGCTTCACCGATGGTGGCTCGGGTGGAGGTGGTCGACCTGCTCGGCCAGGCCACCGGGCTTACCCTCGGGGCGGCATCTGCTCCCAGGTCCGCCCGCCGAGCAGTCGACCCGCTGCGTTCTTCCCAGCCGCCGCGGTGATCGGCGTCCGCTACGCCTTGAGCCTACGATCCCTTGGATAGGAGAGGGCCGGAAACCTTCCGGTCCTCCCCCGCCGCATGGTCAGAGACCTTCCCTGGACGCCTGGTCTATGCCCCAATGAGTGAGCAAGGACCCGATGGCGGCACCGAACGCTGCCCCGACTGGACCGCCCACGGCAGCCCCGAAAGCGGCGCCCACGCCACCGCCAAAGAAGGAACCCACGACCCGTGCCTCCTTGTCTGGTCGCTTCTTGCTGGCCAACTTGATCACCTCCTTTCCCGGCGAAAAGTGCCCTGGTGCCTCACCAGCGCCGCCGACCAAGGCCAGTCTATCATTGGACCTCGGCAAACTCAGATAGGAGTATTATCGTCTCCAATGACTCTCTGGTCCAAGGAGGCGCTCGCCGCCCGGGCATCCCAGTGGTCTCGAGCCCGCGGGTGGGGCCAGGTCTCGGTACCGACGCTCCTCAAGTGGAAGGAGGCGGGCCTCCTTCCGCGACCCACGGTCAAGTCCCTCGGGCGGGGGCGCGGCTCGACCAGCGGGTGGCCATGGACCTGCTACAGGCGCATCTTGACGGTGTTGACCCTTCGCGCCCGCGGCCTTGACCGCGTTCGCGACATTCGTCTCGCGTTGTGGCTCGACGGCGGCGACATCCCACTCCACCTGATCCGTGCTGACCTACACCGCGCCGCAGAGCAAGCCATCGAACGTATCCATGGCAGGCTTCACACCGAGTATTGGGATACCCGGCCCGACTCGCCGCCGAGCCGGAGTGCGAGCAGGGCGATCGCGCGCTCTATGACGGGGCCCCGGTCGCTCGAGGGTTTCGTGGCGGGTCTACACCTCGAACCGGTGGCTGACACGGTGCTCCGGATGATCATGACCAGCCTGCTGTCGCCCGAAGGCCAGCGAGCGGCGGTTGCGGTGGTTCACCAGTTCTTCGCTCCAGGGGACGGTGATGTGCCAGCCTCGCTGGCCGCCTTTCAACACCGGCTTCCGCAGCCAGTCGTGGGCTTCCTCAAGGACGGGCCCGTATTCCCCGGGCCGTTCGCTGGGCTGCTCGCCCATCCTGATGCGTTCGACAGCCCCATTCTCCGCGGCATCGACTCTGCGACCGATGAGATGCTCCTGAATAGCCGGGCTGCAGTCTGCGAGGCTCCGGCATGGTGGCAGGCGGTCTTTGAAGCGCTCGCACGGGCCCTCACCAACCAGCCCGAGGCCCTTGGACCGTATCAGCTCCTGGGCCCTCCGATCGCATCACTCTGCACCTCACTGGCAGATCGTGCCCGGGTCTATCTTCGGCACCCCCAAGCGCGCCTCGGGGGACTGATGTCCATCCTCAGCTTTGAGCCCCTCCGCGAGGACGGCGGGGAGGGGTTCTTGACGTTCATGAGAGCGACCACGGCGACCGCCACGAGAGCTCAGGACTTTCGTTCACTGCTCCCGTAGCTGTCCAGCACTTGATCGTGCCAGTTTCCTGCACCTTCACAGCTCCGCACCGATTGAGACCGCTCCACGCGGTGGTCGGCCCCTCCTCCCTGGAGGGCGAGGGCAGTGCCGTTCAGGCGCCCGCCGCGACAGCGTCCCCCGAGTCCTCTGCGTCGGGGCCGTCCGCGGGGTGCGCGGATCGCCGCGCCAGGCCGCGGGCCGGCGAGTCGTGAGCGGCGAACTAGTGCTCGTACAGGGTGGCGTAGAGGCCGCCCATGCGGAGCAGCTCGTCATGGGTGCCCCACTCCACCAGCCGGCCGTGGTCGATCACGAAGATGACGTCGGCGGCGAGGATGCTGGAGAGGCGGTGGGCGATGGCGATGGTGGTGCGCTCCCGGATCAGCGGGGGTAGCGCGGCCTGCACCAGCCGCTCGCTGGTGGTGTCGAGGGCCGCCGTCGCCTCGTCAAATTTACAACCGACGCTCAGATGCGGACCAGAATCCTAGACGGTTGTACCCACACCGCCGTAGAGTGGGGCCATGTCCGACGACACCTACACCTTCGATACCATGGCCGCCGCGGTGGTGGAGCGCGGCCTCCCCGCCCCGGGGAAGCGGGCCACCGACGGCTGGGTCCGGATGGGGTTGATCGACCAGCCGCATCGGCCCGGTCTCGGAAGGGCGGGCGGGCGTGAACCGAGGCGATGGCCCGCCACCCAGGCGGCGCTCTTCCTGGCCTTGCACCAGGGACGGGTGCACGTCCCGAGAACCCGTCTCCGTGAACTCGTCAACCTTCCCCTGTACGTCTGGATCCGCGAGGGCGACGGGATTATCCCCATGCGCCAGGTCCGCCGCGCCCTCACCACCTGGTTCGAGATCCCCCGGCACAACTCCCGATCGGCCGTGCGCGCGGCAGTCGCCACCTACGTCGAGAACTTCCGAACGCTCGGGTCATCGCGAGCCGACCGCCGCGCCCTGGTGGAGGCGATGGTCCTGGCGCGTGAGCGCCAGTTGAGAACCGGACGGTACGACGCCGAACTGCTGCGGCCGCACCTCGAGGCTGTCTTTGGCGAGCAGGTGCTCGGCCCCGACACCCTCCCCTTCGGCGTCGACGTGTACCTCGACTGGCTCGCCCGGCTGGATCAGGTGGAGGCCCGCCTGAAGGCGGCGTCATACACAGACGAGCAGTTGACCTCCGCCCGTGAAGCCTGCCGGGTCGCACTCCAGCACAACCGAGAGGAATGGCCGAAGCTCGCCCTTCGCACCGACATCGGAGCCCTCTTCAAGCAACCGAGCACCTCAACCGAGATGCGGCAGGCGGGACAGATCATCGTCGCCGTACTAGGGGCGATGTTCGAAGCCGGCAGCCCAACTGGACGCCCCTCCCGTCCAACGTCACCCACGGTCGATGCTCCTGGGCGGGCTATCCCCAGCACCCCCCCGGCCATGCTGGAGATGTGGAGCAAGTGCCTGCGGGGTCACACGCTGCTCGAGCAACTGCGACGGCTGATCGCCCAACTTTCCGTCGGAGAGAGTCAGCCCCCGTTGATCCGCGTGCGGCAGCACATAGACCTCGAAGCCTCGGAGCTGGTGGCCATCGTGGAGGATCTTCCGATCATCCCCGAGGAGGCCCCCCTCCTCTCCGCCGAGGTGGCCTACAACCTGCGGAGCGCCCTCAATTACCTCGTGGGCGAGCTGGCGCGGATCGACACCCGTAGCGATCCCGAGGCCGACAAGCGTCAGGCCTTCCCGATCGTCACCGCTCCTGCCCAGTGGCCGGCCGACACCGTGCAGAACCGCGACCTGCGTGGACTCAGCAAGCGGCACCGGGCGATGATCGAGCGCCTCCAGCCCTTCCATCCTCGGGGCGACCGCCTCGGCAAGCCCCATCCGCTCGCGGTCCTCCAGGCGCTCACCAACGACGACAAGTACCGGCGTCGGTCACGCCTCTACCAGCGGCTCGCCTACATTGGGCCGCTGGTCGGTGTTGAACGCCCCGGATACCACTGCCGTGTTGACCTCGCGAAGCTGGAGGCGATCCCCCAGGAGCAGTGGGAGGCGATGCTCTTCCGGGAGCTCGAAGCCGGTGCCGAGCTCTTCCGCCTCCCTCTCATCATCGACGGGGCGTCCCCCGAGTTCAGCGTCGACATCGAAGCGCTCACCTACGTGGCGATGGGCGCGGGTGTCTCCCTCGTGCAGAGCCTGAGTGGCATCGCCGCGATGGTCGCCGCGATCCTCCGGGACTTCCAGCCAGAGTTCGACGCACCACGGGCGCGCGCCGCCTGGAAAGAGCGCGGCAGCAACGTCGAGCATCTCCCGTCCCCGCCCGTCGCGCGACTCGGGGCAGCCTGACCACCTCCCTCCCTGATGGCTCGGCAATCAGCCAGGCGCGGGCGACCCAGATTCGCCCTCGGGGCGGACCACTGAGGTGATCTCGTCGGCAATCTGCTCGATCGTGTAGTCCGCAGTCCGGAGAGCGACCTTGTCCGCGAGCGAGGGACTGTTCGCTATGACCTCGTCTTTCGAGATGCCGTGCCACAGGGGCAGGAGGATCTGCTTCCCTGACACCGCTCTAGTAACGAGGCCGTCTAGCTCGTATTGAGGCCATCCCTTTGCAAAGAACGGCTTAGACAGCACTACGATCCCGAACCGGCTCCGCGCGATTCCGGCGTCGATCTTTCGTCGCAGACTGTCGCCGATGCGGAGTTCGAACTCGTCGTACCACACGGTGAGGCCGTGCGCTCTTAGGGCGTTCGCCAAGGGACGCACTAAATCGCCCTTGTCCTCAGTTGCATGCGAGATGAACACGTCGAATTCACGATGGAGGTCTGCGACATCACCGTCAGCTCCTTCCGCAAGGTTGCTCGCGATGGCGCGGAGTTGCGGTGCGCTCTGTCGGATGGGCGGAAGGGGACGGAGCGCGGTGGCCGGGATCACCCGGAAGGACGCTCGCGTGGTGCCTCGCAGGCCCTGCATGTCTACCGCGACATGCCAAGTGCCGCTGGAAGGGATCACGAGGCGCACTGGGGATTGCTGGGCAAGCCCGCCAACGTAGCGGTGGGCTCTGCCGCTGCGGTAGTTCTGGAAGTTGCCGCTGTCGAGCAGGCGAACGTTCGCAGCGCTGCCGCTCAGTGTCACTTCAACGACATCCCCTGCCTGCCGACTGCCGAGATCGCTATGGACGAAGTTCACGACGCTACAGCTCCACCCGAGTCCGCCAACTCGGAAGCTCCAAAGGCTGTCTCTTCGCGCCCGGGGATCTCCTCTTGGTACCCGTTTTGGAGGGACATCTGCTCGGCCGCGCTGAGACTGGCTTGTATCACCGCCCGCATCGCCTCGACGGTGGGGTATCCAGCTGCCCGGAGCGCTTTCGCGGTGACCCGGTAGATGTTGGGGCTGCCCACCCCAAAGTCCGAGCGGACCTTGGCGAGAAGCCCGCGCTTCACCATCCGGTCGAGAAGGGAGGCGGAGTCCTCCTGCCGGAAGTGCTCGATCAGGGCACGGGTCATCTGGCCGAAGTAGGCAACCAGCCCGAGGATCTGGACCTGCTCGGGGGAAGGCTGCGCGTCCTCCTCGGTGACGGTGAGCGCCTTGACCACCTCGCTCGGCGCACCTGTGAGGGGCCAGAGCCGGACGGTCCCGCCGTCCTCGGTGAGCGAGAAGCCGACCCCGTGCAGCCGCTCTCCTACCCGATCGAGGTTCTCCCGCACCGCGGGGATGGCGAGATCGAGCGCTGATGCGAGCTCACCCAGGCTGACCTCCCGCGTCATCAGGAGCCCCGCGGAGAGTGCGGCGACCAGGTCGCCGCCCGGGCGCGTGGGGACCGGCGCGGGGATGAGCGCTGCCGCCGGCGCCTCCAGGCCCAGGGAGGCTCGCAGCCGCGCGTACGTGCGGATGGATGGCACCCGGGCCCCCTGTTCCACCTTGTTGATCACGGTCCGGGAGACGTGGCTCACCTCGGCGAGCTGCACCTGGCTCAGGCCGAGCAGCTTGCGCCGCTGCCGGATCTCGACAGCGACGCCTGTGAAGCGCAGCGATCTTGACGGTGGGAGCGCAAGCCAGTTGTCACTATTGCCAACAGGAGGAGGTGCTAGCTTCCAGCGCGAGCGTGAGATGGGCATCAATGCCTCGGTGGCTCTACGATGGAGTCCCCCCCTCTCGGCGCTGGGGTGACCGCGGTGGTCGTCCCAGCGCCACTCCCCACGCGGCACAGCGTCGGCTCTGGCCACGGGGTGCAGGGTGGTCAACCTCGAAGAGTTACGCCGGGATCGCGCTGAGGTCGTGGAGGCCCTCCAGGTCTCCCAGCGCACAGCGCCTTCCATCAGGAGGCGGACGCAGGGGCGGCCAAGCTGGCGCTGACCTCGGTCCCCGCCAGAGGGGCCCCACCCGCGGGTTCCCCGGCGGGGGACATCCCTTCGCCGTCGACGGTGACAGCTCCATCGGCCCCAGCGGTGCCGCCGAGGAACGGCCGCAGTTTCTCGTGGAGCTCCTCCAGGCTCGCGACCTCGAAGGCCTCCAGGGCGAGGGCGGTGAGCCGATACCGGTTGGGCCGACGGCCCTCGCTGTCCCGGACCGCGGTGAGGAAGCCGGCGTCGACCAGGCGGCCGAGGAGCGACTCGCAATCCTCGCCACGCAACCGCTCGAGCTGGCGTCGGGTGGCCTCCCGGTGCCAGCCCACATAGCCGAGGAGGTTGACGGCCTCAGGGGAGAGGGCGGCCCGGCGGCGATCGCTCAACAGGCTGCCCAGCACCTGGAGCGCCGGCATCGCCGAATGCAGCGGTCCGAGACGGACCTCGACCGAGTCCTCGGTCATCGAGATCCCGCAGGCGGCGAGGCGGGGCGCGACCAGGGACAGCTGCTCGCGGACGGCGGTGGCGTGGATGCCGAGGGCTCC
>Ga0182014_10008461_pt1 | contig 10520 bp, 9 predicted proteins | sample 612S2DmetaG_FD_120489 | JGI IMG/M metagenome (GOLD analysis project Ga0182014, IMG submission 120489) | Permafrost microbial communities from Stordalen Mire, Sweden - 612S2D metaG | ecosystem: Environmental > Terrestrial > Soil > Wetlands > Permafrost | place: Sweden: Stordalen | collected...
TGTTTGAGAATGTTATTAGGGCTACTCGTCAATCTATAGAGAAATAATCGTTTGTTGTAGCTGCTGATATAAATCTGCTGGCAGGCGGTGTTCCCCGAGGGCTTTGTAGTCATAGTTATCGGGAATATCAAAGCTGTATTTATGAAGCTCTGGATACTTAGCTTGCGCCAGTCGCATTGCCGCTCGTGACTCTTTAATTTCTCCTACGCATTCCAGCGGTTTTTCGCCTTCAATACCAAGCAGTTGTCGATATGTCTTCTCAAGGTCGGGATCTAGCAGTAAATTCTTCCCTTGCCATAGCGCCTCAAGTTCTTGTCTTTCAATAAAAGGCGAAAGGGCCAGAAATACGAAAGCGCATTTAGGGCACTCGCCACACCAAAACATATGATTACTTAAATGCGTAAAGGCCCGATTGCATGAACTGAATGTCCCCTTATATTTTTCAAAGCCTATCTGGGAGAACAATTTGGCAATGTACACTTCACTAAATGGTCGCAATAAAGAGTAATAACGGATACTATCACTAAATAAATGGCTTAATACGGATTGAAAATCAGTCTCAAATTCCATCGATTTAGAATACTGATGGTTAATGGCCATGTCTTGATACTGCAATGTCGGTTCGTTAGCCGACTGCTCATTAGATACGATAATGTCCTGTCGGCCGGTTAATACACTAACCACTGTTCCTACACAGGCGTATGTAGCGGATATTGGTACGTGGCCATTGTAGGCGCCCTTGGAGTTATGATCCAATAAATTGCGGTCCCATGTTCGCTCCACCCAATAATGGTGTAGTCCGATTTGCTCGACTAACGGTTCAAGTTGTTGACGGTTACCTACGCTCCAAGTTGCCATATCACGCTGTTGTCGCTTAAGTAACTCGACGCTTACCAGAGAGTCTTTGCCGCCGCCAATACCGATTAACAGGCCGGTATGCGATAGCTGATCATTTATAGGTTGTAAACTTACGCTATTACTGGGAAAAGTTATTGGCATGTTAGGATTCAGTTTGTTAACATAAAAGAACTCTCCTAAACCATGCTGATAGGTTTTACTTAAGAAACTTGCCGTAGGCTCATCTAGCTCGCCAACTTCAAGATGTATTTCAGGTGGTAAATAGGCTTTAAAATATGAAACTCCGGCCATGAAAAACAGTAACTGGCAAGCACGGTCAAGTACGACATCGTTATAGTGGGTAAAGTCGAAATCAAAGAAGTAAGATTCCGTAAAATCCAACATACCGTCATAACTGTAATAAAGATGCAGGGTTTTAGCGTCTGGGTTAAATTCGTAGTTTTGAAAGATAAAGCGCTGGTAGCTCATAGGTTATTTACCGCTGCCTTATATTGTTGCCCACGTTCCTCAAAGTTTTTAAACATATCAAAACTGGCAAAACCTGGCGACAGAACAACAGCATCACCCGGTTGGGCTAATGAACGGGCACGGTTGACAATTTCGGTGATGTCTTTTGACGGTTCAGGGGTATAATTGCCAAAACCGATATTTTTAAACTCTTCTACTAAACGCGGTCCGCTAGCCCCAATCACAATAACATTTCGAAGGTCATTGTTATGTTGTTGCATGGTTTCAGCTAACTGGGTAAGAGAAAGCCCACGGTCAAGACCACCGACAATCATAACTTTTGGTGCGGTAATGGCCTCAACTGCCGCTATCGTTGCCGCAGGGGCAGCGGCAAATGAATCGTTATAATAACTGACCCCGTCAAGCTCACGGATCAGTTCCAAGCGATGTTCCAGCCCGCTGAAAGTAGTCAAGACGGAACGCATTGCATCTATATTCTGGTCAATTTGCCACAACACCGTAACGGCTGCGCAGACATTCTGCCAGTTATGCTGGCCAATCAACTTAAGTTCATCTGTTTTACAGATAAGTTTGTCGTCAATCTTGATCCCACCATCTTCGACAATTGATCCAGGTTTCTCATAAAAAGGGATCTTATGAGCCTGGCTGACACCTGCAATCCTGACCGAATTGTCATTATTAGCGAAGTAAATAGCTATATCATCAGGGGTCTGGTATCTAAATAGTTGCTGTTTAGAAGTGTAGTATTCTGCTTCATTAACATGCCAATCAAGGTGTTCTGGGACTACCATTAGGCACACTCCGATATGGGGTGAATATTTGGCGTCAATCAGTTGGACATTAGCAAGTTCTAGCACTATCCAATCTGATGGCTGGATGTTCTCTTTAAGCATATCAAGTGGCGCTAGACCGATGTTACCCCCTAGATGCACCTTCTGGCCGCAAGCCTCTAACAGCTTAGCAATGATGGTAGAGGTGGTACCCTTACCCTTCGTGCCTGTTACCCCTATGATATTTTTACTGGGGCAGACCTTAAAAAATTCATTTGTGTTAGAGGTGACTTTATCTAGAATAGCTACTCCGTTGGCATCAACAATATCCTTAGGATGAAGAAAAGAGGTCCTGACAATCAGGTCAAATCGGTCAAAATTGTTAAGATATGCCTCGCCAAGCTGAGTTTCAACACCTTCCGGAACAGTTATAGACGAGTTTTTATCACAGATAGTAATCTGATTGCTATCTCTATTCCAATAATTATACGAAGACTCACCTTGGATCCCGTAACCCGCAATCGCTATTTTCATGGAACTACTTCTTTAATAACTTGGTAATTAGCTCTGACACTTTACGGGGTGTCATATTAGCTTTAATAATTGTTGCGCTGACATTAAGCAGGCCAATTCGATCCATCATCTCTTGATCATCTCTGTTAGTTAAGACTACAACCTTGATAGATTTTCCCCAATCAGACTGCCGTAATTGCTTGAGCATTTCATCGCCGGTCATATCCGGCATCATAATGTCCAAAAGGACTATATCTGGTTTTAAAGATTCAATCAGTTCTAATCCAAGCCGACCATTATCCGCTGTAGCAACTTCATGCCCGTCAGCCTCAAATTTCATCCGGTACATCTGAGCAACAGCTTGATCGTCCTCAATAATCGCTATCTTTGCCATAAACACAATTATAACCCAGATGAGCCTAAAATAGGTATTTAAACAGCTTAAATTGCAGTTATATCTTGGCCTAAAATCAAATAATTACCTATTTTGAAAGTATGTTATTCCTGCTTTCAAATATCTAATGCAACATAAGTAGTTTCAGCTGTTAGGCTAGAACTACTATGAAACAAGTAACTAACTACAAACGGTTAACCGCTAGTGAACGTGAGGAAATTAGCAGATATTTAGCTACAGGTCTGTCGTGTGGCCAAATAGCTCTGAACATTGGCAGAGAAACGAGCACCATTAGTCGTGAGCTATCTCGTCTCAGATACAATCCTGCATCTTACCGAGCGACATTCGCTCAGGAAGTTGCTGAATACAAACGCAACCACCGTAAAACTCACAAACTGCTCACTAATGAACGGCTGCGTATTTACGTTGAAGATAAACTCCTGAATGGTCACTGGTCACCACAGCAGATAGCGGCTCGAATTAAACTCGAGTATCCTAATGACATGGATATGCGAGTTAGTCATGAGTCAATTTATACCTATGTATTCTGTCTAAGCAGAGGAAGTTTGAAGAAGGAATTGAAAGCTGCTCTTCGGCAGCATAAGTACAGTCGTGGTCGTAGGCCCTCGCGAGGAGAATCTCACAAAGACAGTAATATACCAGATCTGGTTAGCATTGAAGAGCGCCCAAAAGAAGTAGAAGACCGTACCATCCCCGGTCATTGGGAGGGTGATCTTATTGTGGGTATAGGCAACCACTCAGCACTAGGTACTTTAGTAGAACGCACTACCAGAACGGTCATCTTGGTACCGGTTAACTCCAAACAGGTTGAGCATGTAGCTGAACGTTTTGCCGAGGAGCTTAGGACTTTGCCGCAGCAAATGAAGCTGACACTTACTTACGACCGCGGTAGTGAGATGGCCGCCCATAAGTTATTTACCGAGAAAACAACGATAAAAGTCTACTTTGCAGATCCCCAGAGCCCCTGGCAACGAGGCACCAACGAGAATACCAATGGCTTAATCCGTCAGTTCTTTCCGAAAAGCACTGACTTCAAGAAAGTAACCATCGAGGAGGTAAAGCGAGTGCAAGATTTACTGAATAGTAGGCCAAGAAAAGTTCTGGGTTTCCATACACCGTATGAGAAATTTAGTGAACTATTAGCAGAGAAAGGAGAGGCCAAAGCCAACGAGCTTATGTTGCGCTAGGTTGTTGAGAGTAGCATTAGAGATATTTTATGATCTTGATTTGTTAGCATAATTGTTATGTTTATTATTGACAAAACAGCACTACTGTGGTATATTCATAACATCCTCGCTTCGAGCGATGGGGTGGAAACCTCTAACAGATAGTAAAGATAATTCTTATATCTGCAAGCTTAAGGGGTGGGGTGCATCCTTAACAATTTATAAATTAAGTTTGCAAACCAAATATGAGCGGTCACAAAACTGTAAATACTTGGAGCAAACTAGATAGTTATGGGACTTTAATACTCACTTGAGCTTATCTAAGTTCGTGAGCTTTAGCCCAATAACCGACTACCAATTTTTGGAATATTGACTTTGACCACGATTACTAGCTAACAAGCAGGGTATCGAAACGATGAATCTTTATCGTCGTTTCAGTACCTTGCTTTCTGCAAGTTTTCAATGGTCAAATGGTCAATGACCTGCGAATCCCAAACAACCACACCTATGGAGGTGAGCATGACCAGTTTAAGAATTAAACGTTGGACCACCTTTGGGGTGGTTGTCGCTGGAATTTCGCTAGCTTTGTCTAGCGCAGTTTCTGCATCCACCAAGGCACAGTCTTGTCAGACACTGCCGAACGGTGCGATCGTGTGCAACGTTCACAAAGTTGCATCTTCCGACAGCCTGGGGTCGTTCCACGTCACCAGCATCACCATGATAAAGGTGTCAGGGGATACAGTCCTCCGGTACCAGACCGTCAACGGTTACAAAACTAGCGCTAAGTGCTATCGGGCACCGTCATTCACCGACGTGCCAAACGGTGCGACGTGCTGGATTGCAACCAAACTCGGCTATCAATTCAAAAACTCTGGCGTCAATTCTTCTGGCATCAGGGTGTACTTTGAAGACCACATCGGCTCGAAATACAGCCCCGTGGGAACAAAGTTCTACTGGGACGAACAACTCAGAACATGGCGCAAGGCAAACTGCGGTAATTACTCCTCCTTCATTGGGACGGAAAAACTGACGGTCGCCCGCGTCGAACTTGTTCGAACGTCCACCCAGCTTGCTGTGTTGATAACTGGTCAAGTCCAGAAAACTCTCAGCGAGGAAGTCAAAGCTACAGCTAGCTGCAGCGTCAACGGTGCATCAGCCTCTGCTTCCATCTACGGGCATGACAAACTCAGCCTTCGGATCACGGTGACATTCAGGGCAGCTAGCTCTTACGAGTCAGCTATCCGTCTGGCAGAGGCGCCGGCGATAAAGAAGCAAAGCGACAGCTTGAATGCCGGGATGAAGGCAGAAGTTAACGCTCAGGCAATCGACAACCTCAAAGGTAACGTGAAGGTGTATTGCCACACTAGCGTGACAAAAACCACAACGCCACCAGTTGTCAAAGTTGTGACAGCGACAGCTACAGCTACGGCCAACGCCTCAGCGACAGTTTCTTGTCCTGATGGGACTACAGCCTCAGCTTCGGCTTCGGCCACAGCTAGTGCGACTGCTAAGGCGTCGACGTACAAGTTAGCCTACAAAAAGGCATACAAGGAAGCCCTTAATAAGGCAACTGCGCGTGCTTCGGCTAAGGCTTCGGCCTCTGCCTCGGCTAAATGTCCGGCAGTTGTTACAACGGTGACAGCGACAGCTACAGCTACGGCCAACGCCTCAGCGACAGTTTCTTGTCCTGATGGGACTACAGCCTCAGCTTCGGCTTCGGCAACTGCCACGGCGACAGCCACAGCTGCGACGTACGAACTGGCACTACAGAAGGCTCAGCAAGCAGCGCAAGCGCAAGCAGACTCGGACGCTTCGGCTTCCGCCAACGCCTCAGCTGTTGCTAAGTGTGGTCCTCCGCCACCGCCAACTCCTCTTCTGATCTACGGCTTGGGGCAACCCCAAGAAGTAACTGCAGGAGGATACAACTATACCTTTCACGCCAGTGTTCAGTACCAGAGTGGTGACACTGTCTCCGTTGGATACCAGGTATATGGTGGGAATGACTACACCGTCGTAAACGCTGCTTTGTACGGATCATTTTCTCCGAACGGAGCCTACTTCGACACCTCTGACGGATTGTGGAAAGACGTATATACATCTCCAGCTCAGGTACCCCCTGATAACAACGGAGACGTTGAAGTCGTAGCCACGATTACTGACCAAACCACCGGTCAATCGGCCTCCACCAACATCTATTTCCAAATCCAACCTTCGGGATCCTTCCTGGCCGTGCACAACATCGTGCATGCTGCTTCGTAGGACGAAGGTGTAGGTAGTCGGGGGGTGCGCCACGCAATTTTCGCAAGATTTTTGCGTGCCACCCCACCGGCTGCCGGTTTTCTCCCCTTCTCAGGGTTTAAGAGAATTCCGGCAGCATTTCCAAGTTTAAAGTTCAGTGACTATCTAGTTTGCGTAAAACCATTTAATAGTAAATAATAGTTAATTAATGTGAAGTAAGAAAGGAAAAGACCATGAAAAGTCTTTCTAAATTAGCCGCTGTTGCTACTGGATTTTCAATTCTAGCAATTGCGACTTTCAGTTTATCTCCGGTTTTAGCCGATAGTCCTGGCCAAATCCAAGGAGGTAATATCTACCGAATCCAAAACATAACACAAAAAACTGACTTTGCTAATCCTGCCACTGCTAATGCTTGTGACGAATTAGAATATAGTGCTCAATTACATAACGATGATTACCAAACACTGAATAGTATAGTAGTTACAGTAACTTTACCTTCTACGGTTGGTACAAGCAATGTGTCTACTCTTAAGACTCAGGCTTCAAATGGTGACCCATCTTCCACTACTGCAACTGCTACCCTTAAATTAACTTCTGCTCAAAGCGTAAGTTTTGTTAACGGAACTACAGAATTGCTTGATGCCAAAGGTAATCTTATAAAAATGTTACCTAATGGTATTACCCAAGGTGGTGTTAACATTGGTAATTTAGCTGGCTCAACCATCGAATATGTCAATTTTGAAGCTAAAGTCAGCTGTCCAACACCTCCTGCTCAACCTGTATACACTTGCGATCAATTAAGTGTAAGTGAACCTGCTACTAAACAAATTCAAGCTGATGTCCAATATACTGCCAAAAATGGTGCTACTTTCCAAAATGTAACCTATAACTTTGGTGACGGAAGTACTCCTTTAACAACTACAAATACAAGTACTACATACACATACGCTCAGTACGGTACATACAACGTTACAGCTACTGTAGCCTTTGAAGTCAACGGCTCTAGCCAAACAGCAACAAGCGCAAACTGTGCAAAAACAGTTAGTTTCACTACTCCTGCTCCTACTCAATTAGTAAACACTGGTCCTAGTGCTGGTGGTTTAATTGGGTTGTTCGGTGTAGTTACTGTTGCTGGTACTGTGGCACATCGTTTGTTCGGTCGTCGATTCGCTCATCGCAGCAATTAAGTAATAAAGCTGTGGGTCAGCGGTAGCAAAAGTACGTTAAATGTGCTAAGCTCCAATCAAAAGAGCAATGACTGACCGCTCAAGAACAAACTCTTAGGGAATCCCCAAGGCGTTATGCTGAGGGGATTTTCTTTTTGTCTCTTGGTTATGGTAGGATAATTCAAGATCATTCTGCCTATATAAAGAAGATTTAGCTGTTTAAAAACAGAAGATTTATGGCCCCTTCGTCTAGTGGTCCAGGACATCGGGTTTTCATCCCGAAAATCGCGGGTTCGACTCCCGCAGGGGTCACCAAACAATATATTGACATTCCAGTCAAGTATGCTATACTTTAATTACTGCACCTCGCTTGAATGAAAGTTCTCGCGAGGTCTTTTTATTGTTAGAATATGGTAATGAAAAGAATTGTATTGATAGATGGTGAAAATCTAGTTTATGGGTTGAGACACCTGTTGGGTAACAATAAAAATAAAGCCCCACGATCTGTTATTGAAAATTTTAATTTTAGAGGTCTAGTTGAAGAACTTTTAACCGACAATCTACCATCTGAAATTCTATGGTTTGGGGCAAGATTGAGGCTTTATGACCAATCACCAGAGTTGCAAAGAAAATCTAGCGAAGCAATTAAAGCACAGGCGATGTTTGTGAATCAGATACAGCAACAAAAAATTACTTTTATAAAGGTGGGTTATTTACGTGCTAGGGAGTCTGATCCATGCGATAAGTGCTCGCATAAGACATGGAAACTTGCCGAAAAAGGAGTTGATGTTGGTCTGGCCGTCCGCATGGTACAGGAAGCTAATAAAACTACAGAAATCGTCGTGATTAGTGCTGATACTGATTTGTTGCCCGCCTTTTTAGCATCAACAAAACTAGGTGCAAAGATCATGCATATTGGGTACGAGACAAACCCGATTTACGCCCTTGCCAAGGCATCCGATAAAACTAGAACTATGACATTACCACTTGCACAAAAATATAAAGCGTAAACACACTGGCATTTCGCCTGCGTTCAATCCCTATCGCTTAAATAGCCACTGGGCTTAATCCCCTTATCTTGTTAACTATCTACCACGTTGTTATCAGTTCTCGCTTGATTTGGTTCCAATTCGAACCTATCAAGCTCACCAAACTACCTATGTTTAATTATGCTAGAATATTCATAACATGGATGACAAGCCCACAACTCCGACCCAGCAGCCAATTGATAATCCTCTACCTCATGCTCCTCAAGTCTCACTACATCAAAAACGTCACCTAAATTCGCTTACAAAGTTTGTGCTATTTATTATTATTATTGTTCTGTGTAGCGGAGGAATCTACTACTGGCAACACAAAAAGGTTAACAATTTAGACCAACATATATCTAATCTAAATAGTCAGGTCTCCAAGTTGAATGTCCTGGACAGTAAGTTGTCAGCACAAATTAAAAACGAAACCACCACCAATACTACATCTGAATCCGTGAATGCATGTTCAACAAATGACATGAGTCTAACAATCAACCCTACTTCAGGAGCTGCGGGTAACGAGGGCGCAGCCGTTGTTCTTACAAATACCTCAAAACAGACGTGCACCCTTTATGGTTACCCAATTGTGCAGTACTACGATGCATCGGGTACCCTGGTAACTAACGTAAATGAGCTACTAGAAGGCGGGATGATTTTTGGTAATCCACCACAACCTACCGTGATAACACTAGCTCCTAATCAAACAGCAAGTTCAGGTCTAAGTTATACAGAAGGAGGCTCTAATAGTTCTAGTGCTGTTGCAATGAAGGTATTCCTTCCAGGCCAATCTACTGGATTATCATTCAATAAAGCTTTCGGACCCTCAACAGCAAATACCGAAGAACCATTTAATATATCTGTAACCTCACTTCAGTTAGGCACAAGCCCCAAGACCAATCAGTAACTTATTTCATTGACTAATCTCTAACCATAAGCCATTCCCATACGTTTTGGCCTGGTTCTCCATTTATTGATATTATAAAGCGGCATGAAGAAATTAATCATTGTCTGTGGCCTGCCGGTTACAGGGAAGAGTTCTTTAGCTGAAGATCTTGCCAAAAAATTGCGACTTCCACTGTTATCTGTTGATCCGATCGAGTCAGCCATTATCAAGGCCGGTTTTTCGAGAAGTTTTGAAACCGGACTTTCGGCATATCTGGTTGCCGAATCAGTGGCAGCAGAAAATTTAAAGCTTGACAGCTCAGTAATTATCGATGCTGTCAGCGGTGTTCCCGAAGCTAAAAACATGTGGCGCGATCTGTCTAAAAAATATGAAGCCAAGCTAATTATCATTGAATGCATTTGTTCAAACGGAACTACTCATAAGGCCAGGATTAAAGCCAGAGTTAGAAGTATACACGGTATCCCAGAAGTCAAATGGGCAGACGTGCTGAAACGCAAAAGTGAAGCAGTCGCCTGGGATGAGCCGACTCTGGTTATTGATAGCATAAATGATAGGGCTGAAAATTATTTTAAAGCTTTAAAATATGTTTCAGACTAATCCCCAGCTTAATAATTAAGTCCAAGCACAATGCTGCTGTACTAACATCATTGGATGATGCTAAAATAAACATTTAAGGGGTGGAAATTGTTTACCAAAAAAACTGTTCGTGATATTGACCTAAAAGACAAGACAGTACTGCTTCGAGCTGACTACAACGTCCCTCTAAGTGAAGATGGTTCAATCAGCAGTGATTTTCGAATTAAACAATCGCTGCCCACTATCCGCTATTTACTTGATCAGAATGTTAAGCTAATAATCTGTTCTCATTTAGGCCGTCCTGATGGTAAAGTCGAACCAATATTATCTTTAAAACCAGTTGCCGAGCGGTTATCAGAACTATTAGAATTTACGGTTGATTTTGTAAATGATTGTATCGGCAATGAAGTCCAAA
>Ga0182014_10008462_pt1 | contig 10518 bp, 9 predicted proteins | sample 612S2DmetaG_FD_120489 | JGI IMG/M metagenome (GOLD analysis project Ga0182014, IMG submission 120489) | Permafrost microbial communities from Stordalen Mire, Sweden - 612S2D metaG | ecosystem: Environmental > Terrestrial > Soil > Wetlands > Permafrost | place: Sweden: Stordalen | collected...
CGACCGGCGAGATGGCTCTCGAAATGCCGGGCGGTCGACATCGTCAGCAAGTACGCGTCGACGTCGGCGGATTGCAGGTCATGTAGGACTCGGCCAGGCTCAGCCAGTGCGGCGACGTGTATCGCACGTGGCTGATCCATCGCGACGATCAACGCCTTTCGCCCGGGTGGGACCAGGCGATGCAACTTGAGTAAACGGCCCATGCCAGCTGTGATAGCACACCGGAGAGCCTCGGTGTCGCACGCAGGCTTGAACGGGCCCAGTTGCGCCTGGGTCTGCCGGAGTCTTAGACCGTGCTACGCAAGTGCTCTGCGCGTAGGCACTCCTGTGCGCCGGTTCTCACGGGATGTCGGCTAGAGGTTCGGTGTGAGGACCCAAGGTGCCCACGCCCGGCCAGAAGGCCGACTGAGTCGGCATGCTCCGGCCGGGCGTGGGAGGCAGACCTTCGAACTTAAGCGGAGGTCTTGTAGTAGTACGCGGAAACCGCTGGGTTGCCGGCGTTGGCGGTCGTGGCCACCACGTTCGACAGGAACACCGACTTCTTGATCACGGACTTGTGCCCGGTCAGGAAGTCGTAGGCGTACTGGACAGCCAGGGACCCTTCCATGGCGGGGTTCTGGATGACCAGGATGTTGATGACGCCCTGCTTGAGCAGGGTGACCTCGGCGGGCTCGGCGTCGTAGCCGGCCACGAAGACCTTGCCCTTGGCACCAGCGGCGTCGACACCCTTAGCGGCGCCTTCGGCCGAGTACAGGTTGGTTCCGAAGATGCCTACCAGGCCCGGGTGCGAAAGGATGAGGCCCCTCGCCAGCGTCTCTGCGGTGGTCGGGCTGTCCTGGTCGTAGTCCGCGGCGACCACTTTCATGTTGGCGTACTTCTTCATTTCGAAGAGGAAGCCGGACTGGCGCAGGTCGGTGGTGGAGACACCCTTTTCGACGTTGATAATCGCCACTTGCCCCTTGTTGTGGGAAAGCTTGGCGATCGCGTCAGCAGCAGCCTCGCCGCCCTGGTAGTTGTCCGAACTGATCGCCGAGGCCAGTATCGAGGTGTTCTTGAGGGTCGTGTCCACCGCGATCACCGGGATCCCGGCTTTCACGTACTGGTCGATCGGGTTGAACAGGGCTACGTCATCGGTCGGGGCGATGAGAAGGGCGTTGGGCTTGCTTGCCAGTACCGACTTGACCACTGGGATCTGCAGCTCCAAGTTCCAAGTGGTAGCGCCGGCCCACTTGAGGGTTACCCCAAGTTTCTTGGCCTCTTGGATCGCACCGTAGTGCATGGTGATGTAGAAGGGGTCCGTGGTGAGGCCGGGGATCAGGGTGATCGTGTACTTGGTGGCGGCACCGGCTGTCGCCGCCCCTGTACCTGCTGTGACGGCGAGCGTCGTGCTGGCAACAAGGCCGAGCACTGCTATCCCGATCGCGGCACGCGACCGCAGGCCATTGAACCAACGTCTATGGGTCATGTTTCCTCCTTCTTTCTTTTCTATGTGCGGGATCAGTTGGGACGTCGTGACTCAGCGCTCCGCCAGCCGCAGCCGCACCTGGTCGCCCGCCACAGCGGCGACCACGATGACGCCGGTGGCCACCTCTTGCCAGCTGCCGCTGACGCCCACCAGCACAAGGCCGGTGACCAAGAGGGCGATGATGAAAGTCCCCACGACCGTGCCGAGCATGTGGCCCCGTCCCCCGAAAAGGCTGGCGCCCCCGATGACAACGGCGGCGATGGCGTTGAGCTCATCGTTCTGACCGGCCAAGGGAGAGGCGTCGGTGAAATTGGCCATCACCATCATCCCTGCCAAGCCGGCCAGGAGCCCAGAAAGCATGTAGACCCTCACCAGGTGGTTGTCAACGCCGACGCCGGCGCGCCGTGCGCCTGTGCCGTTGCTGCCTATGGCATAGGTGCGCAACCCGAAACGGGTGCGGTGCAGGACCAGGCCCATGATCACGCAACTCACCGCTGCCACCAGCACTGGGACGTAGACCCAGCCGCCGATCAGGGTCTGGCCGATGGTGCCGATCTGGGATGGAAGGTTGATGACCTCGTTGCCGCCGTTGATCAACGGGGTCGCCCCCGCCCCGATGGCAGTGAGGGTACCCAGGGTGACGATGAAGGGGGGCAGCTTGAGCCGGGTGATGAGGAAGCCGTTGACAAAGCCGATAACGGCGCCCAACGAGAGGGCGGTCGCGAAACCGGCCACGGTCGTGAGCGTGACGTTCGCGTGCGCGCTGAGAAGGCCCTGCATGACCACTCCCGAGACCATGCCCGTAAAGCCGAGCACGGCCCCGTCGGAGAGGTCGATGCCACCGGTGATGATCACGAAAGTCTGGCCGATGGCAAGCAGCAGGAACTCCACTGCGTACTGGGAGATGTTCAGCCAGCTGGCCCGAGTGAACAGGTCGTGGGAGGGCGAGAGGAACCCGAACACCAAGACCATGACGACGAACACGCCCAGCATCCAGTAGTCCCCGAAGCGGTCAATGGCGTTGAGCAACGCTGATCGCCCAGTTTCCTCGCCCTCCGGACCGGAACCCTCGGTCACCGTCCCTGCGGGCGTCAACGCCGAGGGCAACCTAACCGACATGACCCAGCCCCTGTCTCGGGCCCGGCGGCCTTCTAATCCGCATGGTGCTGCGCTCCCAGGGCCGCTCCGGTGATCCAGCTCACCATGTCGTCTACGGTCACCTCCGAGCAGCGAAGGTCGGCCACCACGTGCCCGTGGAACAACACCGCGACCCTGTCAGCGAGCCTGTGCACCTGGGGCAGGTTGTGGGTGATCAGGAGGACGGGCACCCCATGTGATGACACCGAACGGACCAGCTCTCCCACCGTCTCCTGCTGCTCGACCCCGAGGGCGGCGGTGGGCTCGTCCATGAGGAGGACCCGCGAGCCCCAGGAAACCGCCCGCCCTACCGCGATGGCCTGGCGCTGGCCGCCGGAGAGCCGCCCTGCCAGTGAGGTCACCGAGCCGATGCGGATGTGGGTCCGCTCGAGATCGGCCTCCGCTTCCCGGGCCATCGAGCGGCGGTCGAGCCAGCCCATGAAGCGGAGAGGTCCCTTCACCGTCTTCTCGCGGCCGAGGAAGATGTTCTGCCATACGTTCAGGTCTGGCGCCAGTGAGAGATCCTGGTAGACGGTCTCGATACCTGCCCGGCGGGCCTCCAGGGAGGAGGCGAACGTCACCGGCTCGCCGTCCAACAGGATCGTGCCGGCGTTCGGCTGTAGAGCCCCCGAGAGGATGTTCACCAGGGTCGACTTGCCGGCGCCGTTGTCGCCTATCAGCCCCACCACTTCTCCTTGGTGAACGTCCAGGTCCACGCTTCGCAGCGCTTGTATGCTGCCGAAGTGCTTGGCGATGCCCCTTACAGCGATGACCGGCGTCCCAGTGCCGGCAGCGGCGCTGTTTGGGACCACACCGTCGGTGCTGAAGCTCATGCACTCCTCTCCTGTGCGTAAACCTTTCGCAACCTCGCAGGTTTCACCACCGATGTCAAGCGAGTTTCCCGAGTTGCTAGTGGGGATCGACGTGGGAACGACCATGACCAAGGCGACAGTGGTCGACCGGGATGGCGAGGAGATTTCCTGGGGCAAGGCTCCAACCCCCTGGCAGCCGGTTCCCACCGGAGCGGAGGCCGATCCCGCCGACCTCTTCGACGCCGCCATGCGAGCAATCAGCGCGGCGCTAGATGCCGCGCCGGAGGGACGAGTGGTGGGAGTGGGCGTCACCAGCATGGCTGAGACGGTGGTCCTTCTTGGCCCCGACGGGAGCCCGGCCACCGCCTCGATTGCCTGGCACGACACCCGCGGCGCCGAAGAGGCGGAGGAGCTCGCCGGCGAGCTCGGCCGCGACGCCTTTGCGCAACGCACCGGCCTTCCTGTGTCCTCGATGTGCACTCTCGCCAAGCTGGCCTGGCTTCACCGCCACGGTGCACCTCGGCTGTGCCGGGCGCTCAACGTTGCCGACTGGGTGCTCCACAGGCTTGGCGCGGAGCAGGTCGCCGAAGCCTCCCTCGCCTCGAGAACTGGCGCCCTTTCCCTTGCCGAACGGAGCTTCTGGGTGGAGGCCTTGCAGTTGGCAGGAGCCCCGACAGGGCTGTTCCCGCCAGTTGTGAGCGCCGGCCAGCTGGTCGGGCGAGCTAAGGGGGTTGTGCCCCCGCGGTTGCGAGGGGCCGCTCTAGCCTCTGCCGGCCACGATCACCTGTGTGTCGCCGCCGGCTCGGGAGCGACCAAGCCCGGCCAGTTGCTCGATTCTTGCGGCACCGCCGAGGCGGTGGTCAGAGCAGTGGAACCGCTCCCCGGGCCAGAGCTCCGGCGGGTGGTCGAGGCCGGCCTCAGTGCCGGCTGGCACACCCTGCCAGGAAAGTACGCCCTCCTCGGCGGCCAGACACTCGGGTTGGTTCTGGACCGGGTACTCGCCTTGCTCGGCGTGGACGGCGGAGGGCCTCTCGCCACCTTGGACCGTCAGGCCGGGGGAGTTTCAGCTGGCCCGCTGCGCCTGGTACAGGAGCACCCTTACTCGGATCCGTCCATCGTGGGCATCGGGCCGGGAGCTTCCCCTGCGGCCTTGTGGAGCGCTGCCCTCGACGCGGTGAGCGAGGGCGCCTACCGCCTGGTGCAGAACATGGACTCGATCGCTGGGCCAACCGAGGAAGTGGTCCTCACCGGCGGCTGGGTCCGTTGCGCAGGGTTGAGGAGGCGCAAGAAGCAGATGTTCCGCCAGGTGAAGTGGCCGGCGCTGGCCGAAGCTGGCGCGCGCGGTGCCGCCCTCTTCGGCGGGGTCGCCGCCGGGCTCTTCGACGGGCCGGAGGCCTTCCCCCAGCCGGAGGAGCAGAAGGAGGACTAGACCGGTGCCCATGCAGAAGATCATCAACGATCCGCGCGTGTTCGTCGACGAGATGCTGGAAGGCGTGCTCCTGGCTCACCCGGAGGCTTTGCGCCGAGCCAGTGATCCCCGTGTGATCATCCGTGCCGACGCACCCAGGCCAGGCAAGGTGGGGATCGTGACAGGCGGAGGCTCCGGCCACCTCCCGGTTTTCTTGGGCTACGTGGGCTTCGGGTTAGCCGACGGAGTAGCGGTGGGCAACGTCTTCGCCTCGCCTAGCTCGGAGCAGATCCTGGAGGCGACCAGGGAGGTCCACGGCAATGCGGGTGTGCTCTACCTCTATGGCAACTATTCAGGCGACGTAATGAACTTCGACCTCGCTGGCGAACTAGCCGAGGCCGAGGGGATCGAGGTCGCCACCGTGCTCGCCGCGGACGACGTGGCTTCTGCCCCAAAGGGGTCCGAGCCGCGCCGGCGGGGAATCGCCGGCATCGCCTTGCTCTACAAGGTGGCAGGGGCGCGGGCAGAGGAGGGGGCGTCACTCGCCGAAGTGGTGGCGACCACCAACGCCGCCGCTGCCGGGCTGCGCTCCATGGGCGTGGCTCTCTCGTCCTGCGTACTGCCGGCAGCGGGGCATCCCACCTTCGACCTTCCGGAGGGGGAGATGGAGATCGGCATGGGGATCCACGGTGAGCCTGGCGTGCGAAGGGGAGAGCTCGAGCCCGCTGAGCGGATCGCCGAGCAGCTCCTCGCCCACATCACCGACGACCTTCCCTACCGGCGCGGCGACGAGGTGGCGGTGCTGGTCAACGGGCTCGGGGCAACCCCCAAGGAGGAGCTCTACATACTCTTCAAGTCGGTCCGCGAGATCCTTGGCTCCTCCGGGATCGCCGTGGCGCGGACCTGGGTGGGCGAGTACGCCACCTCGCTCGAGATGGCCGGTGCATCGGTGTCGCTGTTGCGTCTGGACGACGAGCTGGCCAGGCTCCTCGACGCCCCTTGCGAGTCTCCTTTCATCATCAGAAGGGGTAGCCAGCGTTCGCGCGAGGCAGGCGTCAAGTGAGCCTTCCGAGCCCTGGGCTCGCCGGGTTGTTGGAGGTGGCGGCCGACGCCGTGGCATCGGCCACGGCCGAGCTGAACCTGCTGGACGGCTTCGCTGGCGACGGCGATCTCGGGATTACCATGTCGGCGGCCTCTCAAGCGCTCAAGGATGTGCTCGCCGCCAACCAGCAGGCGGAGCCCGAGAATCTGCTCGCAGCCTGTGGTGCGGCGATAGCGCGCCACGCTCCGTCGACCAGCGGGACGTTGGTCGCCACAGGCTTCCTGCGCGCCGCCAAAGTGGTGGGCGAACCTAGAGGAGATAGCGTCAAGATCCTGGCTCGTGCCTTCCAGGCTGCCCAAGAAGGCGTCCAGGATCGGGGCAAGGCGGCTGTCGGCGACCGGACCATAGTGGATGGCCTGCAGGCCGTTTGCACCAGCCTGCTGGGTTCCAGTTCGGCGGGCCTGAACCTCGTGGAAGCTCTGCGGGCTGCCGCAGAGGCGGCCTCTGTGGCCACCGATGCCACCGCAGCGATGGTGCCCAAGATCGGGAGGGCGAGCTGGGTGCCCGATCGCGCCGAGGGGCACCCCGACGCCGGTTGTGCCATGCTCGCTATCGCGTTGCGAGCGGTGGCCGATAACACTGGCGGTTAGCCCTTTGGAGACCACTGGGCGCGGCGCGATCGGCCCATGCCTTTCGGTGAATCAGCTCCGAGTCCTGTTCACTCCCCGGCCCGAATGTCCGCAGCGGCGAACGAACCGGGTTTGTGCTGCCTCGCATACGCGATCATGGCGCGGAGGTTCTCCGGTGGAGTCAGCGGCGAGACCTCGCATCCTGCACCCACGATGTGGTACCGACCGCAGATTTCATGGCACTTGTCGGCCGCGGCCTCAACACTCTCGGGCGTCCCGTTGAGCATGTCCGTAACCGTCGAAACGTTCCCGAGGATCACGCGTTCCGGGCCAAGTTCGGCTCTCGCGCTAGTCAGGTCGGTAGGGAAGTCCAGTTCGTAGATATCTACCGGCAAGGTCGCCATTTGTGGGATGAGCCGAGCAACGTTCCCGCACATGTGCTGGCGAAGGACAACCGCCGGGTGACTGGAGCGGATCGATTGCAGGACGCGTCGTTGCCAGGGCAGCACGAGGTTGCTGTAATGCCGGGGCCCTATCATGCTGGCGGCCGCATCGCTCATGCCGATCGTGTCCGCGCCGGCTTCGATTTGTGCCGTGGCATATACGATCGCCACCTCCGCCGTGAAGTCCATCAGGTCGCGAACGAAGGTCGGATCGTCCACGATGTCGGTCATTATCCTGTTGAGCCCTCGCAGCTCTTGGGCGAGGGCCAGTGGCCCTTCGACCCAACCCACGATCGACGTCTCACCGCTCAGCTCTTTTCGGCAGATCTCGATCGATTGCAGACGATCGTGCATGCGGCCTTCGCGGTGTGGGTCCGGCATCGTGAACTCGTTCAGGCGAGCCTTGTCGAGCAGCGCTGCGCGCTCCTCGAGGATCACCGGTCCCTGGTCCTCGAGCCACTTGACACTGCCGTCGCCAGCAATGTCGATCACCTCACGCGCCGGGTCCGAGCACATCAAGACACAGTCGACACCGAAATCCCTGACGACCTTGAGCTGGGTTTCCGCCAGTGTCCTGCCATCTCTGGTGTAGTCGATATACGGGATCCCGGCATGCCTGGCGGCGAACATCATCAGCATCGGCTGGGCGGGCAAGTGGTCGACTGGACTACCCGCAATGACGCCTCGAACTCGATCGAGAGGACGCATCTCCAATCTCCGTTCTTGTTGCATCGGCACCCTCAGAGCATGTCCTAGTTCGTCGTCGGAATCGAACCGCTGCCGACGTGGCAAGCTTCAGGATGTCTCGCGCGCCTTGCTCGGACCTTCCGCTCTGATCGTGACGCTCGTGACGGATCGGATGCCCGTTCTTGTTGACGAACACGATGGGGGTGCTTACCGATGATCGAGGCGTCGGCTCCTATCAGGATCTGTGACAACGGTGGGTGGACCGACACGTGGTTCGGCGGGCCGGGACGGGTCTTGAATATCGCGGTCACACCGGGAGTGGAGGTCTCGATCCGCAAGGCGGCGGGCCCGGACCCTGTGGTGCTTGTTGTGGAGAGCTTCGGCGACCGGTACCCCGTTGTCCCGGGGGCGTCCCGGGTCGCCCGCCACTCGCTGCTGGAGGCCGCCATCGACGCGTTCCCACCTCCAGGGGGCCTCGCCGTCGAGATCACCGTCCGTTCAGCCGTCCCAGCCGGTTGCAGCACCGGTACGTCTGCGGCGGTAGCAGTTGCGCTGCTGGGCGGCTTGGCGGCCGTGCGCTCCGAGGAACTGTCGCCGCGCGACATCGCCTACGCAGCGCATCGGCTCGAGGTCGACACCCTCGGCGTCGAAAGCGGAATCCAGGACCAGCTGAGCGCGGCGTTCGGCGGGATCAACTACCTCGAAATCGAGCCGTACCCGGAAGCTACGGTCTACCCGCTGCCTGCCTGGGAGGAGCTCAGCCCCCGGCTGACGCTGGTCTTCCTTGGTCGCGCCCACGACTCCGGGGCTGTACACCAACAAGTGATCGACGGCGTCGGGTCTCGCGGGCCGGGGGTTTTCACTCTGCTGCGAGATGCGGCAGTCGCGGCCCGCGACGCTGTCCTCATCCGGGATCTCGATGCCTTCGGTCGGGCGATGATCGCCAACACTGAGGCGCAGAAGGCCCTGCACCCTGAGCTGGTGGGTGTGGACGCAAGACGGGTGATCGAGATCGCGGCGGCGCAAGGGGCGGTCGGGTGGAAGATCAATGGGGCCGGGGGAGATGGCGGATCGGTCACGATCTTGAGTGCCACCGGGGAGGCTAAAGAGGCCCTTGAGCATCGCGTCGCCGTGTTGGACACGCGCTACCGGGTGCTCCCCATCCAAGTCAGCGCCGGCGGGCTCCAGGTCCGGGGTGCCCTCTAGCCCGCTACCTGCCCGGAGCTCTTGCCGGGCGGAAGGCCTCACGAGGCGATGACGACAACCGAGCGAAGCACTTCGCCTCGCTCCATGCGATGGAATGCCTCCTCCACGCCGTCGAGCTCGATCGTCTCGGACACGAAGCGGTCCAGGTCGAGCCGGCCCTTCAGGTACAGGTCGATCAGTATCGGGAAGTCTCGAGATGGAAGGCAGTCCCCGTACCAGCTGGGCTTGAGCTGCCCACCGCGGCCGAAGAACTCGATCATCGGCAGGTCGATGCGCATCTCGGGTGTAGGCACGCCGACTTGGACGAGCGTCCCGGCGAGGTCGCGGGCGAAGAACGCCTGTTCCATCACCTTGGCGTTGCCGACCGCCTCGACACAGACGTTCGCGCCGTTCCCGCCCGTCAGCGCCCGGATTGCCTCGACCGCGTCGTTCCCGGAGGAATTCACTGTGTGGGTCGCTCCGAACTGCATCGCGACCTCCAGTTTGCGAGGGTCGATGTCCACGCCGATGATCGTCGAGGCTCCAGCGAGGCGCGCGCCCGCAATTGCCGCGCAGCCGACCCCGCCGCAGCCGAAGACCGCAACCGAGTCCCCGAAACCGACCTCGCCGGTGAACATCGATGCACCCAGACCCGCCATGACCCCGCAGCCGAGCAAGCCGGCGGCTTCTGGCCGGGCACGAGCGTCAACCTTTGTGCACTGGCCGGCGGCCACGATCGTCTTCTCGCTGAACGCTCCGATCCCGAGCGCGGGTGCCAGCACCGTGCCGTCCGCGAGGGTCATCTTCTGTGTGGCGTTGTGGGTGTCAAAGCAGTATTGAGGCCTGCCGCGGCGGCACGAGCGGCACTCGCCGCAGACCGCCCGCCAGTTGAGGATGACAAAGTCCCCCAGCGCGACGGAGCTGACATCGGGCCCGACGGCTTCGACGATGCCAGCGGCCTCATGGCCAAGAAGAAACGGGAACTCATCATTGATCCCACCCTCCCGGTAGTGCAGATCGGTGTGGCAGACACCGCAGGCCTGGACCCGCACGAGCGCCTCTCCCGGACCGGGGTCTGGAACCAGGATCGTCGTCACCTCGACGGGTGCTCCCTTTTCACGGGCGATGACGCCCTGAACCTCGTGAACCATCTTGGCCTCCCGTTTCGAGACGCGTGCGCGACGCCATCTTGCTCCACGCCACCTGCGCTCGCGGCCGGATGCGAACTCCGAAGACCGTGGAGGGTGGCCGAGCTGCGCCGGACGCTGTGGCGGGAACGACTAGCCCCGACTTCGGAACTCCACCCCTTGACCAGTAGACAGTTGGCGTATTGGTCGAGGCGCTCGCCGTGGCTGCATAGGGGCTACTCGGCAGATGGAGCACCTTCAGCGAGACTGCGAAAGTCGACTCAGGGCATGGACGCGGGTGTTGTATGGGAGGCGTCGTTGCCCCTGCCATTGCGGCTCCGCCTGACGACCAGCCGACCGGCCCGGAGATAGCGGTGCCGGGTTATGGAGGTCGCCGTCGAGCGCCTGCGAGCTGGTCTGGTGCCTCCCACAGCGGCGTGATCGGGACGCGACCCCGGGAAACGCCGTGGCGAGCGAACTTGACCAGTTGACAACAGCTTTCGAGCTGGCGTCCGCCGCGGCGGTGCTCGCGGCGGCGCTTTCGCAGATGGCCCAGGCGGCTCCGGTGATTCCCATTTCGGAG
>Ga0182014_10008463_pt1 | contig 10518 bp, 11 predicted proteins | sample 612S2DmetaG_FD_120489 | JGI IMG/M metagenome (GOLD analysis project Ga0182014, IMG submission 120489) | Permafrost microbial communities from Stordalen Mire, Sweden - 612S2D metaG | ecosystem: Environmental > Terrestrial > Soil > Wetlands > Permafrost | place: Sweden: Stordalen | collected...
CCGGGGAATGTTGAAATAGGAGGAGCGGCGTTGCTCGCCTTGAGCCGGTAGGCTCGGGGTGCTGATTCCACGAAAGGAAAGCAACGCCATGAAGAAAGCTATCACACCATTGACCGCTTTGCCGAACTGCTTCGGAAGGTCGCGCCAGGGACTGCCTGTTCGCGCGACCCACAACACAGCTTCAACGAACAGCCGGTTGTCGCTACCGCTACGACCAGGATCGCTTGGTTTGCCCAAACAATGAGGTTCCATCTTCGCCCATTGGGCGTCCGTCAAAACGAATCTATCCATCAAAAGCTTGAATCACACCAAGCCTCAAAGGGGAATCCTGATTCTCAACAGACCCTAATCTTGGTCTTTGACGTTCAAATTTGGATGAGCCCTCTTATGCCATGCCCAGGCCGATCTCACGATTGTCGGAAGGCTGGAACAGGTAGTTGAAAATTTGAGATTATGATTCGCCGCGGAAGGATCGGCAACCAATATTGCCGGGTCGCCGGGACGTCGCGGCTTTATCATCACAGGCACTTGACGGCCGGTCTCGTGAGCTATCGCTGAGAGCACTTGCCGCACAGAATATCCCTGGCCTGTTCCGAGATTGAAACTTCCGCCGGGATCACCTTCCAATAAGCGGTTCAATGCCGAGATATGCGCGAGGGCAAGATCGTGGACATGGACATAATCACGGATTGCCGTCCCGTCAGGTGTTTCGTAATCGTCGCCGAAAATTGCAAAATCGCGAACATGTCCCTGCAAGGCCATCATGGCGCGCGGAATGAGATGGGTTTCGATATCACGATATTCGCCAATTTCGCCCGACAAATCAGCACCACTTGCATTGAAGTATCGCAGACAGATCGAGCTGAATTGATACGCGCGGCGATACTCGGATAATATTTGCTCAATCATCCACTTCGACGCACCGTACGGATTGACAGGAAAACCAGCCACGTCTTCGCGGACGGCTCCCCGCCCGACCGTGCCGTAAACGGCGCCGGTGCTCGAGAAGACCAATCTGTTGCATCCTCGGTCGCGCATTGCTGCAAGAAGCGAGAGAGTGCCAGCCACATTATTTACAAAGTATTTTTCCGGATCTTTGACCGATTCGCCGACCAAACTTAAGGCTGCAAAGTGCATGACGGCCACAATGCTATGGTGATCGAGCGTGTGTTTCACCGCCTCGCAGTCCCGGATGTCACCAACTACAAGCGGCCCCCATTTCACAAAATCCCGGTGCCCGGTCGATAAGTTATCAAAACAGACCGGTGCGAAGCCCGCTTCGGACAACGCCTTGCAGCAGTGCGCGCCGATATAGCCCGCACCGCCGACAACAAGTATTGATGATCCGTCAGCCATTTTAATTCAATCGCGAAACCAGTCTCAATCCAAGCATTGTTAAACGAGCTGGTCCCAGTTGTCTAAACAGAATCTCCGCATCACAGAATCTCCGCATCGATAAATGGAGCCCTGCCGGGGTTATAGGCTACCGAGCGGAGCGGCAGTGCGGTGAAGCAGGCTTGATCCCGGGTGCTGCCGTCAAGGCCTCGAATGTGGTCTCCGGCCATTGTAAAAGTCCAGATAACCGATTGAGTTCCGCGCCTCGCTGACGCTGTCATAGGACCGCAGATACAGCTCCTCGTACTTGACGCTGCACCACAACTGCTCGACGAATACATTGTCCCGCCGAGCTCCTTTGCCGTCCTGCTGATGGCGATCCGTTGCTGGCGAGCAGGCCGGTGAACGCCGATCCGGTGAACTGTGAGCCCTGGTCCGTGAACAAAATTTCCGGCTTTCCGTGACGAACCAAAGCATCCTCCAAGGTCTTGACCCAGAATGCTGCTTCCATCGTGATCGATAGCCGCTAAGACAGAACCCGGCCGGTATCCCAGTCCAGTACGACAGCGAGATAGACGTGTCAATGGGCCATTGAATTTCCCAGTTTTGCGCCCAGCAATCCCGCCTTGGTGAGCGCACCCTCTAAAAATTTGCGAGTCCAGCTCTTAAGCTTTGCAACCGAATCCAACGCCGCATCAGCTCCTTACACCACGCTCGCCGGCCTCTTCTCTGGCGAATAAGATGGGCTAGAATTGGCCTGCCGCTTGCTCGCATGTTCCCACATCGCCTAAGATCTGTTACGCCCTCAAACGAGGACTTTCCTCCATTTTGCTCGAGCCGAAATATCCCTTTAACAGCTGGGTTGCGTCATGGATAAAGCCGAATTCGATCGTTTTGCGGACGAGTATTACAACCACCACAGCCAGAATGTTGCCATTACGGGAGAGGCACCGGAGTATTTTGCCGAATACAAGATCAACGAGCTGAAGAAAATCACGGTTCACAATCAGATTTCTGTCTCGAGAATTTTTGACTTCGGATCCGGGATCGGCAACTCGATTCCCTTTTTCCGAAAGTACTTTCCTGCTGCCGAATGTACGTCGGCCGACGTATCGGTTCGCAGCCTGGAACTTAGCAAATTACGCTTTCCCGACGTCGAGAATCTTCTTCTTATCGAAGGAGACCGCATTCCGGCGCAGGGGGAGGCGTTCGACGTCACGTTCTCGGCATGCGTATTCCACCACATCCCGCATGACGAACACGTTATGTGGCTTCGTGAACTCCATCGGATCACGAGACGCGGCGGCATGATAGCCATTTTTGAGCACAACCCCTTAAACCCGCTGACCGTGCGCGCCGTCAACACCTGCCCGTTCGACGAGAACGCAAAACTGATCCTGGCACGCGACTTGAAAGCTCGGCTCCAGAGCGCGGGCTGGAAAGACTCCTCAATTCAATACAACGTCTTCTTTCCTCGAGCGCTGGCTCTATTACGCCCGCTGGAGCGACAGCTTCAATGGCTACCTCTCGGCGCTCAATATGTAGCGGTTGCACGGAAGGATTAGAGGTGCAGCCTCTGAGGTTCCTACTCGTCGGACTTGTCAATACGGCCGCTGGACTGAGCACTATCTATCTGGCCATGTATGCGATCAGCATGGACTACGTTTCAGCTAATGTGGCCGGCTATTCCGTTGGAATTATCATCTCATTCTTGCTGAACCGCTCCTGGACATTTCGGCACCAGGGATCATGGCAGCTTAGTCTGGTGCGGTGGATGGTTGTGGTAAGCGTCGCGTATTCATTGAATCTTGTGGTGATCGTTCGCCTGCACAGAGCCTTGGAGTTCAGCACTTATATTGTTCAACTCGCCGGCATTGCCGTTTATACGATGACCACGTTTTTGGGAGGACGGTACTTTGCATTCTCAAATCCCGATCGCGGCGCGCAGGAGAAAAAACAATGATTGGTCAACCGCCTCTGCTCAGTATAGTTGTCCCTTGCTTCAATGAGGAGGAGGTTCTTCCGGAATCGGCTAAGCGACTTGACGAGCTTTTTGATCGGTTGATTGGCGACAAGCAAATTCATCCCGAAAGCCGGATCTATTTTGTCGATGACGGTTCGAGAGACCGCACCTGGTCGCTTATCAGGGAGTTGAATGGTGTTAAGAAGCGATTTGGAGGCATCAAGCTGTCTCGTAATCGGGGACATCAGCATGCTCTTTTGGCCGGGCTGCTCTCCGTACCAGGCGATCTCGTACTTTCGATCGATGCAGATCTTCAGGATGACTTGAACGTTATCGAAGGCATGCTGAAAGCTTTTGCAGGTGGGGCAGACATCGTCTTCGGGGTTCGCAGCGACCGAAGTTCAGACACGTATTTCAAGCGCGTCACGGCTCAGGCTTATTATTGGCTCATCAAGAAATTGGGCATCGAGATCGTCTACAATCACGCCGATTTCCGTCTAATGAGCCGCCGCGCGATTGAAGCACTTCGTCAGTATGACGAATCGAATTTGTTTCTGCGGGCACTGATCATTCAACTCGGCTTTCGCAGTGCGATTGTCGAATATGAACGGTCGGAACGATTCGCAGGAACCTCGAAATATCCGCTGCGGAAAATGCTCTCTCTTGCACTTCAGGGAATTACGTCGTTTTCGACGCAGCCGCTGCGTGCAATCACAGTGCTGGGTTTTGTCGTATCGACCACTTCATTTCTGCTTGGCGTGTGGGCTTTCTCGTCGGCACTCATTTCTGGTGAAACTGTGCCAGGGTGGGCGTCAACCGTCATACCCATATATATCATCTGCGGAGTTCAAATGCTGTGCCTCGGAATTATTGGTGAATACATCGGGAGGATCTATATCGAAACTAAGCGACGTCCGAGATACCATATTGAAGAGGCACTGGAAGTAGCTTCTGACAGAGCGAAAGCCGGTGAGTTACCCTGAGTTGGTTGAATTAGAATCGCCGAACATCCCGTCCAAAGATTAGATGAGCTCCTGCCTGGAATTGGCCCAACCTGAACGTCAAGACCAATCAGGCGGCCTGACAGGTTGCATTCTACGCGCGCCTCCGCCGCGGCCCTCACCGAATGCTTACCGTGTTATTCCAATCGCATAGTCTCAATCCCGATCCCGAGTTCACGCGAATCATCACCGACTCCGGCCCGCTTCGGCGACACCAGCGGCGTCGTGGAGACGAATGCAAACTCTGTGGTGCTATTTTCAGTAATGAGGTCGGCCGGGACCTCGGCGGTTTTGTTGGCCATGGATTCCTTCAAAGTGAAGTACCATGTTGCGACGGTCCGTCCGCTGACGATCACGTCGAAGCTCTGCTCAGCGTGTCCTTGCACAAGAAAGGCACGTACGCTAGCCGTCAGTTTGTAACTTTGCTTGGGGATTTTGATATCAATGACCGAACGAGCTCCGCCCCATGTGCCCCAATCCTCCGGTGTGAACCAGCCCGAGCGAAGGTAGCGCGTACCGGGCTCGCCGCGCCCAAACTTTACTAGCGACCCCGGCTTCATTTCTGTTGCAAAGCATGTCGAGGATACCGCTAGATACAAGTAGTTCCCAGCAACTGCGCAACCGGCGAGGTCGTCGGTCCTGTCCACGATGAGATATTTCGATTGCGGATCGACGTTCCCAAAGTTGCTGACCGCGCGAGCGTAGGGGACCGAAAAAGCCGTGATCGAAATCAATAAGCTGCTGACAGGCGTTGCCGATTGCGCGGCGACGGTGGTGTTTTCAGGTCTGAATTCTGGTGATGTCGCTGCGAAGTGCTCAGAGAACTTCTGCAACGAAACCATCTGCGGCAGGCTGAGGCCCTGTTCGTGATTCAAAACCACGATCGTTGCAATCACGGCCATACAGATGGCGGCCATTGGCTGCCATGCCGGGTTCAGAGCGGACTGAAAGCGACGATAGGGTACGTGTCGTGTCAAGATTCGTGCGATGTTGATTGCGCCAAGCGTCACGATGATGAAGACATGCTTCTTGACCGCATAATACGAACCGGTGCCGAATGCTATCAACAGGATATGTTGCAGAAACATCAGGCCGCCCGAGGCAACGCCTGCCGCGCCCAGTAAGCGATCCTCCCGGCCGGAGGGCCATCGCGCCATCCCCCATCGAAGGTTTATCGCAGCACCTGCCATACACACCAGAACCGGTAGCACGATGTTAGAGCCTGGAAACCGAAAATCTAAGTCGCCATTCCAGTTCGAGATTCGGATGATCGCGTAAACGTCTGGGTGAAGGCGAAGAATAGCCAGTCCAAGCATGGACGTGATGGCGATAGCTCCAAGATGGGGCAGACTCCATTGGCCCTTGAAGTAGCGGATGCAGACGAAATTTACGGCTAAAAATGCAACAAGTGCAGCCGTGAGATGCACGCCCGCAACTGGCTGGGTTACATAGATCAGCAGATTGAAAATTGCGGCGACGACGACGGGCCAAACATGCTCGTCATGCTGTTGGGCCAGCCAGAACATGATGCCGAAGTAGAGTGCGAAAGCGACGATCTGCGGGTAGAAAAAGTTTCCAATAACCTCCCAGCCGACCTGCGCGTGGGTCCGCGCCAGAACAGCAAACAACACGACGAATATTGGTAGGATGAGGCTCGACGTGTGCAACAACAGAAGACGGCCGATGAAGAAGTAACAGGTATATATTGCCGTAATAGCGATAACCGAAAGCCCAACGAGACCTGAGCTAAACATCCATCCGAACACTGCCGCAAGCCAGTGGGAGGCCGACGGATAGGCCACCATTGTATCGATAGTCAGGACGGCGTCGGGCCGGACGCGCCCCCACTTCATGATTTCGTCGACCAGGGCAAAATGGAGAGCCATATCGATGCTCCCGGAATAAATCGTTTTCCCGAACGCTATCAGGAGGCCAGCAAGGGCGGTGCAATTTGCGATGCGTGTCCAGTTTTTCATGTGCCTATCTGAGCGATGGGAATTGCGAGTCAACCGTCTGCCAGTAGGCAGGGGAATGGGTGGCGCTAAGCCCGGGAGCGGGAAACGGACTTCATACAGGTGAAATCGACTTTCGTCCGCGATGTGCTTCCATTTTCAGAAGGGATCGTGCCGGCTAGCGCACAACGCCGTAGTGGTGCTTGTCCCGCGCATTTGGATTAGGTTGAGCGGGCCGCATAGCACGCAATAGCGTTCCGGTCTAGAGCGGATTCCGGCTGATGTAGGTCATCTTTTATATCTCGCATGACGAAAATAGTTGGCGCACTGGTCGGGGACAAACGATTTTACGAGCTTGCCGATCAGCCGCCAGAGTTCCTTCACGGTGCGCTTGGCACCTTGCGCAGCGCGCCTTTGAGTTTCGAGAATGCCATTGGACACCAGACGCCATGGATCGAGGCCTGCTTGCCACGACCGCCAGCGCCGCCGCCTGCGCGCGACATCGGCGCGGGCCTGCTCAAGGGCGAACAGCGTTTTTTAACCGCTGCCCCTCGCGCCGCAGAAACAGCCACACGGTATTGTGCGAGACACGAACCCCTCGCGCGACGAGTTCGTCCTTCAATCCATGCAGCGTCAGATGGGGCGTTTGCCTGATCCTTTCCAGGATGAAAGCTCGATGCGGCTCGAGCACCACCCTGCGGTGTCCGCCCATCTGGCCAGGCGCGACCGAGCCAGTCCTCCTATAGCGCTGCGACCACTTCACCACCGAGGAAACCGAAGCTCCGAACCGGCCCAGCCAGCATCTTGAATCACAACTCTCCGATCGGCGGAATCTTCCCGATTCAATTAATTTAGAAAAAAACGGCGACGAGCGTGCGCAAAGCGGCTGCCGGCATTACACTGCATGAGGCCTACAATCGTCAGGACGAGATTGTCTAGGGCGCAGCGCGGATCGTGACGATGCCGCGCGCAAGCTGAGGTGAACCTATGGCTCAAACTTAATTGAATAGATACCGAACGCAAGCTTGCGCGCGTCTTCGGAAATTCCAAGCTCCTTTGGAGATCTACCACTGTGAAAAACTAGCGTGAGCACTAGGGGATTGACTGAAACGCTCGCCAACGGCACGTCGAACGTCAATTCTGGAACTGAAATCTGCAACGTTTTGAGAAGCGTACGTCCGGCCCAGACTTCGACCGTTTGCTGAGGTATCTGCGGAGGCAGAAAGGCGCGGCCTTTTATTGATGCTTTTGAGACTGGCCCAGAGACAAAAGAGCCGACCCTTGCCCTTGTATCATCAGACCAACGGCCCCAACCTTCGGCAACAGACCAGCCATCGATCAGAGCGGTACTATTTTTCCCGTTTGTGAACTCGAGAACCTGTCCCGACGATATGTGAGGCAGCGCCGCTTCGTAGGTTGGCGTAATGAGCCAGAGCGTGCCGATGAACGACCCTATCACGATCGCCGCGCCGCCGAGAACGTACCAAAAAATACGGAACACACGATTCATCGACGCACCTGTTCAACGTCTTGCAACTTACTAACCGCAAACCAATGCGTAAAGGCCTCGGGACCCGCATTTTATATTAGCACCTTGCTGACGATCAATTTGGATCTTCGAGGCAGAATACGAGCTTTGGCCTGATGATCTGCCGCTGGACATTCACGCAGCTACGACTAAACTAGAAGAGTATGCGCCTTGCGGTCATCTAGCGCGACAATCAAGATGGGAATCCCGCGACAATCAGGATGAGAATGCGCCGCTGCTGGGGTGACGAAGGGAGGGCGTAGCCCGACCGGAGTTAGCCCAGCAGCGGCGTCGACGCCCGAAGGGCCTCATTTGGCGGTAACGGCGGCTGGTCAAGGATCGGGTTTCTCCTTTGAGAGGACCAATTCTTTGGCCGGCCGGCATGTCACCGATCAACAAATGAGGCTTTTCATGAGCTTGCGTCGCAACCATTCGCCAGCCGTCGCCGCTGCCAAGGCTGGTTTCAGCACGTCCGCCGCCTACCGGTTGGAAAAGGACCCCCGACTTCCCACCCAGAAGAAGGCGCCCCGCGAACGCCGGCGAACCGATCCATTCAGCGGTGTCTGGGAGGACGAAGTCCTGCCGATGCTCAAAGCTGCTCCCGGATTGAGGCCGGTCGCTGTGTTCGAGGAACTATGCCGCCGACATCCGGAACTGGGTTCCGGGACGCGGCGGACGCTTGAGCGGCGCATTCGGACATGGCGGGCGGTGAACGGCCCGGATCGGGAGGTGATCTTCCGCCAGGAACATCCGCCGGGCCGCATGGGCTTGTCGGACTTCACCGAGGTCGCCGACCTTGGCGTCACCATCGCCGGCCAGTTGCTGGACTGCCGACTCTACCACTTCCGTCTGCCGTTCTCCGGCTTCGAACACGCCCATGTCGTGCTCGGCGGTGAAAGTTTTGTAGCACTTGCGGAAGGGTTGCAGAACGCCCTGTGGTCGCTGGGCGGGGTTCCCGAGCAGCACCGAAGCGACAGCCTTTCAGCCGCGTTTCGCAATCTCGGCGCTGACGCCAAAGAGGATTTGACGACACGCTACCAGGCGTTCTGCGGCCACTACGGCATGACGCCGACCCGCAACAATCCCGGCGTGTCGCACGAGAATGGTTCGATCGAAAGCGCGCATGGCCATCTCAAAAGAGCGCTCGCAGATGCCCTGCTGCTGCGCGCTTCGCGCGACTTCGACGATCTTCCGGCATGGCGGGGCTTCGTCGACGAGATCGTTGGCCGCGGCAACGCGCGCAATGCCAAGCGCATCGATCAGGAGCGGATGGCGCTGAAGAAACTACCGATCCGCAAGACCGCCGATTATGAGGAGGTCAACGTCGACGTCACGACATCCAGCGCCTTCACGTTGCGCAAGGTGTTTTACTCGGTCCCATCCCGCCTGATCGGTCACCGGCTGCGCGTGCGTCTCTATGACGACCGGCTCGAATGCTTCCAGGGCGCCACGCACATCGTCACCTTGCGGCGTGGGCGAGCGCTGCCAAACGGCAAGCATGGCCATGTCATCGACTATCGCCATGTCATCCATTCCCTGCGCCGCAAGCCGATGGCGCTGCTCAATCTGGTCTATCGCGACCAGCTCTTTCCCCGCCGCGCCTACGCTCTTGCGTTCGACGCCTTGCTCGCTGGCATCGGCGAAAGACCAGCCTGCCGCGCCATGGTCGGTCTTCTGGCGCTCGCACACGAACGGGCCTGCGAGGCGGAACTCGGCGTCGTGCTGCAAACCACTCTCGACGACGGCATCCTCCCGGATCTCAAGGCGCTGATCGAACGGTTCCGCCCGAAGGGCATGGCATTGCCGGTCGTCGTCGTCACGCTGCCCTCGCTCGCCATCTATGACCAGATCGCCGCGGCCGTGGGAGAAGCCGCATGAACGCGACCGTCAAGATCGAAGCCGCCCGTGTCGAGCTGCTGCTCAGCGAACTGCGCCTGCCCGGCATCAAGCTGATCTGGGCCGCCCTGGCGGAGACCGCCGACAAGGAAGGCTGGCCCGCCGCCCGCTTCCTGGCCGCCCTCGCCGAACAGGAGATGGTGGAGCGAAGCCGGCGCCGCTTCGAACGTCACCTGGAGGAAGCGCGACTGCCGCCGGGAAAAACCCTCGATGCGTTCGACTTCGATGCCGTGCCGATGATCTCAAAGGCGCAGGTGCAGGCGCTCGCCGCCGGTGACGCCTGGCTCGAAAAGGGAGCAAATCTCTTGTGCTTTGGGCCGCCTGGCGGGGGAAAATCGCATCTGGCGGCGGCGCTCGGCATGGCCCTGATCGAAAAGGGCTGGCGCGTGTTGTTCACCAGAACCACCGACCTCGTGCAAAAACTCCAGATCGCGCGCCGCGATCTCGTGCTCGAAGCGGCGATCGCCAAACTCGACAAATATCATCTGCTGATTCTCGATGATCTCGCCTATGTCACCAAGGATCAGGCCGAGACCAACGTTCTGTTCGAGTTGATCAGCGCCCGCTACGAACGACGATCGATGCTCATCACCGCCAATCAGCCGTTCGGCGAATGGGGCAAAATCTTCCCGGATCAAGCCATGACCCTCGCCGCCATCGATCGCCTCGTTCACCACGCCACGATCCTCGAAATGAACGTCGACAGTTATCGGCGAAAAGCGGCTGTCGACAAAGCGCGCGGAGCGGGACGTCCGCCAACCCGCGCGACAATCAAAGGCTCATCCTGATTGTCGCTCCACGACAATCAAATCACGCGTCACGAAAATATCGCTTGCGTTATCG
>Ga0182014_10008464_pt1 | contig 10513 bp, 9 predicted proteins | sample 612S2DmetaG_FD_120489 | JGI IMG/M metagenome (GOLD analysis project Ga0182014, IMG submission 120489) | Permafrost microbial communities from Stordalen Mire, Sweden - 612S2D metaG | ecosystem: Environmental > Terrestrial > Soil > Wetlands > Permafrost | place: Sweden: Stordalen | collected...
AGGTCTTGCAGTCGCCGCGCATGTTTGCCACGCTCGACCCGAAACTGCGCTCCATTGAACTGCCCAGCCGGCGCAAGGTTCTGTTGTCCGATACGGTTGGTTTCATCCGCAATTTGCCGCACACGCTGGTGACCAGTTTCCGCGCGACGCTGGAAGAGGTGGCGCAGGCCGAGGTGTTGCTGCATATTCGCGATGCGGCTTCGACTTATGGCGCGGAGCAAAAATCGCAGGTCGAGAAGGTTCTGGGCGAGCTTGAATCTCTAGGAAAACCGCGCATCGAAGTGCTGAACAAGATCGATCTGCTGGGCGAGGAAGAGCGCCGGGGGCTGCTGGAGCGGACTAAGGCGGGAGGCGAGGTAGCCGTTTCTGCGCGCACCGGCGAAGGGATGGACGCGCTGCTCAAGGCGATTGACCGCGCACTGCACTCAGACCCGCTTATCGATGCGGAGCTGCGTGTTCCGCAACACGAGGGCGCGGTGTTGGCGGCCATTGAAGCGGGGATGATGGTGCATAGCAGGGAGTACGAAGGCAACATGGTGCGGCTGACGGTGAGCGGTCCGGCCTCGCTGGTGGGGCGGCTGCGCAAATACAGGCTGCGCGAAGATTAGCCGATTTTTCATCGCTGTGTTATGGAACACCGCCTATTCTTTTTTTGAAAGACTGCGAAGGAGATTCCATGATCCCGGTTACCGCCAGCTCGGCCCGCTCTATCGCCACGCTTTCAAGCCGCGAGGTCTATCGCAACCACTGGATGCGGGTGCGGGAGGATAAGATTCTGCGCTCCAATGGTGAGCGGGGAATTTATGGCGTGGCGGAGAAGCACGATGCGGCCATCATTTTGCCCATCGACAGAGGGCGCGTGTGGCTGGTGGAGCAGTTCCGATACACCATCCAGGAGCGCGCGCTGGAACTGCCCCAAGGCGGCTGGGAGATGGAAGTCGAGGATCCCGAAGAGTTGGCGCGCGGCGAACTGAAAGAGGAGACCGGGCTGGAAGCGGCAGAGATGACCCGCCTGGGAACTCTGTGGATCGCTTACGGGTTTACGCGGCAGAAGCAGCACGTCTTTCTGGCCACCGGACTGACGGAGACTGGAAAGACACCCGATGCAGAGGAGCACGACCTGGTGGTGCGCTCCGTTTCAGTGAAGTGGTTCGAGGAGATGATGCGCAACGGCGCGATTCGCGACAGTTGCACAGTTTCGGCGTGGGGGCTTTATCTGCTGTGGAAGGCGCGGCAGGAGTGAAGGGTGAAAGCCGGGCCGACCTGCACAGCCCGACGCGCTAAGCTTGCTACCAGACCATCTTGTAAATGTTGCCCTTGTTGTCCATGGCTACGCCTGTGCGCTGATTGAAGAACTCCACCTGTAGAACGGTTCCCTGATTCCCAGTAACAACTGCTTGACCGATCTATTCGCCTAAGACATTAGCAAGAAAATAACCCTGCCCATAAACGACGTCCCAGGCTGTAGTCAGATTCGGCTGCGGCGGGTAGCTGGCTCGAGTCCCTGGCGACTTAGAGCTAGCGAAAGACGGCCTGACAATAGTCCATCTTCCCATGAACGTCTCTCCGTTGTTTAGCACCAGAGAGATATTGCCTGAATTGGATCCAGTGAGTTTAGCTGTATATGGTATCGCGGGCGTCGGCGATGTTGCCGGCCCCTGAACGGGATAAAGATATTGACCAAAAGCAGCGTTGCATCCCGCGATGATACAAATACTCAACAGGAAAAGAACGAATTTCGTTTTCATGAGTCAACCTCTTTCTGTTAGAAACCAATATCTTCCAGAAAGTTTCTCTGGCAATCGAGTTTTCTTCGCGCACTTCTTTCGGAAGCCAACTGGCCCGGAAGGCTGACTCGGGCCGGCACACTGAGTCGCCTACAAAACTACCTTGTATATGTTGCCCTTGTTGTCCACGGCTACGCCGAAATGATTGTCTTCCGGCACGCCCAATTGTTCGCGATGAAACTCAATCTGAAGAACGGTTCCCTTATCTCCGGTAGCGACTGCCTGCCCAACGTTTTGGCTGCCCAGAATGGTGGAGATATAGTATCCCTCCCCATAGACCATATCCCAGGCGAAGGCCAGATTGGGCTGCGGCGGATAGCTGGCAGGGGTTCCGGGAGTTTTGTCGTTATAGAAAGTCGCCGTCACAATCGACCACGGTCCCTGGAAGGACTCTCCGTTGACCTGGACAAGCGTGATTATCCCTGATTTTCCCAGGTAATTCGTGACTTTGGCGGTAAACACCGGCGGGTCAGCCTGCGTCGCAGCAGGACCCTGGACAGGGTAAAGCCGCTGGCCGAATGCGGCGGCGCTGCCTGAGATCAGGCAAACACTCAACAAGCCAAAAACAAGAGCGAATTTCGTCTTCATGAGTTAGCCTCTATCCGTTAGAACTACCGTTGTATTTTCTTCAAGCCCTAGAAAAGCCGCAAAGGCCCGGGCCTGAAGGCGCGCGCAAATTCGCACTCTTTCAGGGGACTGAAGTCCCCTGCTCCCTCCAGAATTTCGATTTACCACTGTAGTATTAGAAACCGGAACCGACAAGAAAGTTTCTCCGCCGGCTGAGATTTATCCGCGCTCTTCCATGGGGATATAGGGAGCGGGGTAGGGCGGGCCAATGTATTCCGCACGGGGACGGATGAGGCGGTTGTCGTCCAACTGCTCGATAATGTGCGCGGCCCAGCCGGCGATGCGGCTGATGGCGAAGATGGGCGTGTAAAGGTCGATGTCGATGCCCAGTGTGGCGTAAGTGGAGGCGGAGTAAAAGTCCACGTTGGCGTTGAGCTTTTTATCGGCGTTGATGTAGAGCTCGATGGCGCGGGACATCTCGAACCATTTGGGCTGGCCGGCATCTTTTCCGAGTTGCTCGCTCATCTTGCGCAGGTGAGTGGCGCGGGGGTCCTCGGTTTTGTAAACGCGGTGGCCGAAGCCGGAGATTTTTTGCTTGGCGGCCAGCATATTCCGCACGTATTCGACGGGGTCGGCGCCAACTTTGTCGATTTCGTAGAGCAGGCGCATGACGCCTTCGTTGGCGCCGCCATGGAGCGGTCCCTTGAGAGCGCCGAGGGCGCCGGTGACGGCCGAGTGAACATCCGACAAGGTAGCTGCGATGACGCGAGCGGCAAAAGTGGAGGCGTTCAGCTCGTGCTCGGCGTGGAGGATGAGGGCAATGTCCAGCGTCCTGGTCGCCGTCTCGGAAGGCTTGACGCCGTTGAGCATCCACAGGAAGTTGGCCGCGTGGTTCAGCGAGCGGTCAGGCGGCACAACTTCTTTTCCCTTGCGCAGCCGGTCGTAGATAGCCACGATCATGGCAATCTGGGCGGTGAGGTTGAAGCTTTTGCGCACATTGGCGTCGTGCGAATTGTCTTTCTCGTCGGCGTCGTAGAAGCTGAGCGCCGAGACCGCGGTGCGCAGCACTTCCATGGGCGTGGCCGAAGAGGGAACGGCGCGCAGCAGATCGACGATGCGGAGGTCAAGGCCGCGGGCGAGCGTAAGTTGCGACTGGAACTCGCGCAGTTCTAGCTGGCTGGGAAGGATGCCGTTCCACAGCAGGCATGTCGTCTCTTCGAACGTGGAGTGCACTGCCAGCTCGTGAATGTCGATGCCCCGATAGGAGAGGACGCCCGCATCTCCGTCAATCCAACAGATTCCGGAGTTCGCGGCGACGACCCCTTCCAAACCTTTTCCAGCGACAACAGTCGACATAGACCTCGGCTCTCCCTCTTGCAATTTCCTGGTTGGACGCAGCGGTGTTCTGACCCCTTATAACGCCGTCCGTGTGAAAGTGCTTCAAAGATGTTTATATCGTAGCGCTTCAATGGTTGTCACGGAGCGAGGGCTCAGGAAATGAGACAGTTTGAATAAACTTTCCCTCAGGGGCTAAAGCCCGCACTCATTTTGTTCGGTTTATGTACGGGCTAAAGCCCAAGCCCTTCAAACAGAGCCGCCACTGAACCACAGGTGCGCATAAAGGGGCACAAAGTCTCAATTCCGGTGTGCATGGAGCAAAGAAGCACAGCTTTTCCTGCACAAGCGGGAATACTTCTATATTCTGTAGACTGCGCCCGGATGGTGTCCGACGCGGAAGCTGCGCAACTCCACATTCGGGTGGAATCCCCGCCTGAGAGCGGAAATCATGGAGCAAGATCCCATTTTTAGCGGCGTCTGCCCATACAGGAAGGCGCCATACAGAGACAAGCAGCCCGCAAGACGGGCCGCCAAGGAAAGGCAAACACATGAGTGAACTTGACGAAACCCCCCGAAGCTACTCGGGCGCATTGTTGGCAACCCTTGCCGTGGCCCTGTTGGCCGCGATCGGCGGCCTGATCTGGAGCTACACGCTGAACAGCCGTCTGGGCGTGCAGGAAGCCGGGCTGACCGAAGCCAAGGAGCAGAACAAGAAGCTGGCTTCTGACCTGCGCGAAACCGACGCCCGCCTGAGAGTTGCGACCGAAGAGCTGGGCAACTCCCTGGGATTAACGCAGAAGCAGTTGGACGCCCGCGCGCAGGAACTGATCAAGCGCGAGGATGCCCAGGAAGCCAATGCTCGCCGGCTGGCGAGCGCCCAGAAGGAGACCGCGCAGGCTGTAACCGGGCTTGCCACGGATGTCTCCGGCGTGAAGACAGACGTGGGTGGAGTGCGAACGGATCTGGGCAAGACGCAGACCGACCTGGCCACCACCATCAGCCAACTGACCTCGATGAAGGGTGATCTGAGCGGCCACAGCAGCCTGATTGCCCGCAATCACGACGAGCTGGAACTGCTGAAGCACAAGGGCGACCGGAGCTACTACGAGTTCACGCTGACCAAGGGCCAGAAGAAGGCTGTGGGCACGATCAGCCTGGAACTGAAGAAGGCCGACTCGAAGAGGAACCGCTTTACACTGGTGGTCGACTCCGACGACAAGCAATACGAAAAGAAGGACCGGAGCCTGAACGAGCCGCTGCAATTTTATAGCGGTAAAGAGCCGGCGCTCTTCGAGGTCGTGGTGAATTCAGTGGGAGGGAAGAATCAGTCGATCAGCGGCTATCTTTCAGCACCCAAGAACACGCCAGTACCGCCTACTGCTCAATAACAGGCGTGTGGGGCGCGAGCACGAGGCTGTGCTGGTACTGGAACGAGAAGGTGAAGTTCAGGCCGAACTTAGACCCTGGGTCGCGGCGGCTTGAGTCCTGCTTCCAGTCAGTGCGCGTGTCCCACTGCTGTTTATTTGCACGGAAGATCCAGAAGGCGATGCCGTCCAGGCTTTCTCCGGGGGCGAGCATGGTGCGCGGCGCGAGCGGGTTGCCGCGCAGCGCGGTCAGCTCAGGATAGGCGAGCAGAACTTCCTGGTATTGCGCCGCGTCTCCCTGGGAGACGGAGAGTCCACCGTCGGGCAGCCGGAAATTAACCAGCACATCTTCAAGAAATAACGGGACTTTGCTCTGATTACGCACCTTGATATGCGCGAAGAGCAGCACCTGATCGAAGCTTTGTTTTGCCATGGCCTCGCCGTTGGCGTCGAACCCCGAAGTTTCTACGCGGCTCGGATGAGCCCACACCTGGACAATCTCTCCACTGGCCACGGGAGGCTTTTCCCCGGTCAACACGTAAACGGCGACGACGATGACGACCACTACGGTGGCAACTATGCCGGCCAGAACCACATGGCTGCTCCCCTTGGTGAGTTCCTCACCGCGGGCAGCGTCGTCAATCTCTTCTTCGGGTTCCTGATGGAGTAAGCTCATGGCGCCCTTATCTTATTCCTCCGTGCGCGGGATAGGCCATGAAATCGCGCGCGGAGAGCTGAAAACCTGCCGGAATACAGACCCGAGGCGCTTCCGCGGGCATGCGGGCGGAGGAGTTGGCACAATGTGATAAGGGGAAAAACAACGGGCACACAACCGGCGCACCGCTTGGCAGCAGTCTTGCGCTTACGCCCGTTCCACTTCGCCTTTAGGCCGCGTTATCGCTATGGGCAGCTACAGCTCGCAGCCGGATTACCGCATCCGCCTGCGCGCCTTTCTGGCCCTGGACGATGTCGAACTCAACATCATCGCCCTCTTTCAGTGTTTTGTACCCGTCCAACTGAATCGATGAGTAGTGAACGAATACGTCCGGACCATCATCACGTCCGATGAATCCGTAGCCTTTGGCGTTGTTGAACCACTTGACCTTCCCTTTGTATTGAGCCACAGGTAAGTCCTACCTTCCTTACAGCCTGTGAAGTGCGGGGGCAAAAGCTTGGGGAGTGCCCACCGATATGCATTATGACGCGGAAAAATGTGAAAAGGTTCAGAAAAATCAGGCGGCGAGGGACAAAATGAGCCAGGGCCGGTATGTGGGCACGGGCCCTGGCTGGAAACAAAGGATCGGATCAGGCGAAGCAAAGGCTTTATTTGCCGTGCTTTCCGGCCATCTTGCGCGCATACAAGAGGACTGCGGACAGGGTCTTGCCGTCCAGAATTGCTCCATTTTCAATCATTTTGAGGATCTCGGAGAGTTTGACCAGTCGAAAAGCAATCTGTTCGTCCTCATCCATGTTGGTGTCGCCGGCTGTGAGGCCCTCGGCCACAAAGACCTTCATTGACTCGCTTACAAAGCCGGGGCTGGCATAGTACTCGACCAGCGGCTTCCACTTCTTTGCGCGGTAGCCGGTCTCCTCGGCAAGCTCCCGTTGGGCGCCGAGCAGGGGATCTTCGCCCGGCTCGAGCTTGCCGGCGGGCAGCTCCCACAGGAAGCGTCCGGCGGCATGGCGATACTGGCGTTCGACGACGATCCATGGGTCGCGCTTGCTTTTCGTGTTGTCGACGGCCAGGATGACCGCGCTGCCGTTGTGACGAACGACATCGCGCGTGGCCAGCTTGCCACCCGGCTCGATGAGCCGGTCGCGCACCACATGGAAGAGCGGCCCCTCGAAGACCACCTCGGAGCCGAGCATTTCAGCCGCCTGCTCGACCGCGGGCACGAGCGCCTTGGGAGCCTTCTTCGCCTTGGCCTTTGCGGCCTTCTTCGCGCTGGGCTTGAGGGCTTTCGCCGCCTTGAGCGCCTTTTTCATTTTGGGCTTCAAGGCTTTTGCCGCCTTCAGCACTTTGAGCGCCTTGGGATTGAGAGCTTTTGCCGCTTTCAGCGCCTTTTTCACTTTCGGCTTGAGGGCTTTTGGCGCCTTCTTTGCCTTGGGCTTTGCGGACTTCTTCACTTTGGATTTGGCAGCCTTTGCTTTCTTCGGCGCGGCGGCTTTCACAGCTTTCTTCTTTTTGGGCATCTCTTCACTCTCCTTGAGGCGCGAGTGCTGCGCAGTCAAACAACCTGCACAATCAAATAAAGAATATACACACTCCAGCGGCAAGAATGTTACAGCCGAGCCATACTGGTGCATCAAATCGGCCCGGCGTGGCATCCTTAACAGAAGCAATATCCCATTTTCGCGCGCCTACATTGGGTTCGCCCTGAGATTCCAGACGCCATGAGAACGAGTTGTTGACCGCAGAGCGCCATCCCATCACCGTCGTGCCAGGACTGCACCGGCTGTTTCTGGACTATTGCTCCGGCGCGGTGGCGGCGCGTGGGTTTTTCGGCTCCGGACCTTTGGACGAAAGCTGGCGGGAGGGCGGGCATCTTTCTTCCGAGCGGCCCGCGCACTGGCCGGATCTGGTTAGTCTGCTGGCCGAGCAGAACGCTTCGCCTTCCCCGGCAGCCGCAGCGGCCCTCGAGGCATTGCGCAACGGAGCCGGAACGGTGGTGACCGGCCAGCAGGTGGGCCTGTTTGGCGGGCCGCTCTTCACGCCATTCAAGGCGGCTACCGCGCTGGCTCGCGCCCGCCAGGCCACGGCTGCGGGGCGGCCACATGCCGCCATCTTTTGGCTGGCCACGGAAGATCACGATTTTGCCGAGATCAACCACGTTGTTTTTCCCGCGCGCCGCGAATTGCGCACGCTGACCTGGCAGGGTGTTGCAGAGGCTGCGCGGCCCGTGGGCGGCGTCGTGCTGGACGAGTCGATTACTGCGCTGGTCGATGAGGCGCGGGAACTGCTCGGGGCTTCAGACGCGATGGAGGCGTTGGCCGCGGCCTATCGTCCGGGACGCACGCTGGCCCAGGCCTTCGCGGAGTTTTATTCCAGAGCTTTTGCCGCGCAGGGGCTGCTGGTGGTGGACGCAAGCGGGCGCGAGGCGCACCGCATGGGAGCGCCGGTGCTGCGCGCTGCCCTGGAACGCGCGGACGAACTGCACCGGGCGCTGGACGACCGCAACAGGGAACTGGAAGCCGCCGGCTATCACGCGCAGGTGACGGTAGGTCCGCAGTCCAGCTTGCTGTTTCTCATTGATGAGGCGAGCGGCGAGCGCGTGGCCCTAAGACGTACCGTGCCGAGTGCAGAGGAGCCGGATGGACAGTGGCAGGCAGGGCGGCAGAGCTATTCGACCGCGGAGTTGATAGCCATCCTCGAAGCTGCCCCGGAGCGCATTTCACCCTCGGCGCTTTTGCGGCCTGTTTTTCAGGATTTCCTTCTCTCGACCTCGGCCATTATCGGCGGACCGGCGGAGATTGCCTATTTTGCGCAATCCGCAGTACTCTACGAGCAAATTCTGGGACGGGTGACTCCGGCGTTGCCGCGTTTTTCGGGCACGGTGGTCGAGCCTGCCATCGGCACACTGCTCAGCCAGCATGGGTTGACGCTGGAACAGGTTTTTGCCGAGACGCCGGCGTCGCTGGCGCAATCCCTAGCTGCGCGGGCCATGCCCAGCGATGAGAAGCGGAAGCTGGAGTCGGCGGGCACGGCGCTGGAGGCCGAGCTGACGCCGCTGGTGGACTGGATGCGCGCGCTCGATGCGGGCCTTGGCCAGTCAGCGGAAACCGCGGCCGGCAAAATCCGTTACCAGATGGGGCGCCTGAGGAGCCTGGCGGCCAACTTCGAGTTGCAGCGCGAGGCCTCGATTACGCGACACGCCGAGGCCATCAGCCAGGCGCTTTATCCCGGCGGAGGGCTTCAGGAGCGGCTGCATGGCGCGGCATACTATTTCGCTCGGCATGAGTTTGAGCTGGCGGAAGAGATAACTGCACAAGCCGCGAACCCCTGCCCAGGACACACGGTGCTGTGGCTGTAGAGTCGCCGGAAAATCTCGCGGCGGCTTGTATAATTGCCGCGAACCGTGATGAGGGTGCCGATGAGATCGTTTTTCGCAATGCTGGTTACCGCTTTGCTGGCTAGCTGGCCGGCACAGGCGCAAGTGCAGCCCTGTGCCGTGGCCGGCAACAACAATGATTTTCTGGGCATCCAGACCATCCGACTGTGGCCGGGAGACGCCCCCGAGGCCAAGGGCAAGGCCTGCGAGGACACGCCGACATTGACTGTTTTCGAGCCGGCGAAAGGCTCGGAAAACGGCTCGGCGGTGGTGATTCTTCCCGGCGGGTCCTATATCAACCTGGCAGGCAACCATGAGGGCCGGCAGGTGGCCGACTGGTTTGCCGCGCGCGGCTTTCGTGCTTTCGTTCTAAGCTACCGGCTCGCCTCTCACGGCTACATGCTCCCTGTTCCGCTACTGGACGCGCGGCGCGCCGTGCAACTGGTGCGAGCGCGGGCCAGGGATTACCAGATTGACCCCGCGAGGATTGTGATCATCGGCTTCTCGGCCGGCGGCCATCTGGCTGCGCTGTCGGCCACGAAGTTTGTTCCCGGCAAGCCGGACGCCGAGGATCCGATAGACCGCGTCTCGAGCCGCCCGGATTATCTCGTGCTTGGGTATCCGTGGATCGGCGCCCTCTCTGCGAACGATCCGCGCTACATGGACCGCTGCAAGACGACGTTTGCGATAGACCGCTGTGAGGCCCTTCAGAGCGGGTACTCGCCGGAGCTGCTGGTCACCAAAGAGACGCCGCCCACCTTCATGTATCACACGTTCAACGACCAGGCGGTTCCCGTGGAGCAGGGGCTGCGCTTCTATGAAGCGCTGGTCAAGGCCGGAGTTCCCGCCGAGATGCACATCTTCGCAAACGGGCCTCACGGAAGCGGACTGGGCAGGGGCGATGCGGCTCTGGACCAGTGGCCCAACCTGCTGGAGACCTGGCTGCGCGGCCAAGGGCTGCTTGCGCAGGCGCAACCGGCGGCGAAACCGTAGGCAACTCCTGCGGCTGACATTCCCTCAGGGGCTAAAGCCCTCGCTAATTTATTTGCACCAACGGCACGACTGAACAGGCTGCGGAAAAACTCGGGATTTCGCGTGAAATTGACTGGAAATGTCCTTCCGGGGCTAAAGCCCGCGCTAATTTTGCTGGCTTTATGCGGGGCTTGAAACCCCCGCCTCCCTCCGAAATAGAGTTTTTCCGCAACCTGTAAGGCCGTGCCCTGACAAAGCATGGAACCAGACGGGCATGACGGTGGATGGGACAGGGAATTATGCGGGCGGAACGTGTCGTGACGACGAAAAACGGCCTGAAAATATAGAAGCGGACGTCCGGCTCCGGGAGTGGAAAGACTTCCCGAAGTCGGCCGCCCGCTGGACCCTGGACCGGGTCTAGGTGGTAATCTCAGTC
>Ga0182014_10008465_pt1 | contig 10512 bp, 6 predicted proteins | sample 612S2DmetaG_FD_120489 | JGI IMG/M metagenome (GOLD analysis project Ga0182014, IMG submission 120489) | Permafrost microbial communities from Stordalen Mire, Sweden - 612S2D metaG | ecosystem: Environmental > Terrestrial > Soil > Wetlands > Permafrost | place: Sweden: Stordalen | collected...
CCGATTCAGTCAAAGTACTTGCGCAAGGTTGCATCCCCAGTGTAATGGGGTACTGCCCTCAAAAGTACAAGTCCTAAGTGACTGTAATTACATTACTTATAGAATAAGCTTACAGGCATTGGGACTAAGCCCAAGCCTACCACTGGCTCGACCTGGCCGCCCTCGAGGGCAACACCAACGCGATCGCCGCGCGGGACGATCTGTTCCCGCGCATGGGGGTGGACCTGGCGCTCGGCAGCCATACCGTAACCGTCTTCGCGGATGAAGGATGCAATCCCTTCGGGATTGGAGCCGCAAGGTCGTCGGGCGCTGAAGCCGCACTATTTCCAGAAGGTTGAATGATAACGGTGTGGGGAAAACCAACACAGCAACGGCGAAACTCACGATTATGCCGGCGACCACTTTCGCCCGCTTGACGTTTGCGCACGGAAAGCGCCGCCTGTTGTTAGCTATGTTCCATGACCGGGCCGCGGCGAGCGCCGCCTTTGTCAGCACTTTGGCTTGCGCACCGGCCCTGAATTGCCTATAAGCTTGGCGGCCTCGCGTACCGTGCCGTCAATAAGCCCGGCGAAAGCGCGGGATGCTGAAGACTTAAACCAGATAGATCAATACGTTCATTTATGCCTGTAGCCGCCGAAACCAAAGCCACGCCGTCGCTCCAAACGCTGCCCGGGGACGACTTGCGCCAGATCATGTGGCGCTTCGCCGACCGGTACGACCTCGCCATGCTCGTCCAATCCACCCGGACCGTGGCGCGCGGTCCGGTCGCCCGGCTGGTCGCCCAGGGCGGGCGCAATTCCCACGAATGGACGCCCGAAAAGGCCAGTTTGTTGGCCGCATTCGATGAGAGCGGCATCACTGCTGCTTTCCTTGATCCGGAGCATGGCGGCTTCATTGAAGGGCCGAAGAACCTGGCGCTGTCGCTGATTGCCTTCGAGCTTTCCTGGGTGGACGCCGGGGCGGCCACCTCCAGCCTGGCCGGCAATCTCGGCCTGTCCCCCATCCATGAGCGCGGCACCCCCGCGCAACGTGATCATTATTTGTCCCTCGCCGCGCCGCTCAAACCCGGTGAGGACCGCCAGCAAGTCCGCGCCGCCTTCGCGCTCACCGAGCCCATCCCCTTCGTCGGCGTCGAAACCGGGATGCTGGGAGGGAAGGTTCGGGTCGTGGAATGGAAAGATGGGCAGGAGCCCATTCTGCAGGTCGAGAAGCGGGGCCGCTTCATCACCAACATGGGCTTTGCCAACGTCGTCACCGCCGCGGTTGATTCGGACGACAAACGGATCAAAGGCTCCTGCATGATCATCCTCGAAGAAACCGACCCCGGGGCCTGGGATCGCGGCACACCTACCAGGAAGCTCGTGCATCAGCTTTCTTCGACGCGCGACCCCGTTCTAAGCGTGCGCGTGCCGGCCAATCGCATCATCGGCGGCTACTCAGTCAAGGACGGCGTCATCATCCCGCGCTACTCGCATGGTGAGCTGATCGAAGCGGTCTTCCGCCGCACACGCGTCACAGTCGGGCTCATGACCTCGGCGAAATTGCTGTCGGCCGTGGCGCCGGTCGTCATGTATGCCCGCCGTCGTTTCCGGGGCGGCGAGGGTTCGCCCGGCACACCGCGTTATGAGCTGGGCCTGCAGCAAAAGGAAGATGTGCTTCATCGGCTGGTGGAGATATGGGCCACGGGTGAGGCGAGCTCTTCGCTGGGATTTGATGCCGCGCGGTTGTTTGACGAACTCGATCCGCTGGAGAAGAAGAAGGACGAGATCTTTGCCGAGCGAAAGCTCTCCGGCCGAGCCGCCCTGAAAGCCCTGGCGGCGGCGCAAAAGGATGCCTTGGAGCTGTTGGAGCTCTCCGCCAAACCAGCGGGCTCGCGCGACGAGCAGCGGCTTGAGAAGTTGAAAGGCGACTTGCTGGTTCAATTCGCTCTGCTCGATTCGCGGGCAAACGTCCTCTGCCCCGCCTGCAAGCTCTGGAACACCGGCCACGGCGCGAACATGATGCGCGAAGCCGTCAGCCTCATGGGCGGCTACGGTGTTACGGAGGATTGTCCGGGCTTCCTGGGCCAGAAGTGGATGGATGCCCAGCTTGAGGCGACCTACGAAGGGCCGGAAGCGGTGCAGCGTCTCCAACTCTCGCTCACCATGACCAACGAGCTGTTCCTCGCCCAATACCGGGAGTGGGTGGCGGAGATGGCCCGCATCGCCTCCAGCCGTCCCGGCACCGGCGCATGCACCCTGGCGACCGCCATGAAACTCTGGCTGTGGACGCTCACCCACCTCCAGACCGCCACCGACGCCGACGGCGCCAAGCTCTATCACAAAAGCCGCCAAAGCGTGACCTTCCCGCTAGCCGACGCCCTCTGCTGGCTGCTGGCCGCTCGGCAGTTTATTCTGGACGTGCTAGAACTGGAGGAAAAAGGCGCGGCCAATCCCGCGCTGGCCGAGAGCTTGCCCGGTTTCGTGAACTTCTTCACTGATCTCTGCCATGTGCAAAGCGCCCGCGCCGCCGGCGAAGTTGGCCGCATCTGCGCCGAGCTGGTTTACGGCTACAACCGTCACCCGGCTTGGGACGAGGCCAGTTGCAACTCCTGCTATTCCGCGGAAGAACTCGAATCGCTTGAGGGCATCATCCCCGGCATCGACGGCTCCGCCCGGGCCTGCGCCGACGTGACCGAGGCCAAGGAAGCGCATCCCCTCAAAGCCGGCCCTTGCGTGAAGTTCACCGGCCTGGAACCGTTCATCCGCCTCCGCGCCAAGCTGGACGGCTGCCTGACCGGCGCGCGGCTCGCCAAGGACCGCGCGGCAGAAGCACTCACGAAGGTGATGATTCCGGAGGCGCTGGATTATCCGGTGTGAGTAGCGAAGTGCAACGCCAGCGCCTGGACGCGGACATCGTCTGCGTCGGGTTCGGGCCGGCCATGGCGGGTTTCCTCACCGGGCTCTCGAAGCAGCTCGTCAACCCGGACGGCACGCCCGCGGTGGAAAGCGCGATCATGCCCGGCATGCCGCCGCAGGTCCTTTGCTATGAGCGGGCCGACGACATCGGCTTCGGTGTCTCGGGTGTCGTGACCCGCGGACGCGGGCTGCGGGCTACTTTCCCCGAGTTGGACCCCAAACAGATCCCGATGGCGACTGCCGTCACGGAAGAGAAGGTCGTCTATTTGCTCGACCCGATCGGCGCGAGCCGGCGCTCCTGGACCCTGCGCGCGGCGGATTCCTGTATCCGGGCGTTTGGGGGCCTTCTGCCTTTCGAGCATGCAGCCGTCGAACTGCCGTGGTCACCGCCCTTCCTCCACAAGACCGGTGGCCTGGTGCTCTCGATGGGCCAATTCATGCAATGGGTGGGTGCCCAGGTTCAGAGCACTGGCACGGTCCAGATTTGGCCCGGCACGCCCGTGGCCCAAGCGCTCGTCGAGGACCAGAAGGTCATCGGCGTCCGCCTGCTCGACCAAGGCGTCGATAAGCAAGGCAAGCCAGGCGACGGCTTCATGCCGGGCATGGACATCCACGCGGCACTCACCGTGGTCGGCGACGGCCCGGTTGGCCCTATCGGCCAGCAACTTGACGCGCAGTTCGGCCTCCCCGAAGGCCACCACGTGCGCGATTGGGCGGTAGGCATGAAGTTTGTCGTGGACCTGCCTGCCGATACGTCGCTCAAACCCGGCACCGTCCTCCACACCTTCGGCTTTCCCGAGCCCGAGATCTTCGGCTTCCTCTACGTGCATCCCGACCGTGTGGCATCGCTCGGCATCTTTGTGCCTTCATGGTTTGACACCCCGATGCGCACCGCTTACCGCTACCTGCAGCACTGGATGCTGCACCCGTATCTCTGGCGCTACCTCCAGGGCGGCAAGCTTCGTTCCTGGGGTGCCAAGACCCTCGGCGAATCGGGCCGCCGAGGCGAGCCGCACCTGGTGGGCAACGGTTACGCGCGCATCGGCGAAGGCTCCGGCAGCACCAATGTTCTTACCGGCTCCGGTGTGGACGAAGCCTGGACGACCGGCTCGCAACTGGCCGAGAGCGTGCTCGAACTCCTCAAGTCGAAAAGGCCCTTTACCCGGGAGCATCTCGAAGCGACTTACCTCAAACGCCGCCGCGCGAGCTGGGTGGAAGCGGAAGGGCGCGTGGCCGAGAAATCGCGAGACGGGTTTCAAAAGGGCGTGGTGCGCGGCATGATCGGCATGGCGCTGGCCGGCCTGACCCACGGCCGGTTTTCGCTGAATGGAGAGCCAGTCCAGCCCTACAAACGCATCCCCACGGTGGAAGCATACTACCGCGGCCGGATTCCCGAGGCGGAGATCCAGCAACTCCGCAAAGAGTGCGCGATCAAAGGGGTTTCGCTCCACAGCGCGCTCATGCAGCGGTCCGGCTGGCCGGCAATCCCCTATGACGGCCAGTTGCTCATGTCGCATCAGGACGCGCTGCTGCTCGGCGGCAAAGTGCAAGCCCCTCCCGGTTACGCCGACCATGTCGTCTTCCTCTACCCCGAGCTATGCGAGCGATGCGGCACGAAGATCTGCATTGAACTTTGTTCCGGGCAAGCCATTGCCCCCGGAGTGGGCGGCGTGCCGGCCTTCGACCGCGAGAAATGCGTCCACTGTGGCGCCTGTTATTGGAACTGCGCGCAACCGATCCCGGAAAACCCTGAGCGCATGAACATTGCTTTCCGCGCCGGCACCGGCGGATTGCATTCGGCGGAGAATTGAGACCGAGAATTACTTGAACCAGCCCAGGCAACCTCAAAGCGCTTGCCACTCGTCTCGGCTAATACCAGCTTGACGCAGCACTTTGGCTAGCAGGTTTGGCCCGATGTCGCTCCCGTGAGGATTCGGAATGGTTACAGATATGCCTCCCCGCAACATGAACTCGTGTCTTCCGCCAGCGTACGGCCCGCTGTAACCCAGCCGCCGAAGGCAGGCAACCAACTCCCGCCGCTTGATGGGCCCGAAAGCAGGCATCAGGCGAAGGCGGGCGACTCCTTAACCGTAAGATCCAAGCCTTCCACTACCGGAACCGGGAGTTGTCGAGAAATACGGAACAACAACCAGTCTTCCAGCGTGCTCGCCAGCTCGCCCCGACAGGCCTCCAATGTGTCCCCATGTGCAAGCACACCCTGGAAACCCGGAATCTCGCCATAGAAACCCTCCCCGCCGTCGAGCAATTCGTAATGCGCCTTGGCCATCGCTGCACTCAGGTATTCGGTCAACATACTGGCGCAGAATACCATTCCGACCTGAAACAAGCAAAGTCCTTCTTGCCCTTCTTGCCCAGTGTCTTGCTCCGCTGGTTGCTTCCGCCATTCCTGAAAACCTCTTTTCAGGCCGGGGCCTATGCATTACACTTGGTCAAGAACTGAGCGTATATGCCCAAAGAGACTTGGATCATCGCGAGCGTGCTGACGGCAGCGCTGCTGCTGGGATTGCTCGGCTTTGCCTCCTGGGAGAAGAAGCGCGAGGTAGAGAAGGTCCGCGCCGAGTTGGCGACGGCGCAAGCCGCGGCCACTAAAGCAGAGGCAGAGGCCGGCGACCTCAGGAACAAATTGGCCGACAGCGAAGCCCGTAACGAGGACCTTCAGAAACAGCAGGACATCGTCGTCCACACGCACCAGAGTCTGGAAGACGAGATGCGCAACGCCCTCGAATCAAAGGATGTCACCATCTCCCAGTTGCAGGGCAAGCTAACGGTCAACATCCTGGACCGCGTCATGTTCGACTCCGGCGAGGCCGAGCTGAAGCCCGCTGGCGCGGCGGTATTGCGCAAGGTGGCCGCTGTGCTGGCCCAACATCCCAACATCAAAGTCCATGTCATCGGCCACACCGATAATGTGCCCATCAGGGCCGCCGCCCGAAACCGCTTCCCGAGCAACTGGGAGCTCTCGACCGCCCGCGCAACGTCGGCAGTTCGCTTCCTCACCGAAGTCGCCGGCGTGGACCCGCGGCGCCTGGGAGCGGTAGGCTACGGCGAGTTTCGACCCGTCGCCGACAACACCACACCCGAAGGCCGCGCCCGCAACCGCCGCATCGCCATCACCATCCTCTCCGAAGAGCTGGCCGGCGCCGACATCGCGCCCATAGCCGCTCCCAAATCCCTTCTTCCGCCCGGACCTGCGGACGCAGCAACGAACGCCCTGACTGATCCTCCAGCCAGATAACGGCACTCGCGATTCTGCGGCACAATGCCAGCGGAACCGGAGAGCCCACTTGACCCCGTTCCTAATCGGGACTATTAGAATATCATGGTCCCAAAGCTTTCTACCTGTGGGGACAACATGAATGCCGCCAGGAACCGCCGTGAATTCCTGGCTGACGTCGGCCGCGGAATGCTGGTTGCCACCGTCGGCTGCGGCATGGCGCGCGAACTGTGCCTTGCTCCGGCTTTCGCCGCGGACACGCCCGACACCCTCGACTTCGGCCCCCTGGAACCGCTCGTGAGGTTCATGCAGGAGACACCGGCCAATAAACTCCTGCCCGGGCTGGCCGAGAAGCTCAAATCCGGCGCCGATCTGCGCCAACTCGTCGCCGCCGGCGCGCTCGCCAACGCCCGCACCTTTGGCGGCGAAGACTACGTTGGCTTTCACACCATGATGGCACTGGCGCCATCCTTGCACATGGCGCGCGAGCTTCCCGACGCGCATCAGCCCTTGCCCGTCTTCAAAGTCCTCTACCGCAATACCAATCGCATCCAGGAAAAAGGCGGACGCAAAGCAGAAGTTCTGCACCCGGTCACCCCCGTGGTGCTCCCGCCAGGCTGTTCCGGCGCGGAAGCAGTGCGCGAAGCCGTCCGTCGCAAAGACGCCGAGGAGGCTGAACGGGACTTCGCTGCCCTCGCCCAAGTTGGCGCATCGGACGCGCTAGATGGCCTGCTCTACACGGTGCAGGACAATACCGAAGTCCACCGGGTCGTCCTGCCCTATCGCGCCTGGGACCTGCTTGATCTCATCGGCAAGGACCACGCCCACACGCTTCTCCGCCAATCCGTGCGCTACTGTGTAAAGGCCGAGGCATGGCCGCAAACCGCCAGATCGGACGAGCCGCGCAAGCTCCTGCCCAAGCTGCTCGAAGAACACAAACTCCTGGAGCGCGCCATCGGCGGCCGCGCCGCCGACGATAACTGGGTTGACCAGCTCAGTCAGACCATTTTCACATCCGCACCTGAACAGGCCGCCGAAGCCGCCGCCAGCGCCCTCGCTGAAGGGTTCTCTCCCGCCGCCGTGGGCGAAGCGATAGCGCTTGCGGCCAATCAGCTCATCCTCCGCGACATGGGCCGCACACCCCGCGATGAGGTAATCGGCAAACCACTGGGCAGTGTTCACGGCGACAGCATTGGCGTCCACGCCTGCGACTCAGCTTGCGCCTGGCGCAACCTCGCCCGAGTAAGCAACGCCCGGAACACCTTCGCCTGCCTGATCCTCGGCGCCTACCAAGTCGCGCTCGACCGCACCGCGCGCGGCGGCGATTTTCTGCACTGGACTCCGCTACCCCTCCAACACCACGTTGATCTCATCAAGACCACCGAGGCCGACGCTCTCCTGAATGAAGCTGACGACGCCATCCGCCAAAATCTCCAGGCACACGCTGCCGCAGTAGTTCATCGCTACGGCGCCCTCGGCCATGCGTCGCGTCCCATCTTTGGCCTGCTGCTGCGTTACGCCGTCAGCGAGGACGGCGCCCTCCATGCGGAGAAATACTACCGAACGGTGACCGAAGAATTCTCCGCCACACGCCCTGCTTTCCGCTGGCGTCAATTAGTCGCGTTGGCCCGAGTGACAGCGAGCGAGTATGGCCGCCCCGCCGCCGGCATGGCGGAAGCCCGAGAAGTGCTGAAGGTGCAGGGCTGATTAACCTCATTGTTACAACTCGACGGCTCCGTAAGTAGATCACTTCGTGCTCGCAGGACTTGGGATGCCACCATCCCTTGTCCGCGACGAGCTGCTCCCCCGCCATAGCCGGCGCTGACACCGCCCTGCCAGCAGCACCCAATTCCCCAGTCCTGTGTGGATCACCGCTGGCACCGCTAACACTGTAGCTGATCACTGACTTATGTTCTGTCGTGCCCTGGCTCTAGCTGAGGGCTATCATTGGCCGATGACTCTTCGACGATTCCAGATATTTCCAAAGCTGCTCCTGCTGCTCGCCGTGTTGCGGTTTGGGCTCCCCGCTTTCGGGGCGAGCGAGCAGCTTACTCAAGTTGCGGCTGGGGACTTGCGGCTAACGCTTCGCAGATCCGCTAGTGGCGTCCGTATCGAACGCCTGCTCGACACCCAATCCGGACAGGAACTCCTCGCGACGAATCCACTCCCGCTCTTCTCGCTCACGTTGCACGCTATCGGTTCGACGAAGCAATTGAGCCTGCGGGCTGACAATGGTTGGCGTTATTGCACCGTGCAGCCGCGCGGCTCGCGCTTCGAAATGCGGTGGTCCGAGCCCACGGAGGAGGCCCTGGCCGGCCTCTCCGTCATGGCCACGGTCTCACCCGCACCCCGGGACAGCGCCCTTCACTGGAAGCTGCGCATCGACAACACCAGCACGAATTGGAGCATATGGCGCGCGGTCTTTCCGCAAGTCGCCCTAGCCAGCCTGGGCACGAACGCGGCTGTGCTGTTCCCGCGCGGGCCGGGCGAAGTGCAGCGCGGCATCTGGGACCGGCCATTCAGCTACCAGGGCAATTACCCGGGCGGCTGGTGTTCCATGCAATTCATGGCCGCCTATTGCGAGGACGCGAAGCCAACTGGCCTTTACGTGGCCATGCACGATCCGTGGGGCAGCACCAAGGACCTCACAGTGAAAAGCGATCCGGCCGCCCGCACCGTGCAGTTGAGCTTCGATAACCCGGCGCCCAATATGGGCCTGGCCGGGAACAGCTTCGCGCTCGAAGGCGAGGCGGTCTGGCAGGTGCTGCGCGGCGATTGGTTCGACGCAGCGACGATCTACAAGGCCTGGGCACGGCGCGAGGCGAAGTGGTGGCCGCACTTGGCGCGCGACGGCCGTGCCGATACGCCGCGTTGGATGCGCGAGTTGAACGCCTGGGCCATGACCGGCGGAGCGCCGAGCGAGTGCGTGCCGGCGGTGAAGCAGTTCCGGGAGTTTCTCGGCGTGCCGACAGGCTTTCACTGGTATAACTGGCACCAAATTCCCTTCGATAACGACTACCCGCATTATTTCCCGGCCAAAGAGGGGTTCAGCCAAGGCGTCGCCGAGTTAAAGGCCGCCGAGGTATTCCCAATGCCCTACATCAATGGCCGGCTGTGGGATTCCCACGACCGCGGCGCCGAGGATTTTGAGTTCACCAAGCTCGCCCTCGCTGCGGCCACGAAGCAAGACGACGGCTCACCTGGCTTGGAGCAGTATGGCAGCAAGGAGACCAATGGCGAACCGGTGCGCCTGGCGGTGATGTGCCCCGCCACGCCGCTCTGGCAGAACACCGTCAGCAACATTGTCCTCCGCCTGCTGTGTGAATGTGGAACCAGCGCGGTCTACATTGACCAGGTGGCCGCGGCCCCTCCGCGGCTGTGCATGGACCGCACGCACGGCCATCCCTTAGGCGGCGGGCATTGGTGGAATGAGGGTTACTGGAAGATGCTGGAGGCCATCCGCCGCCAGATGCCGCGCGACACGGCGCTGACAACCGAGTGCAACGGCGAGCCGTTCATCCGATGGTTTGACGGGTATTTGACCTGGCATTGGCAGAGCGGCGGGCAGGTGCCCGCGTTCCCGGCGGTGTACGGCGGAGCGATCCAGATGTTCGGACGGGCTTATCGCGGCGGCAAGACCAGGGATTTGGCTCTGCGCATGAAGGCCGCGCAACAACTGGTCTTCGGCGAGCATCTCGGCTGGATTGATCCCAGCGTGGTGAAGGAGAAGGAGAACGCCGAGTTCTTCCGCCAACTGGTGCGACTGCGCGACGAGTTCAACCGTTACTTCTCAGCCGGCGAGATGGCACCGCCGCCAAAGCTACTCGGCCCAGTCCCTGCCGTGCGCGCCGATTGGCAATGGTCCGGTGAATGGTGGGTCACCACTGACGCCGTGCTCACTGGCGCGTGGCGATTACCGAAAGAGAAGCGGATGGTGCTGCTGTTCGTGAACGTGAGCGATGAGAGTGTGCCCGTCCAGGTGCGGTTCGAGGCGGCAGCAAACGGCATTCGTGCGAGCGTGCTCCAAGTGCATCGCCTGACGACGTCTGGGAGCAAAGCAGATTGGCCGAACTTTCCGGCTTCATTCGGACGCCCCATGACTTTGCCGCCGCGCGAGGCCGAGGCGTGGGAGTTGGAGTGGTAGCGGCACCTCAGAATGCCGGTTATCATGTCAGACACTTCCCCGATTCCTCCAACCCCCTGCACCCGCCCTCCCCAGCGGGCTCCCCCGGAGCCTCACCGGAGTACCTCCGTTAGCCCAACTTTCGATACTGGGCGGGTTTTGGAAAAAGTGCGCGAGCACCGTGCGCAGATTTCTTAGGAAGAACGCGGTTATTGACCTGCCGGAAGCGCCAAAAGGCTTGTAGTGAAGACCTGGCC
>Ga0182014_10008466_pt1 | contig 10512 bp, 8 predicted proteins | sample 612S2DmetaG_FD_120489 | JGI IMG/M metagenome (GOLD analysis project Ga0182014, IMG submission 120489) | Permafrost microbial communities from Stordalen Mire, Sweden - 612S2D metaG | ecosystem: Environmental > Terrestrial > Soil > Wetlands > Permafrost | place: Sweden: Stordalen | collected...
CAGCAGAGCTTGCCCCAGTTGGGGTCTCCCCCAACCAGAGTCTGCTATGACTACCCGGCCCAACCATCCATTGCCGAGGCAGGACTTGCACCTGCAAGCATGTCAAAGACCGAAGGCTGCACAAAGGAATGAGCTTGTAATGAACGGCTAGCCGATGCGCCGGCGCCTGATCAGGAGGCCCGCAACGCCCAAACCGACCAAAGCGAGTGTGGAAGGCTCGGGAACCGAGGTAATCGAGAAGGGAGTCATTTCGGGACCAAAGGTTCCGCTCTGAGACAAAAACCCAGTGACATCGACCGTTCCGGTTGGAATCGGCGTGCCACCCAGCGCGCCGCAAGTAGAGTAAGACGAGGCCCAGACATAGAGCTCCATAATATTGCCGCCACTGTCTTTCATGTAGAGAGCCGTGTTGGCGTGAGTGGCGAAGTTGCCCGAGACGGGAACGGTGGCACCTGAATCGGTGTACAAAGTGACGTTGTCAATCGTCAGGAGGGTGCCGGCCAGGCTTGACGGAAGCGTTCCAGTGCCACTCGCGGCCGCGATAGGAATCGTGGTGATGGGGACCCCGAACCCCGGGTTGCCCGAGGAAGTCGCACTGATAGCGGTCACCGTAGCGATTTCCGGAACCTGATGGTACGGAGAGAAAGTGCCCGAAACGGTGATGGCATCACCCACGGTGGGAGTGTAACCCAAACCGGAAAGGCTGCCGAAGATGTCGAGCGACCCGGACGTATCCTGAGCCAGAAATGAATAGCTGGTGTAAGTGTATCCATCAAGGGTGCCTGGCGCGGACAGGATGGCGGTGACGATCGGACTCGAGTCCAGCGTGATAGGGGTCCCCGTGGGTTGAGATAATATCGTCGAGATGTCGCTGGCCAAAACATTTGCGCCCAGCGAAACGACCGCGGACGCAATGGCGCCCGCCAAGAATGCACGGTTTGTTTTCATAAGTTAGGGTTTTCGATTATTGCTTAGCTTAAATGACACTGTTTTTCATCAAGAGAACATATCCACAATAAGGCAAGCTCGTAGTGACCCTTGCACTCATCGCGTTTCTCATATTACGGCAAATTAGATCAAATATGGGAGTGCCGGTCAAGCCGATTCTTGAGGAATCGTCGTCGTCACACAAGTGTCACAAGCGTTGCCTGAAGGTCCTTGCGCAACTCACAGCTAGCGGCTGTGATTCAGGCATCGCCGCGTCGGAGTTGGGCATCGCCAGGAGGAGCCAGGGTCCAAATGTCCGCTCCGGCTTGACGCATGGGAAGGCACGGAGCAATCTCCATCGGTGAACCTGCTCCAATTAACGCCCGGCGCCGGCGCGATGTATTGCGGGGGGTGTCTCCGCGATAATGCGCTGGTCGCCGCGCTGCGCAAGCTGGGCCACCAGGCCCTGATGGTGCCGCTCTACCTGCCGCTCACGCTCGATGAAGAGGACCAGAGCGCCGGCACGCCGGTATTCTTCGGCGGCATCAATGTTTACCTGCAACAGAAAACGGCGCTGTTCCGAGGAGCGCCGGGCTGGCTGCACGATTTGTTTTCGTCGCGCCGCCTGCTGACTTGGGCGGCGGGCAAGGCGGCCAAGACTCGCCCGGCGGACCTGGGGGAGTTGACGCTTTCCATGTTGCGCGGCGAGACGGGAAACCAAGCAAGGGAAATCGAGGAACTCATCACTTGGCTCAAGACCCAGCCGAGGACGGACGTGATTACCTTGTCCAACGCGCTGCTGATCGGCATGGCGCGCCGTCTCAAATCCGAGTTGCACGTCCCGGTGGCGTGCGCCCTGCAAGGCGAGGATTCTTTCCTCGACTCCCTGCCCGAGAGCCATCGCGGGGAATGCTGGCGGACGCTGGCCGAGCGGGCGGCGGAGGTGGACCTGTTCGTAGCGCCAAGCCGGTATTTCGGAAACCTGATGCGCGAGCGACTCGGCCTGCCCGCGGATCGCGTAAGGGTGGTCTATAATGGAATCAATCTGGAGGGCTATGCGGTCGAGGGCCAGAAGGCAGATGGCCGATGGCAGATGGCAGATAGCAAAGAGAAGAGCATTCCGACATTGGGGTTCTTCGCGCGGATGTGCCCGGAGAAGGGGTTGGACACGCTGGTGGAGGCCTACCTGCTTTTGGTGCAGCGGGGTCGCGTGGGGCGACTCAAGCTGCGCGTGGGCGGCAGTTGCGGGCCGGCGGATGCGGCGTTCGTGGATTCCTTGCGCGAGCGCTTGCAGGCCGGCGGTCTGCTTGGCGAAGTGGAATTCCATCCCAACCTCGACCGCGCCGGCAAGCTGGAATTCCTGCGTTCGCTCTCCGTGTTCTCGGTGCCGGCGCGCTACGGCGAGGCGTTTGGCCTCTATGTCATTGAGGCGCTGGCCGCGGGCGTGCCGGTGGTGCAACCCCGGACGGCGGCCTTTCCCGAACTGATCGAGGCGACGGGGGGAGGGGTGCTGTGCGCGGCGGACGACGTGCCGGCGCTGGCGGAGGCGGTCGAAGAATTGCTCCTGAATCCAACACACGCGCGCGCGTTGGGCGAAGCCGGGCGGCGCGCGGTGTTCCAAAGATTCAGCGCCGAGGCCATGGCGCAAGCGACGCTGCAGGTTTACGCCGAGCTGGCAGGGAAAGCGGCTTGAAGCGTTGCCTCGTGCAGCCGCTGCATGAGGGCCGGCTCCACTGATCCCATGCAGCCGGGTGACCCAGGCAACTCACGCAACCTGGCTGGGCCTTGATTACGCCGGGAACGCTTCGGGCGGGGGGCTCTGGTTAACGACGAGCCAGTAATAGCCAAGGTCTTTGATGATGGCCTGGAACTGATTGAAGTCGATCGGCTTCTGGATGTAGCTATTGACGCCCAGCCGGTAGCCCTCGACCATGTCGCGCTGCTCGCGGGATGAGGTCATTACCACCACAGGCACCGCCAGGGTGCGGGGGTCGCTCTTGACTGCCTTCAGCACTTCCAGGCCGTTGACCTTGGGCAGCTTCAAGTCCAGCAGGACAACCTTGGGCGGGCTGTTTAAGGTGCGCTGGCTGTAGAGACCGCGGCAGAAGAGAAAATCCAACGCTTCTTCGCCGTCGCGGGCCACGTGAATCTTGTTCGCCAGCTTGTGCTTGCGCAACGCAATCAATGCTAATTCCACATCATTCGGGTCGTCCTCGACCAGCAGAATCTCCACTTCCTTATTGCTCATATTGCCATTTGCTCTTGCTCCGTATCTGCCGCCTCGCCCAGGCCGGAAACGGTGAAATAGAAAGTCGCCCCCTGATCAACCGCCGCTTCGGCCCAGATGTGCCCGCCGTGTTTGCGCACAATCCGGTCCACTGTCGCCAGCCCTACGCCGGTGCCCTCGAACTCCTCGGCCCGATGAAAACGCTGGAACACGCCGAACAGTTTATCCGCGTATTTCATATTGAACCCAACGCCGTTGTCGCGGACGAAAACGGCGCTGTCGCCGTTCTTTTTGCCGTAGCCCACTTCGATGACGGCCACGGAGCGGGGGCGGGTGTACTTGACGGCGTTGGAGAGGAGGTTGGCGAAGACCTGCTTCATCAGGCCGGGATCGCACTCGATAGCGGGCAGCGGCTGGATGTGCCATTCGAGCATGCGGCCGGCGGTTTCGTCTTTGAGGTCGGCCAGCACCTCATCCACCAACCCGCCCAGTGGCGTGGGTTGCCGCCGCAACTCCTGCCGGCCGATGCGGGCCAGGTTCAGCAAATCATCCACCAGCAGGCTCATCTTCCCGGTGCTGCGGCGGATGTTCTGCAGGTAATGCGCGGCGCCCCGCGGCAGCACGGCTGCGCAATCCTCCTCCAGAATCTTCGAGAACGCGTCGATGTGCCGCAGTGGCGCCCGGAGGTCGTGGGCCACCGAGTAGGTAAACGACTCCAACTCCTTGTTGGCCGCGGTCAACTCCGCGGTGCGTTCCTCGACGCGCTGTTCGAGCTCGGCGTTCAACCGCTGGATCTGCTCTTCCGCGCGCTTGCGCTCGGTGATGTCGCGCAGGATAACCGTGTAAATCTGTTGCCCGCCGGCCTCGATATGGGAAATTGAGGCTTCAATGGAGAATTCCTCGCCGTTCGCGCGCAAACCGGAGACGGGCTGCAACTTGCCCATCGCCCGGCAGGTGGCGCCAGTGCGGCCAAACGCGGCCAGGTGCCCGTGGTGCGCCTCGCGGAAGCGCTCCGGAATGAACCGGTCAAGCGGTTGCCCCAGCGCCTCCCTGGCCGGGCAAAGGAACATCCTCTCGGCCGCCGCGTTGAAGATCGTGATGCGCTGCCCGGCATCCACGCTGATGATCGCGTCCATCGCCGACCCGATGATGCCGGAGAGGCGGGCGCGGTTTTCCCGCACTTCGCGCTCCGACCGCTTCCGTTCGGTGATGTCGCGCGCGATCGAGGAGCTGCCAATGACTTCTCCGCGCGGATTCCGGATCGGAGACACGGCGAGCGAGACCTCGATGGGTTGGCCGTCCTTGCAGACGCGCACCGTTTCGAAATGGCGGATGCCGCCGCGCTTGACCTCTTCCAAAATGCGCGCCTCCTCCTCGGGGCGGTCCGGTGACTGGAGTAGCGTGATGGGCTGCCCGAGCATTTCCGCCGCATTATAACCGTACATCCGCTCCGCGCCAGCGTTCCAGCTCAATATTCTGCTTTCCATGTCTTTGCCGATGATGGCGTCATCGGACGATTCCACGATCGCCGCGAGAAGGGAGCGGATCTCTTCGTTTTGACGCAGCGCCTCCGTCTGCTCCTGGATGCGGGCGAGCATCCGGTTGAAAGCGTCGGTCAGCAGACCCGTTTCGTCCCCGCTGAGCTTTCTCGCGCGGATGGAATAATCGTCGCGTTCGGAAACCGCCCTGGCCACCTCTGCCAGCGCGAGAATCGGGCGTGTGATCCGCCGCTGCAAGCCGTTGGAAATGACCAGCGCCACCAGGATCGAGCCGAACAAAACCAGCAGCGCAATCCCGCCATAGAAGCGCAGCCGCACATACAAGGAGTGAAGGTCGGATATTAGATACAGTGTCCCCACCCGCACCCCGCCTTCGGTAACCGGCTCGAGCAGAATCACGCGCCCGCCTTCGTGCCGGTAGCCGCCTTGCCCGGGCGCCAACGGAAAGGCGCTCACGGGCGCCTGCATGGGATAGCGGGCAAACAGATTGCCTTGGCCGTCGTAAAGCGCCGCTGCCACAATGCGCGGGTCGGCGCGCAGCGAGGCCAGGGTTGCCCGGGCGTCTTTTTCGTCCCGCTGCACCAGCGCCGCAGTGCTGTGGTCCGCGAGGATCGCCGCCGTCGCCGACAGGCTGTGCACCAGGCTTTGGCGGTAGGTGGCGAGGTCATAAACCGTAAAGGCCGCCGTCGTCAGCAAGAGCACGACCACGGCGGTCAGCATAATGACCGTCATCGTCTTGCGCTTGATCGATTGATCCTTAAATCCCATTCGTCGCTGGCTAATATACACCATAATGCATCTCAATGAAGGGCTAGTCTTCGGGCGCCAGGGCAGGCGGAAGAATCCAGCCTGTCAGAAAGGCGCGATAACTATTGAGTCTTTTGATTGGCCCTGCGACAATGTGAGCCAGGCGCAGACGTTGCGCCCGAAACTGCAGTTGCTGCCGACTATGAAGCTTACATTGAACCGTCGCTCGTTTCTTAAGCACAGTGCGCTGGCCGCCGGCGCGGTGTCCGCGGGTCGTTTCCTGCCTGTCCCCAATCTTCTCGCCGCTCCGGCCCCGGGCGGCAAACTCAACTGCGTGCAGATCGGCTGCGGCGGACGCGGCATGAACCATCTCGACTGGCTGGTGACCCAAAGCAAGGACAACCTGGTGGCCATCGTGGATGCGGACGAGAAGAACCACGCCAAGGTAAAGAGGTGGCTCGAGGGGAAAGAGCAGGACCCGGCCAAATTGCAGGTGTTCACCGATTACCGCGTGATGTACGACAAGATCGGCAAGCAGATTGACGCGGTCTTTATTGCGACGCCCAACCATCACCACACGCCGGCCGCCATGCTCGCGATGCAGCTCGGCAAGGCCGTGTATTGCGAGAAGCCGCTCACCCACGACATCGCCGAAGCCCGCAAGTTGCGCGCCATGGCCCGTGAGTCCAAAGCCCCCACCCAAATGGGCAACCAGGGTCACTGTGAGGAAGGTTACCGCCGGCTTTGTGAGTTCGTCTGGGGCGGCGTAGTCGGCAACATCAAGGAGACCCATAGCTGGACCGACCGGGCCAATGGCGGCGCCGGGCCGCGCCCGCCGTCGCTGCCGGTGCCTGAGGGCATGCACTGGGATTCCTGGATCGGGCCCGCTCCCTACCGCGATTACCACAAAGGGTTACACCCGCACGATTGGCACGACTGGTATGACTTCGGCAACGGTTCGATTGGCAACATGGGCTGCCATGTGCTGGACGGCGTGTTTTGGGCGCTCAAGATCGAGCACCCAACCAGCGTCGAAGCCGAGGAAATCCGCGGCGGGAGCAATGAGATGTATCCCACCGGCAGCCGCGTTCGCTGGGACATTCCCGCGCGCGGCGATATGCCGCCGGCGAAAGCCTACTGGTATGAAGGCTTCAAGAAGGACGCGAAGGGCAATCCCGCCGACGACTCCAAAGCCGCCAAGGGCGAGGGCAGAAACTTCCCGCCGCTCCTGCTGGAATTGCAGAAGCAATATCCTGACGAAGAAATGGACCGGCCCGACAGCGGAACGCTTTACGTCGGGGAGAAGGGCATCCTCTATACCGGCACCTATGGCGGCAAAATGCACATCCTCCCGCTTGAGAAAATGCAGCAGATAACTCAGCCGCCCCGGACCCTGCCGCGCCCAAAGAACATCATGGCGGATTTCCTCAACGCGTGCCGGGAAGGCAAGACCGAGACGTCCGCCAGCTTCGACTACGGCGCCCAGTTAACCGAATTCACTTTGCTCGGCAACCTGGCCCAACATGCTGGCGTGGGGAAGAAGGTGGAATGGGACGGGCCCAACATGAAGGTCACCAGCCCGACCGAGCTCAACGAATGGGTGAAGCGCCCGTATCGCAAGGGCTGGCCGGCTTGATTACCCGGTCTGACGGATCGTCACCGGCTTGCCCTGCTCATCAAGGGCCACGTACACTACTTCGGCCTGGGTCACACGCACGGTTTCATGCGGCGCCCGCCCGCGCTTGGCCTCCACCGTCACGCGCGCGGTGAGCGACGTATTGCCGATCTTGATCGTCTCAGTGTAAAAGCTCACCAGGTCGCCCACCAGCACCGGCGCGAGGAATTTGACCTCATGCATGGCGACGGTCACCATCTTCTTGTCCGAACGCTTGCGGAATTCGACCGCACCCGCCTGATCGATGTAACTCAGGATAATACCGCCAAAGATGGTGCCCATGGGGTTCGTGTCGCGGGGCATCATCACCACCCGAATGGCGGGTTGCTGGTTGCACGGCCTGGTCATGGACCCACTATGACAGGGGAGCATGCCATTACCAGCCAAGAATAGATGCTATCGCCTGGCTTGACGCTTCCTTCTCATAGACAATGACTTACTCCTATTCCCGGCGTAATAGGCCTCCTCATTCGTGGTCATCTGACGGGTCGGCCCTCGGCTCAAGGGCCCCTGCCGCTCCAGCCCGGCACCAGACCGTCCTGGGGGCCGCGCCGGAGCCTCCCCGGGAGCCTCACCGTAGTACCCTCGATCCGGATCGAGGGTACTACGGGGAGGCTCCGGCGGGGCTATGGTGGTGTGAGCGGGCGGCAGGGGACGCTACTCCTCCCATTCCACCGAAAACAGCGAAGAATCAGCCCCGAATGGCGCTTAGTTAAGGCCCCAGCAAAAGCGGGGGCTTGACAACGGTTCTTAGGGCTAAGGTGCGTTTTTGCGGCGGCAACCGCCAAACCGCCGGGAAGTCGAGTGTCTTTCCCTGGCCCTGCCGGCTGGTGCCGTCAAACCCGCCGGAACGCCAGGCTGCATCGCTGGGTTCTCCGCTCTTTTCGATGGGATGCCAAGGCTCCAAGCGCGCCTGCGCCGCTACTCTCAGACTTTGGAGATGCTTTGGGGAGGCTGTGGGGTGGCTTCAGGGTAGCCTGAGGGTAGCCTCGGGGTAGCCTCGGGGTAGCCTCGGGGTAGCCTCAGGGTGGCTTCCGGGTGCCTACCGGTTGGCTACCAGATGGCCTGAGGGTGGCCTGAGGGTAGCCTAAGCGCGGCTTGAAGAGATTCATCATTCATCATTCAACCTTCTGCATTCCCTGGGTGAGGGTAGCTTCGGGGTGGCCGCAACCCGGTTTCGTCGTTCACTGATGGCTAAGTCGCTGTGGTACAGAGATATACGCCTTAACTAAGCGCCATTCGAATCAGCCCCCTGTCTTTGTTGCTTTACAGTCGGCGTTCTTCCACGCGTAATCCCATCATGAACTGTCTTGTGCGCGCCTCTGCGTTCTCCGGAACGTTCGGCTTCTTGCTCAGTGTTTTCGCATGCCAGGGTGCCGGGGTGAAGTTCCCAGGCCCGCAGCCAGGGCCGGCGCAGGCCTCGGGCAATGACAGCGGGTTCACTCTGGAGAACGCAGTCCTTTCGGCAACTTGGAAGCCGGCTGGCGGGACGCTTCGGCCCGTTCGTCTGACCAACAAGCTCACCGGGCAATCGTTTGACCAAACCGGGGCTGAGTTGTTCCGGCTGGCTTTGGAGCCAGGGCGGGCGCAGACCAACGGCATCCGAGTCGCCATGCGCCTGCTGGACGACAAGGTTGTGGCGCTGGCGGCAAAGGACGAGAGGGCTGGGGAGAGGAGGCCCTTTTCTCCTGGCTGATCCTTGAGAGCGGGGCAAGAGTCGGCTCCAAAAGGAGCGCGAACAGCGGGCACCTTGAGCCCCAGTAACTCGCCAAGCGGGGTAAGCGCTGAACAGGCTGGCCGGTCTCACGGCTGCGGACGGGCAAAATAATGGTTGCTTCCAAGGAGAGATCGGAGCCATAAATTGCGTGAATTAGGTAGATCGCCTCCACGAGCCGCTGACTTGCTGTTGTCTCAGCCAACGACCCGCGCGCGGAATGCAGCACATCACATGGACATGAATCGCCAGTTATCGGTCTGGCTTGGGCCGGGTGAAGGGTTCGGATCGTTCACCCGGCTGACTCCCAGAATCTTCCTCCGGCATGAGCGAAGTGACGCGCATATTGACCGCGATTGAGCAAGGTGAAGCTCGCGCCGGGGAAGAGCTATTGCCCCTGGTGTATGACGAGCTGCGGCGCCTGGCGGCTTCCCAGCTTGCGCACGAGGCCCCGGGCCAAACGCTGCAAGCCACCGCCCTGGTCCATGAGGCCTGGCTGCGGTTGGCGGGTGCGCCAGACTGCAAGTGGACCGGCGAAAAGCACTTCTTCGGGGCCGCCGCCCAGGCCATGCGGCGCATCCTGATCGAGAACGCCCGCCGCAAGCAGCGACAAAAGCGTGGCGGCGGCGGGGAGAGGGTCGAGCTCGAGCAGATTGAAGTGGCCCAGCCGGTGCCCTCCGACGACCTCCTGGCTTTGGACGAAGCGCTGACCGAACTTGCGCAGTGCGATCCCCAGTCCGCCGAACTGGTCCAATTGCGTTTCTTCGCCGGCCTGACCCAACAGCAAGCGGCCGACCTGCTGGGCATCTCGCGGCGCACTGCGGACCGCACGTGGGCGTACGCCCGCGCCTGGCTTTTTCACCGAATCGCGGACCTGGGGAAATCCGGCCCCTGAATTATTTCCCTCGGAGCGTGGCGCATTCCGGTCCGGAAAAGCGCATGTATAGATGAAGTGATGAAGCAAAGGTCCGCCGGGGCCTCACAGAGTTGCATGGCTCCCGGCGGCCTTGAGCGAGCGGACATCGCCCATGAACTCAGACCGCGACCAGTTGGTTAAAGAGATTTTCGCAGACGCCTTGGAGAAGGCGGACGCGGCGGAGCGCGCCGCCTACCTCAGCCAGGCCTGCGGCGAAGATGCCCAACTGCGCCAACATGTCGAAGCCCTCCTCCGCGCGCACCAAAAGGCCGGTGCCTTCCTCGAAGAACCCGCCCCACCGCCGCCCGGCATAAAGCTCGTCCTTGCCGCACCGCTCACAGAAAAGCCCGGCGAAAAGATCGGCCATTACAAGCTGCTGGAGCAAATCGGCGAGGGCGGCTGCGGAGTGGTCTATATGGCCGAGCAGGAAGAACCCATCCGCCGCCGGGTGGCTTTCAAGGTCATCAAGCTGGGGATGGACACCAAATCGGTCATCGCCCGGTTCGAAGCCGAGCGGCAGGCCCTGGCCCTCATGGACCATCCGAACATTGCCAAAGTGCTCGACGCGGGAGCGACCGACACGGGCCGGCCCTACTTTGTCATGGAACTGGTGCGCGGCATCAAGATCACCGATTACTGCGACCAGAACAACCTCTCGACCGAGGAGCGGCTGAACCTGTTCGTGCAAATCTGCCATGCCATTCAACACGCGCATCAGAAGGGGATCATTCATCGGGACATCAAGCCCTCGAACATCCTGGTCACCCTGCACGATGGGGTGCCGGTGCCCAAGGTGATTGACTTCGG
>Ga0182014_10008468_pt1 | contig 10511 bp, 5 predicted proteins | sample 612S2DmetaG_FD_120489 | JGI IMG/M metagenome (GOLD analysis project Ga0182014, IMG submission 120489) | Permafrost microbial communities from Stordalen Mire, Sweden - 612S2D metaG | ecosystem: Environmental > Terrestrial > Soil > Wetlands > Permafrost | place: Sweden: Stordalen | collected...
AGACGTCGTAGGGCGACGGCTGGACTGGGATTAAAACCAGGTCGCTCGCCATAATCGCCGCGCGGCCAAGTTCATTGACGCGCGGCGCACCGTCGATGATGACCACGTCGTAATGTGCAGCCAGCGCTGGGACCTCACGATGCAAGGTGGGCTTCGCCATGCCAACCACGACGAATATTGGCTCCGCCTGCCGCGCGCCAGACCAGGCTAGGGCGCTCCCCTGAGGATCGGCGTCAATGAGAAGGACTCGCCGCCCCGCATGACTGAGGCAGGCCGCGAGATTGATGGCGATCGTCGTCTTGCCCACCCCGCCCTTTTGGTTCAGCAGACTGATGATCATCTGGGCGTCTTTCCGCAAGAGCCAGAACGTACGCCGGATCTCCCACCGCGAATCCGAATCGATTTGCCGCTCGGCAAGAAATCTCATCAAATAGATAAAAAGACAACCTTGCTCGGGCTTTGATAGTGGGCGGTTTGAATAAAACAGTGCATGAACGGCCGAACAGCCATGTCCGCATTGGCGCGAACCCGCAACGTGGGAGCATCCTACTTCGCGCGCGCCTTCCGAGGACAGCGGCCCGCGCGGCCAGAACAGCGCGGCGGCCTCGTCGAGGGACAGGGTCTCGTCGTCGTCCCAGAGCCTCGGGTGGGGGCGCTCCGCCACCCTCGGGGGCGACGGGCGCCGATCTCGGTCGTCCATGGTCGTGATCCGCTTTCGTCGTTTCGCGCCGAGGATGACGCCACCGACGCCGGTTGCAAGCGGATTTTTCGCCATGGAATCATCACGTTGATCCTTCGCGGAGCGACCGGGCGCGGGGTCGCCCGAGCGACGGGGCGACGTCGAATCCGCGCCGGCGGGACCGGCGGGGTCGAAACTGGAATTCGGCGGACACATCTCTGGACACTCGGATACCCGTCCTCCACGCGGGCTGTTCGCGGCGGACTCCGGGGAGGACCGGATGTTGCTCATGGGAATACTCCGTCGTTCCCGCGGGCGTGGCGCCTTCGCGGGGTGAGAATTGCGGTGACGATCCCAATTGGGGATCGGCTGTGGTTCAGGATTCGATGAAGCGGGGAGGAGGCCCGGCGGTCAGCGCGTGATCACGCGCGTATCGGGACGCCGGGCAAGCGCTCTCGTTCGGCGCGGAGGCCGGCGGCGGGAACGATGGCGATGAGGGACGCCTTCGTCGCGGGCGCATCGGCGCCGGCGGAGGCGATCGGGATTCGACGGGATTGGGAACTCGAACACGTCGGAGGACACTCGAATACGCGTCCTCCACGCACGCAGGCTATTCGGCGCGGGCTCCGCGGAGGGCGAACGGAGCCGGCCGGCCGCTCTGGGGCGGCCGTTCTATGGCTTCGCGTTCTATGCGTACGGTCGGGTTCGTGCTCATGGAACGAAATAAGAACACAGGTGCCGCGCTTGAGTCAAGCCCGTCGTTGCGGCGATCGCGACAATCGTCCGAAGATTTGATCGACGATTTTAGGCGTGGTTAACATCCGTAGGGTGATGCGATGAAATCGCCGAGTTCAGCGTGGCTACCAATGCAGTGGGTTGGTTAACAACGCTTGCCGAAACAGTCACCTTCATCGTACGATTCTTTTGATGATCCTTTTTAGGGCGGCGCCGCCTGCCGCTACTCGGGTCCACGGCGATGCCCTCGTTGGGGACCTATGCGGAAACCGAGATGCAACCGATGGCCGAAATCGTTCAACAGGCAATCCAGTTTTTCCAGTCGGCGCCGATGACAATACGGATTGTCTCGGGCCTCTTGATTTTCTTGGCCGTCCTATTCTTTTTTCGCTTCCTGCTACCCGCCTTATGGATGCACATGCGGTTCAGTTCGATGATACGCCAACTGCAACGTATCAAGCGAGAAAATGGAGTAGATATCGCCCCCATCTTTGCTCGCGATAAGACGCTGAACCACTTGTGGACCGAGTATGAGCACACGATCCACAGGCAGTACAACCAAGTTTATAGCCCAGCGGACGGGGGACAGAGCAGACCATCGCCTGAACCGCTGCGTCGTTCCACCGTTCCAGCCGCCGCGATTTTCACGACCGAGGCCATGGTTGATAGCCGGCTTTCAACCGAGTTCTTCAAGCATCTGCCAGGGCTCTTCACCGGCATCGGCATCATCGGCACCTTCTCCGGCCTGATTACGGGATTGCAAGCGTTCAAGGTCTCCGAGAACGCGACGGTGGTACGGAATAGCCTCGAAAAGCTCATGCAGGGGGTTTACGAGGCCTTTCTCGTATCCGCAGTCGCGATCAGCGCCGCGATGGTGGCTACGGCTCTCGAAAGATGGCTGATAACCGGGCTCTACAAGAAAGCCGAGGCGATTACGTTCGAGATCGACGGTATGTTCGAATCGGGTGTCGAGGAGGAATACCTCGAGCGCTTGGTCAGCGCCGCCGAGGAAGGCACCGGTCAAAGCAAGCTATTGAAGGATGCGCTTGTCACGGAACTCGGAAACATCCTTTCGAAGCTGACAGAGCATCAAATCGAAGCCCAGAGGAATGCGACTAGAGACCTTGGAGCACAAATCTCCGAAGGCATTGCAACGGGCATCGCGGAACCCCTCAGTCGGATTGCGATCACAGCGGGGGAGGCCACGGAAGGTAATACCCAAGCGGTGACCAATCTTTTGACCGACGTCCTAGCCAGCTTCAGTCAACGGCTTGAGGAACTGTTCGGCGGCCAAATCGGCGGCATCAACCAACTTCAGCAGCAGACAATCGAGTCTCTCACGAAAGCCACGACGGCGTTGGAGACAATGGCGGCGAAGATCGAGACCGCGGGCACGAGTTCCTCGGAAGCCATCGCCCAGCAGATCACGGAAGCGATGACCTCCATGGAAGGCCATCAACGTGTCATGAACGACCGAATGGCCGAGTTCATCGAGCAGATCCGCGGCTCGGCTCGCGACGAACAGCAGGAGACAAGCCGAGCGTTGCAATCGATGATCGCCGACCTTGGAGAGGCAGCGAGATTGCAGATCAAGGCTCTTAATGACGCTGGAGGTTTGGCCGCGAATACCAGTGCGGAGCGCGAGGGGCGATTGGCGGCGCAGGCCGATGAAGCGGCGGGCAAGCTTGCTTCGCTGACCGAGGGAGTCATGGCGGAGATCCGTCTCCTCACCGGCGAGATACGTCAAACTACCAGTGCGATGCAGACGATCACCTCCGACGCGGTCGCGCGCATGAACATCGGCGCGGAGGCTCTTGCCAAAGCCGCCGGCGATTTCAGCCAAGCCGGTCAAGGCGTGACCGGCGTGCTCCAGCAAGCAGCCGGGGTTTCTGGCAGCCTGAAGGAGGCCGCAGGCTCTCTATCCTCCTCCTCGAGCGTCCTGAAAGGCGTCATCGACGACCACGCATTGGCGCGCGCAAGTCTGGCTTCCATGATCGAGCAACTGCAAGTCATCGTCGATAGCGCAAGACGCGAAGCCGCGGTCACTTCCGACGTAATTACTCGGATCGAGTCGTCAGCGGAAAAGCTTGGCGGTGCGCAGAAACAAGCGGAAGAATATCTGGCCGGCGTGACGGAAGCCTTGGCCTCGGCCCACGGCGAGTTCTCAGAAGGACTGAGCAAGGTTGTTACGGAGGCTAATGGCGATTTCCACAGAAGCTTATCGAGTGCGACAGGTTTGTTGCGGGACGCTATAGAGGAGCTGGCGGCGACCGTCGACGTCATTCCTTCGGCGCGTTCGGCACCTCAAAAAGAGCGGATTTAATCGTCAATGCGTCATACGCGCACCGTAATCAAACGCGGATCGAAGGGCGAGCCCGAGAAGCCTTTCTGGATCTCGTATGCCGACCTCATGACGGCTCTCATGGTTCTGTTCTTGGTCGTCATGTCGGTCGCGCTTCTCGCCGTCACGAAGACGGCGAGCGAGGTGACGAAAACCGTGACCGAAATCGAACGACAAAAGGCCGAGGCCGAGCGACAGAGGGCCGAACGCGATCTGGATATCAGGAAACTTCTCGAGGAAGTCGAAAAGGCCGCCGACCACTATCCCGGCGTGAAGGTTGACAAGGGGCGTAACATAATCGACTTCGGCGAGAAGGCCCGGTTCGAGAAGGCGAAAAGCATTCTCAATGCCGAGCAGGCTCGCCTCCTGCGCGCATTTACTCCCGAGGTGCTCGCGATCGCTCGCGACGAATTGGGGCAGAAGTGGCTGAAAAGGGTGGTCGTCGAAGGGTTCGCCAGTCCAGAGGGAGACTACCTTTACAACCTCAACCTCAGCCTGCAACGGAGCCAGCGAGTCATCTGCGTGTTATTAGCCAGCCCAGCCCCCGGCGAACGTCAGATGACGGATGCCGAACGCGGCCAGATCCGCGACCTGTTCCTAGTTGGCGGGTATTCTTTCAACGGGGCGAAGTACGACGCAGTCCTTGCGAATTTTGACGAAAGCCGTCGGGTTGAGTTGCGTCTAGAGTTCTTGGGAATCGGCGAACCCCGGCCCGCGATCGATGCGGTCCCTCCTGGAAACTTCGGGAAATGTGCGCTGGAGGGATGATGTCGAGCCTAGCACACCTTCGCATCTCCCTCAGGCAAGCGCACGTGGCTTCCTTGGAATGGCTAGGCTTCGATACGAAGGCCATCGACGCGGAAGTGGAGCGACTTCGAAAATGGATCGGAGGGCGTGGCTCCGACAAGCCTCCCGCAGACATTACTGCCGCCGCCCTGAACGCCTTTTATCGTAGCCAAGAACTTCCAAACCTACGTGAAGCACGTCTCGTTTGCTTCGGCTGTCTGGATGCGGTGCTTCCAGACCGACGCAGGCTGATCGAAGACCCCCAAAGATTTCCTGTGTTGCTCGGTGGAGTAGATGACTATCTGACCGATCCGAGGACCTTCAGGAGCTGCTATCGGGGACTGCTGCGCGGATATTTCGGCTACGACCCCGACAACGGGCATGCCGAGGGAAGGCGAAATTGGGAACTGCTCCGTTCCTATCTTCGCGAACGAACGCCCCATACAATCGCGCCGGGCTGGTCGCCAGAATGGGTGGATGCGCTTCAGGCGAATCCCGCAATTTTCAGCGACAATCCAGGCGATGCTTACGGGCCACGGTTGCTCGTCGACGACGACAAACAATTCAGCCAGATGCAGATGGCGCTCGACATCAACGACGCGTCATGGCTGGTTCGATCCGCTGTCTTGGGGCAGATCGAAGCTTCGACAGTCGGGAACGACGACTCGTTTCGAGCCTGTCTCCCAAAGCTGCTCGACCTACTTGCACGCCACCCCTTGATCACGAACGAGGGCTTGAAAAGGCTGCTGGGGCGTTACAGGGCTTGCACGCAATTGGGCGTGCACCCGCGCCTTCGAGACTTCTCCGTCGCGCACTGGGGCAATCCGTGGCTCTCCGTGAACAAGCCAAAATGGAGCTTGGTCGGCGAAGACGTGCGCAGGATGGTCGTCGACTGGCTCAAACTCGATCTCATCCAGCGGTTTTTTAGCCTGCTCGCAGCGGACGGAACGAACAATACGCGTCGCCTGAAGTTTTGGGAGCGCTACCACGCCAGCATTCACGACATGTATTTCGCGCTTGGAAACACTGCGTTCTATCACACGGGCGCCGATTTCAGGGGGATCAAAAAGAAGATGGAGGGACGCCTCCTGAACCTGCAAAAGGCACGAAGTCGTGACAACAATGCTTTCATTATGTGTATCGGTGAACATGTAGTGGTTGAGTTCGGCCTGACTGGAGACGCCTGTTTCATTTTCCGCCGGGACGAGTTGCCATTTGCACTGACAACCCCTGTCAACGGAGACGGCAGTGGACTCAAGGGGACGCCTTTTCTCGAGCGCATGTTGCACATCGATACGACCATCGAGACTTGGGAAGACAAGTTTCAAAGCACCATCGCCAAGCTGATGTCCGTCCATCCTGGAGCCCCTATATCGGGCGGCTCCATCCTTGAAACTGCCACGCCGTCGGCGAGCCCCGTGCACGAGGCTACCCGGACGAGGCCGGCGTCGGATGCCAAAAGCCCGCCAACTGCATCCAAATATGTTGGCGGTTCGATCCTTCAAAATCCAGCCGCTCATTTGGCCGATCGTGGTCGAACTCTGGATGAGCTTTGTCGCGAACGAGGACTCGAGGTTCAGGATTTCCGTGGGCAGAACGGAAATCAATGGGTGCTGACCGACGATTCCGACCCTTCCGTCAGCGCGACGCTTCGTTCTTCGGGCTTCACATACAAATCCGGCAAGGGTTGGTGGCGGAAATAGGCGGTCCGATGCTGAACTGGTTCAAAGGCAAATCCACGACGTCGACGACGGGAAAGTCCTCATGGCGCGCATTCGACGGCGAAGGACTGGTCGTAGCCCCTGACGACGCGCGCCTGCCAGCCCACGCCGAGGACCGAAGGAAGATCGAGGCCACAGGCACGGAGGATCTTCTCGCCCAGCTTGACGACGATGGGCTGACCACGGCGCGGGATGGCGCCGTTCTGTTGCCTTGGGAAAACGTGTTCCAACTGTTGAGTGGGCCAGATCATCAGGACTGCCGGCACCTGCTAGGCCTGCCCAACGACAAGCCTTACGTCCCTGCACTACAAAGTCGCGGCACGCTAACCGACAAGGACTTCAGCATAACGACGCCGGTTTGGTTCGATCGGGACGACAAAAGGTTGCCCAACTTCAAAATCGTTGGCGGCGTCGGTTTCGACGGAAAGGAATGGGGTCTGCTCTCAAGGGAAGTATGGGAAACTCTGGAGCTTGTCGGGCGCTTCCAAAGTCGCCCCGAACCCGAGCGGGACCAGATCTCCAATCGCCGACATTGGGGGAAGATCCGACGGGCGGCAGCCGCCGCTAGAGCCCGGCTTGACGGCTTCCTTTTCCAAAACGTGGTTCTCACCCCAGAAAAGCTCGATATCGCTTTGCGCGCAAACGGCGCCGGCGGCGCCCGTGTCGTCGAGGTAATCCCGAGCTTCGAAGGTGCGCCTGACGACTGGCTCAATCAGTTCGACAAACGGCCCGATGTCCCCGACGTTTACAACTTCCCTACGAATGACGGGATTGTTCAAGTTCTGATTTCCCCATCCGTGAAGACCGTTTTGGCCAGCATCAAACGTTTTCCCGGTCGGCGCGTGGCCGGGACGCGGGCCGAAGCGTTCTTGGTCAATCCCTTCGCTGCGCTGGGCGATGCCGCTTCTGAGACGATCGACGAAGCGCAGTTCATCGGCGCCAGAGAGCGGGCAGGATTACTATTCGAGCACTTCAGCGTGCACATAGAGCGCGATGCATTCGCGTACCCGGCGGAGATCGGGCTGCGGATCGAGTCCCCGAAACCGGGCGGAAACGTTGAGAGCGAGACCCGCCTCTTCGTCGACGACCAAGAGGCGGGTCAATTCATCCGTAGCGTTGAAGCGGCGGTGGCAGCCGACCGCCAGCTTTGCGGATGGGACGGATACGATTTCGAGGTCTTGGGAGATACCGAGCAGGAGATCCAACGTCTCAGGGAGGCGCTGGAGGAGCGGCGCGAACCCCGCATCCTCATCAGACATGCCAACGTTTATGATCTGGGTTCGTACTCCCTCCGCATAGAGGGCATCGGCGTCGAGGAACCTTACTATTCTCCTTTCATCGCAAGGAAGGACGATGGCGAAGGATGGCTCCCCGAGAACATCGTCCCCGTCGTTTCTTGGACGCCAGAAGGTGCGGAAGAAGCCGTCGCGGTTCCGATCACCAGCGAGGCCAAGGAACAGATCAAGGCGAAGATCGACGAAGCGAAGGCTAATGGCGAGGACTCGTTCGTTCTCTCGGGCTTCGACAAGCCGATGCCCGTCCATGAGGCGGAAGCCATCCTCAGGACTTTCGAGGAGGTCGACAAGGATGCCCGCACCGGGAAGCTCGATCCCGAAAAGGGGCCGAACGGTCCGGCGCGGCGACCAAGGAAGCAACTGGTCGTCAAGGCCAATATCCAAAGCATCGATTACGACGAAGCCCGCCGCGACGCGTTGCTGGACGTTCCCAACAGTCCGACTTTGCCGGCGGGATTGCGGGAAGGGATCGTCCTCAAGGATCATCAGCTTTCCGGTGTCGCTTGGCTTCAACATCTGTTCGGTAGCGCGCCGGGACATTGCCGGGGTTCGGTTCTCGCGGACGACATGGGTCTCGGAAAGACCCTGCAACTACTCGTTTTCTTGGCAGCAGCCTTCGAGCGCGATCCTAAGCTCCCACCTGCTTTGATCGTGGCCCCGGTGTCTCTCCTAGAGAACTGGGAAAAGGAGGCAAAGAAGTTCCTGCTCCCCGAAGCGTTATCCCTGCTTACCGCGTACGGCGACTCGCTTTTGGGGCTGCGCGTTTCGCGCGACAACATCGACAAGCAACTTCAGGCGGATGGCTTGGTCAGGTTCCTTAAGCCGGGATGGCGGGGCACCGCCAATGTCGTGTTGACGACTTATGAGACTCTACGCGACCTTGAGTTCTCGTTCGCTGCCGAGAAGTGGTCGGTCATGATCTGCGACGAGGCCCAGCGCATCAAGAATCCGAACGCCATGGTGACGCGTGCCGCGAAGAAGCAGAACGTTATCTTCAAGATCGCCTGCACCGGTACGCCGGTGGAAAACACGCTCGCGGATCTATGGTGTCTATTCGATTTTGTGCAGCCTGGACTGCTCGGAGCCCTCAACGACTTCGGGCGGCGCTACCGCCGTCCGATCGAGGCGCAGACGGACGAGGAGAAGGAGCGTGTCGAGGAACTGAGGAGGCTGATCGCACCGCAGATCCTCCGAAGAACAAAGGATCTGCCGGAAATCGCGCGGGAATTGAAAGGGAAAGTGTTTCCGCCGTGCCCAATCCTGCTGTCCACGTATCAGCGCTCGCTTTACGTCAATGCTACGGATTTGTATCAACGCCGTAAAGATCCATCAGTCGTGTCCCCATTTCAGAATTACCTTGGTTTGATCCAATATTTCCGGCAAGTCTGTACCGATCCCAAGCGGATCGGAATGAACGTCTTCAGGCCCGAGCCGCTGAAGAGTTATAGTGAAAAAGCTCCGAAACTCCATTGGTTGCTCACGACGCTCAGGGGGATCGAGAAGAACGACGATGCGGTTGGCAACAAGGTGATCGTCTTTTGCGAATTCAAGGAAATGCAACGTATGTTGCGCCACTATATCGAGATGGAATTCGGCTTCGCGCCGGATATCATCAATGGGGACACCTCCACGTCGATAAAGAACAGCGCCAGTAGGCAAAAGCGTATCGACGCGTTTCAGGCCAAGCCGGGGCTCGGCATCCTGATACTTTCACCGGTTGCCGTCGGTTTCGGCGTCAACATCCAAGAGGCCAACCACGTAATTCATTACACCCGCAACTGGAATCCGGCAAAAGAGGATCAGGCCACGGACAGGGCATATCGTATCGGCCAAACGCGCACGGTCTACGTATATTGCCCGATCGTTTACGCGGACGATTTCACCACCTTCGATGTCAAGCTTGATAGACTGCTGTCGGTCAAGCGCGTCCTTGCAACGGACATGCTCAATGGCTCAGGGGATGTTCAGCCGGGAGAATTCAACTTCTCGGATCTCACTCCCAAGGACGCCAGCGAGGGTTTCCCCAGCGAGATCACGTTGGACGATGTGCTGGGAATGCAGTGGGACTACTTCGAATGTTTGGTCGCCGTGTTATGGCAAAAGCGGGGATACAGGAACGTCTACCGTACTCCCAAACACGACGATGGCGTCGATGTGGTTGCCATCACTGGGTCCGATGGCGACTTGGTTCAATGCAAGACGAGCGGCACCGATGACGCGTCGCTTGGCTGGGATGCCGTCAAGGATGTTGTCACTGGCGAAGCTGCTTATCGCGCGCGCCATCCCGGTGTCGTCTTCCGGAGGATTTGCGTCACTAATCAGTTTTTCAACGGCACGGCTAAGAAGCATGCCGACCTTAACGATGTCGAACTTTTGGACCAGTCGGATGTTTGCGCCTTGCTAAGGGATTTCCCGATCGCGATGCATGACATCGAAAGGCTCCTTTACACGACTTGGCACTAGGAGACGATCGAGATTCTCCCCACGTTCGCCTCGAAGACCGCCCGCGCGAACCCTGGCGGGGTGACGCTGCGGACGCTGGCCCGTTCCTCGGACGGCGGCAGGTCGCGGATGTAGAGGGGCCGGAACGCAGGAATCTCGCGCTTTTCCGGGAAGCGGAAGCCGCCGCCGGCCCAGAGGCAGGTTCTTTTCAGGTAGTCGTCGCGATGACCACTCGGCCAGCCGCCGAATTCATGAGGGTGGAACGAGAAATCCGGCTTGCGCCAGTAGGCTGAGCACGGAGCCTTTGCCCGCGTTCATCAACGCCACGGTGTTGCGCGCCCACACGGGAATGTCGCCGCTGCCGACCCACCTCGACACCGTCTCCCTGGTCGTATCCCTCCGCAGTGGGCCGCCTTTTCAAAATCGAGGGAAGTGTGATGCTGCGCAGCTAAGTCGGCTTTATCAGCGAGGCTAGCTGCACAGCATGGGTCGGATGACATTGATCACGGGCG
>Ga0182014_10008472_pt1 | contig 10508 bp, 5 predicted proteins | sample 612S2DmetaG_FD_120489 | JGI IMG/M metagenome (GOLD analysis project Ga0182014, IMG submission 120489) | Permafrost microbial communities from Stordalen Mire, Sweden - 612S2D metaG | ecosystem: Environmental > Terrestrial > Soil > Wetlands > Permafrost | place: Sweden: Stordalen | collected...
CATGTCGGGAAGAGGTGAGAAAGGTCTGCTGATTACTACTGGCTCCTTCACGAAAAGCGCGCGTGACGAGGCTACGCGAGACGGTGCGCCTCCTGTTGAGTTAGTAGACGCCGACGCTCTTTGCGATCTGCTCAAGCAATACTCACTCGGTGTTCGAACTGAGGCTCGAACCATTGAGGACGTGTTCATTGTCGACGATTTCTTTGACAAGCTCTAGATTTGGGATTACTTCAGCCCTTCTCTCCTTTCTGGAGTTGTGGGTCTCTTTACGCCGCACACCGATCAGCCGCTAGGTTCGTTATCTCGGGGGTCCGTGCAAAGAGGGGGTGGCAATGAGCGAAGAAGTTCAGATTTGCTCCAAATGTGGCCGCCTCATGGTCAAAAGGATCGCGCATCGAGGTCCGAATGCTGGTTCGCCCTTCTGGGGCTGCTCCGGCTACCCTGAATGCACGGAGATTTTGTCGATTGGCGGCATCTCCCCAACCATTGAAGCTACAGAAATATCCTCTCCACCTAGTGCTGAGCCAGCACCTACTTGTCCAAAGTGCTCGTCATCGATGGTGCGGCGGCAAGCCTCTCGCGGAAGGAATGTTGGTGGAGAGTTTTGGGGCTGCTCGAACTATCCGAACTGCGAAGGGATCATCGCGATTGGCGATGACACGACTCGCCAGGATCTCAAGGAGCATCGGACACGCAAAGTGGAGTGGTTTGACGGGACGCTGCTTCGATCTGGTTGGCTCGCGCGCTACACCCTGGGAGGCGGCAGACTCCGCTCTGTCCAGCTGCCAGCAGGTTTGACCGAGCGTCTGTCACCGGTTTGGGTCGGCCGTGACGATGTCGATAGTGCACGACCGACCGACGACCGTACTCTTCGTGTCCTTGGGGTGGTCCGAAAAATCCTTCAGCGTGGTTCAATGCCACCTGTCCATCCAGCGGCAGAGCGCCAACTCTTACTCGATCTGGGCTTCGGCGTGGAGATCGCTGAGTCGATTCTCCCTGGCGATCTGTCACCTTCATTTCAGAATTCACCCACGCTCTCGCCAACTCTGGCGAGGACAACACTGGGTATCGGCCCCATGCCCATTGATCAGAGCCTTCCTTTCGGATCTCCCGAAGAGGCGGCATTTCTCAACTGGGTTGAGCAGGGGCTTGGATCGGGTTCTTCGCAGTGGTTTACCCCTCAGGCTCGTCTCGACAAGATGGTCTATGCAGCATGCAAGGACGTGCAGGGAGTCATCGAAGTTGACTTCCTAGTCCAAGCTCCTTGGATGCAATGGTTCATTGTCGAGATTGACGGTGCCCAGCATGAACAAGCTGTTGCGGTCGACAGGGTTGCCGACGATGCAGCGGGTGCGCTCGGCCTCGATGTGCTTCGGATTCCGACGACAGAAATCCATGCTGGCAAGGGTCCGATGCTCGAACAGTTACGGGAACGATGGGAGCAAGCTCCCGACGATGTCGCTTTGCCGTCACTCGTCCTGGCCCCAGTACAGTTGCATCGAGTTGTGTTGGCGATCCTCGAAGGACTGGAAGCCGGATTCCTTACCGGATCAACTTGGTCGATTCGCCTGCACGACTCCTTCGGCGGCATAGGCGGGCGATTGGCGCCGTATCTTGAAACTATTGCCGCAGTTGATGACCTATGGGGTGGCGAGACGGTCAGCCCTCAACGAGTCGACGTCGCAACCGATGGTGGTTGCTGGACCTACCTCCGAGAAGATGGCTCCTACCATTTGGCTGAATTCTCCGCGAGTCCGATTGACATCGAACTATTCATCGAAAGCGACAAATTGCCGACGGCACCATTGCCAACTGGTCGACCGTCGGTCCCACGGGTGGTCGTCCGCTCAGCCGTCGTTCCCGTGAACATCGTTGACGGACGCGGTGATGGAGTTAACCGCCGCGTCCGCCCTGACGGTTATGGTCCACACGTCGATCGGTCGCTGAGAGTCCTCTTGGAGTCGATATTCGCAAAAGCAGATTTCAGAGAGGGGCAACTCGAAGCCATTAAGGAAATCTTGGCGGGGCGGGACTGCACCGTGCTGCTGCCGACGGGCGCGGGGAAGAGCCTGATTTATCAGTTGGCGGGGCTCTGCCTTCCTGGACGCACCATCGTAATAGCGCCCCTAGTTTCGCTCATTGAGGACCAGCGCGACGGTATGGCTGCCAATGGAATCGACCGAGTGGTTTGTCTCACGAGTCATGAACTGCAAAGGGGAGGATTCCGGGAGCTGCATGACTCAGTGGCTCAGGGCGATGCCCTATTCATTTTGATGGCGCCCGAGCGCATCCAGAGGAAGCAGTTTCGTGATGCTCTGACTCAGTTGACCGCGAGCGTACCGATCAATTTCGCCGCCATCGATGAAGCTCACTGCGTTTCTGACTGGGGCCACGACTTTAGAACATCGTATTTGCTGGTTGGTCGGTCTCTTCGCGCCTGCTGTGACCAGGGGGATGCTCGTAATCCGCTCCCGCTGCTCGCGCTCACCGGAACTGCGTCGCGCGCAGTGTTGAAGGATGTCCTAGCTCAGCTCGAGTTTGGCGTGCTGTCGCCGAGCACAATCATTAAGCCGCATTCCTTCGACCGAAGTGAGCTCCGGTTCTCACTTCGCACGACCACTCCGGCCAATGCGGCGGCGATTCTCCAAGGCGAGCTCCGCGGACTAGCGGATCGTTCGGGAATGACTCCGGGGCAGTTCTTCTCTCCGAGAGCAGACCGAACGAGCTCGGGACTGATTTTCTGCGTGACGGTGGATGGTGGATTTGGTGTTATGAAGGCCACCGACGCAGCGGCTTCATCGATTGGTTCCAGGCCCTTGCTGTACTCAGGTCGAGCACCGAGAGGGATTGACCCTGCCAGCTGGGAAAGGGTCAAGCGGGAGAACGCGCAACGTTTCAAGTCGGACAAGAGCCCGGTGCTCGTTGCCACCAGTGCTTTCGGAATGGGCATCGACAAGCCCAACATCCGCTGGGTTATTCACTACGGTATGCCGGCTTCGATCGAAGAGTACTACCAGCAGGTTGGTCGTGCGGGGCGAGATCGCAAGGACTCTGAGTGCGTACTGATACTCATTGAGTATGACGAGAAGAGAGATCGTCAACTGTTGGGCGAGGAGAACTCGCTTGAGGCGATGCGTGAGCAGCAGAAGGGCATCCCAACCAGGCAACGAGATGACGTTACGACCGCGTTGTTCTTTCACCTGAGTTCATTCCAGGGCGCGGACGCCGAATTGGCCGCCCTCATGACAATGGTTGATACTTTAGATCCAGGGCCCGAGCGGCGAGATGTTGAAATTCCGCGAGAGAATAATTCTGGTCAAGAGCAGGCTCTCGCTCGGCTGGTCCGGCTCGGAGTTGTCGATGACTACAGCATTCCGAAGGAACGTGCCTTCGGAGTGGCTGTCGCTGGCGTGACCACTCGCACCGTTGTTTCGCAACTCGAGAACTACATAGAGCGCAGTCAACCCGGTCGGTCACGGACAGTCCTGGAGCACTTGGGAAACCAGAAAGATTTGCCGCTCCGTACTGTGATCGAGAACTGTGCTCGCGAGCTCATCACTTTCGTCTACGAGACCATTGAACGGTCACGCCGACGTTCGGTGCGCGAGATGTGGCTGGCTGCTCGAGAGTCGTCAACTGGTTCCCTTGATGCGAATCCTGATGAGGTGTTTCGAACACGAATCCTCGACTATCTCTCAGAGGGGGAAGTCAGCCCCGTCGTCGAGCGGCTGTCCATCGCACCCGAGTTCTCCTTCGCCATGTGGCGAGAGCAATTGGATGAACTGAGAGACGCGACCACTGCCCAAGAGTGGCGCGGCGCAACCGCTCGACTCTTGACCTCAGACCCCACGAATACGGGTCTGTTGATTGCTCGAGCCCTCTCTGAAGGACTATCGCTTGACCGTGACCTCGAGGACGTTCGTTCCAATATCGAGGGTGCATTTGAGACAGGTTTCAACCGTTTCGGTATCACTGAAGCCACGTTCAACGACATTGCTCGTTGGATACTTGGATGGGCAGCAGAGCGGGATTATGACTTGCTTGCGACTACCGAGATTGCACTCCAGCACGCTGGTTATGGAGTGCACGTTCCCGTTCACCCCGGCGTGCTAGCAGCTCGCAGTCGTGACCAGCTGAATGGGGCCATCATGGTGAATCACTGGCATGAGTCTCTGGTCCAACTCGACCGCGATCTGAGTCAACTACTAAATATGCAAAGGGAAGGAGAGAATCATGCCTGAGGGAGACGCCTTGAGTTTGGGTGACATACAAAAGAGGTTCACTGATTCGCTGCAGGTTATTGAGGAACTGAAGGGGAAGCTCACGACTTTAGCCCAAACCGAATTGACGTCGGCGAAGGCCGGTGAGCGATTGCAGTCAGCATCGAAGGCGGTTGAAGAGGCATCATCGGAGTTGAAGTCGTTTGCAGGGATAGCGAAGTCTGCAATCGAGGAGTTTGGTGTGGCTATGGCCGAGGCTGGCCGGGTTGTCCAACAGACCACGTTGACTGAACTCGAGACCGCTGTTGGATCAGTTGGGAAACTCCTTGAGGCGCAGGTCGACGAGTGGAAGGAAAAATTCGAAAACGTCGAGTCTGCTATGGCCTCTATCCGGTCATTGCTCGAGAGCACGGTTGTCGCAGCTCAAGCTCGAGCAGAAGCGGCTGAAGCTGCGCTGGCGAAGATTCCAGAGAAGTACAAAGCCAAGTACACAAGGTAGAACGTTCGCCCTTCCCCAAACAGTGAGAGTCAAGACGTCAATGTAAACTCACGACAATGCGACCAAGGTTCGTATATCGAAGCATTGCCAATTCAAGGTACCGTCGTCAACGATGGCTTCACGGTCAATTACACAGGTCCGTGAAGTGAGAAACGGGACTCTCACGGTTTCGAAAGTTTCATCTGTTCCGGAGGGAAACTTATGTTGAAGTTCGGATCCGTAACTCAACCATCAGGAGGTCGCATCGTCGATGTACTTCAACTTGCAATGGCAGATGGACGGTACGAGACCCTAGAGGTTGCTATTGCCTATGTGACCTCGAGTGGTTACGAATATCTTTTCAGAAATCATGTGTCTGACCTCAACCGATTGAATTCGCGCTGGCTGTCAAGTTTTGATTGGTGCAGGTCGGAACCACTCGCCCTTGACGCGCTTTCACAAAATCCAAATGCCCAAGTTCGAATCTTTGATGGCGACTTCGTGGTTTGTCGGCGCAACTGCTCCCCGAGACGTTCTTTTCATCCGAAGGGTTTTGTATTTTCCGGGCCCGACGACATGTTGTTGATCTGCGGATCCGGAAATCTCTCCAGAAATGGCTTGGGCGTTGGAGTGGAATTGGACACGATAATTGAAGTTCATAAAGCTCGGACGAGTATGGAGAAACTCGCCTGGCGCGAGGCCGAAGTTGTGCGAGCATGGCATAGGAATCTTTGGAGGAGTGCAACTCCCTATCTGGACCTCGAAGACAGGTACAGAAGGACGTACAAATCGTCCACGTCTGTAACTCCTCAAACGGACGACGACGTCTTTGAAGTGGTAAGCAATAACGGAGCGGGCGGCTTTACGGCGTCGCAGCTTGTGAAAATTCGGCGAGCGAGTTTGTTTTGGATAGAGACTGGCAATCTCACGGAAAATTTGGGACGCGGCAACCCTGGCAATCAATTAATGATGAAGAGTTTCACTCGGGTGTTCTTCGGCTTTCCGGGAGTTCAAGTTGAAAGAAAGACTCACATTGGAAGCGTCACGATTCGGTTTCAAGGTACCGATTCTCCAGGTCATTCGCTGGAATTCGCCCACAACGGTATGGATCGTCTCAATTTGCCGAAACCGGGGTTGCCTACTGGACCACCCCTTTATGACGGAATGACATTTGTGTTCGAGAAGTTGCTCGATAGGGATCGGATCATTTATGAACTACGGAACGTTAACGCCGTGGATAAGCAAGCTCTTTTGAAGCAGAGCGCTACTGAACAAACGTCTTTCGCGATGTCGAACGGCGGGCGGAAGTTTGGATTTTGTCTAAGTCGTTGACAACTCTCATATTCGCGGGCTATGTCAAATCTAAGGTGGGCAGAGGTCGTGGCCACTTGTGCGATATCGGAATTGCGGACTTGCAGAATGTGCGCCCATAGTGATCACCTCGAGATTGCGAAACGCGAACTTAGGGCGAAGGCGACAATTGAGCTGCTTAAGTTGAAAGGGTAGGCGCCAAGCGAATTCTGAGCGAGAGCAGTTCTTGTTCACAGGCTTCTTCTGAATGGGGCCCTACTCCTCTGGTGTCGATGTATCCAACGAATCAACGTATTTGACCAGATCTCGAAACTGCCTCTCGAACTGAGGCATGCTCCCTCTCGTCCTTACCCAATTGATCAGCAGAGTTCGGTCCTCGTGCTCGTCGAGGAACTTCCGTAATTGGCTGCGCTTACTCAATCCCTCTCGATTCGCGATTTCTAGGTACTGCTCGAGGGTTCGCAGCATGACCCCAGAGAACAGCTGGTACTCGGCCTCTTCAACTTCGGAGATAGCTTCGCCATGCACGCCTTCGGACCGAGTGACTTGGTAGAGGTCGAAGGTGGTGATGGGGTTGGTGAACTGAGCGTCGACGATATGACTGAGCATCATTTGACGAAACGACAGCGCCCCAGCCTTGAGCTCGCCGGACTTCTCACCGATTAGAGACTCGAGCGCAAAGAAGAGAAAGAGGATCCCGAGGAGTCGATCGGGCTCGAACGTAGCTCGCTCCATCCAGCGAATAGCGACATCAACGCGGCAATCGATGTCGGTCACGGGTACAGCGGGTGCGGCCGCGATCGACTGACTCGCTGCGAGGTCAGCGAGATACTGAGTTGCGCCGAGTCCATAGGCAACGTCGCCGCGAGTGTGAATCCCGGCTACCTCACCGGCGTCGAAGGCGTAGGTCGTGCCCAACCGAAAACGGAGCTGTCGCTCGTTGAGTCCTCCTTCTGCTCGAAAGGCGATTCTCATTACGCGTAACGCGTGAGTGACTTCATCGCGGGCACGTTTTACCATGAACGTCGTGTTCGTACCGGTCACTGCGACTCGCGCAACCGATCCTGCGGGTGAACGAGGATCGAACAGTAACTTCGCGGGCGGCAGTGATTCATCGTCAGGCGGCAGAAGGGTAAGGCCGATCACTTCAAGAGGAGCTTCTACCTTCAGACTCTCGATAGGTAGGTAGCAGATCTTGGTGTCAGGCTCGCGGGCATGGGTGACCACAAAAGCATCGATATTCACTTCCTTAGGTCGAAAGACGCAATCAGCTACAAACTCACCAACCTGGGCCTCAGGCTTTGCGAGATACTCGAACCGAAGATCATCTACGAGTGTCTCTTGGGCCTTACGACCTAGATCCAATTCGTTTCTGCGTAGACCAATGAGTGTGCTTTCGCCTGTAACAGGATTAATCGTTCGCAACCCTTCGGCAATCTCGGCGCCGCCGAACTCTGGTCTTGGTGTGCGCAGTGCGTTCTGCAATCGGCGGAGATCCTCTTCGACGGTCATCGACGTGCCTTAACGCTTTCTCTTCGTCTTTCCCGTAGCGAAGAGGGGAGAACTGAGCGTGTCGTATCGCTCAAAGAGGGCGGCCACTCGTTCGGCCTCGATAGTGAATTTCCTGCGAGGGAAGAAGTAGGCGTCGACGACCATGTCCAAAGAGTTGTGCGCCTTCACGAGCTCTGGAGGCATGCCTATCGGATCATAGAGTTCTGCGAGAGAAGCTTCGGGGAAGTGAGACCTCGCATCAAGGACGCATTGTGCATCTTCCGCGACCTTGGGGTTCGGTTCATCCTCGAAGACGAGAAAAGGGAAGTTGTTGTAGGTGATCTCTTGACTCACTCGAACGTCTGATTTGATGCGCCCAGAGATGGTCTTATTCCACGCGGTGAACATCTTGGAGGACAGGACTCCGAAGAGTTCGAGGTTGGCGCCAGGAATCGTGAGGAGTGCATCAGAGGCGATGACGTCAGCTTCGTAGAACGCCGTCGGAAAGTAGTCTCGCGACTCAGACGAGTGACGCGGTATCGCCAAATACCGCACGGTCGGTTGCGCCAGCTGCGCGAACAGTCCTGGGGTGGCCGCGAACTTTCGGGTCGATGCCGCTTTGCTGTCGAGTCGCATTTCGCGCACCGCATTCAGGCGCTCCCGAAGAACTGGTGACTCGGCAATGTCGCGAGGTTCTGCATCGACGAGCCAGAGGCAGTAGCGCTCAGCTCCGTTGAGCACCTCATCGGCACCAATGAGACGCCTGAGATACTTGGCCGCAATCGAGTCGGTTTCTCGTATGCGCTGGGCTTCTGCCGGTGCGATCTTTGAAAGGTGGCCATTGTCGCGGGGCATTGACCCGAAGAACATTGGCGGGGTTGATTCGTCTAGAGGCTGTTGTCTCGAGCCAATGACAAGGTTCGGCGCGTCGAGCAGGTACGGGTTTATCTGCTTCGGCTCGATGCAGTGGCCCGGACCGTTGATATCTGCGTAGAGCCACAGCAGGGGCTTGGGGTGTTTTGTTGCTCCCGAGAATCCGATGATGACCACGTGGACCGCTGCCTTGCCCTTCGCCTCGCTCGTCCACGCGAAGGTCCGATAAGCAAAGTCAATGGTCATACCCAACTTCCACAGCTCGCGCCATAGGGTGGAGGGCTGCTCGCCCTGAGTTATTGAGTTGGTGGAAACAAACGCCATGCGGATCTCGGAGTGCTCAGCGTACTCCGCTGCAACCTTGAACCAGTTCGTCACGTAGTCGAGTGTCCCTTGTCGCTTCTCACCCGCCCACACCAACGCCTGATCTTCTTTTTGCTCTGGTGTTGCCAGTCGAGAGCCGACGAAGGGAGGATTTCCGAAGACGTAGTTGGCCCTATCAGCGGGGAGATGGTCATTCCAGTCAAAGCGCAGCGCGTTACCCACGCGAATGTGAGGCGAAGCGGGGATTGGGAAGCGAACGAAGTACTGACCGAACTGCTTGGAGAACTCCAGGTTCGATTTGTGGTCCATCAGATAGAGCGCTGTTCGAGCAATACGCGCGGGGAACTCTTCGATCTCGATCCCGTAGAACTGATTGACCGTGAGCCGACAGACCTGGGCGACATCGAACACCGTCATACCAGTCTGCTTGGTAACGACCATACGTTTGGCCCACAACTCTGACTCGAGACGCCGGAGCTCACGGTAGGCAATAACGAGAAAGTTTCCGCATCCGCACGCCGGGTCGAGAAAGGTCAGGTTCGCGAGCTTGTCGTGCAACCGGTCGAGAGTGATTCGTGAATTGGCTTGCTTGAGTTCTTCTTCGAGCTCGTCTACGAAGAGGGGACGGATCGTCTTGAGGATGTTCTCTTCTGAGGTGTAGTGGGCTCCCAGTTCCCGTCGTTCGGCGGGAGTCATCACGTTCATAAACATCGATCCGAAGATGGCCGGCGAGATTGAGGACCAGTTGAACTGGCAAGCATGAAGGAGCGCGTTACGCGTCGCAGGGTCGCACGACGGTATGGGCAAGTTCTCCTCAAAAAGATCGCCATTGATGTACGTGAACACCGCGAGGTCTTCGTCGAGGGTCTTCGACCTCTTGTCCTCGGGAGTGTTCAGTATCTGAAAGAGGTGGGCGAGCGCGGGACCAAGGTCGGATCCATCGTCGCGAGTGTGAAGATAGATATAGCTCGTGAACGCGTTACGATCCCACACCTGAGTGTCGTCGGCGAAGAGACAGAACAGAATGCGCGTGAGCCACTCTCTGAGCGCGTGAGGGCTATAACCCGAGTCCATTACCGCGTCGTGAAGCTTGGCCATGAAGTCAGTCGCGACGAGGTTGGCTTCTTCTTCATCGTGCTCGAGCTCGAACGATCGATATCCAGCGAGCCACCAGAACATCTCGAGGTACTTTGGTAACTCACTGAGCGCGAAGCGCCCCTCTGACCGGTTTGCCAAATCCTTCCAGTAGAAGTTCTGGAAGTCGGACGCGATGAGCAGCCGGGGCATCGCAATGTCTTGAAGTGAATCGAGATAGTCGATGAGCTGGGCCATCGCTTTGTCGAGGTTCTCACCGAGACTCTTCTGCTCGATCGCCATTTCACCGGGGTAGAGAAAGTCAATGAACCCGCGCCCACCAGTACTGAGGCGCTTGGCTAGAACTTCGTAGGAGCCGACGCTGCGAGTCGAGATACCGAAGATGTCGAAGAACTCGTTCCAGAAGGTCTGCTTCTCTGCTGCTTCGCTCTTAGCGTTAGCGAAGTTCTTCACGAACCGAATCGCCTTAGCTCGCAACTCGTTCTTAGAGATCTCCACGTGGTCGGGTAGGGCGGACATTTAGCAAGTTTGCCACCCCCGTGTGGCACACGTGATGGCTGGGTCCCCGGCGAGGCGTTAGGCCCGCCTTGAGTTGTGTGGTTAGCTTCGCGCTCGGGCTACAGGTCAAGTCCGAAATCTTGGTTGGGTGGCTCCAAGAGGCCGTCGCCGGAAAACACGTATGCAGCCTTCGCCGGTGGAGTATCAACCACTGCGAG
>Ga0182014_10008475_pt1 | contig 10506 bp, 10 predicted proteins | sample 612S2DmetaG_FD_120489 | JGI IMG/M metagenome (GOLD analysis project Ga0182014, IMG submission 120489) | Permafrost microbial communities from Stordalen Mire, Sweden - 612S2D metaG | ecosystem: Environmental > Terrestrial > Soil > Wetlands > Permafrost | place: Sweden: Stordalen | collected...
ACCTGCGTCGCAACCTGGGTGGCGAACACCTTCCTCAATCCCAACCGGCCGATATGCAAGTTGCCGCGGGCCTGAATCGAGAGAAGCGGCGAAGGACCTTGCGCCTCATTGGAACTGGAACTGGAATTCAAAATGCTGTACCAGGGACGCTTGGCGGGATGCGGCGTGAACCATTCGGCGAGATCTCCGATCGAAAGTTCGTCGGCTGTGAGATCGAACTGAAACGCACAACTCTGGGCGAGGCTTGGAGCGGCGTCCGGAACAACACTCGGCGCCGCGCAATGACGAGGCGCGGTAACCCCGCCGCTCCAATGCGTGCTTCCGGTACGGGCAGCAATCTTCTGCATCGATACCGCGTCCGGAGTGAGGGTCATGGCCGCTGAGCCAATCTCAATCGGCGTGTTCAGGCCGTGCATCTCGGCGCGCACGTTGCGCAACTGAGCGCTGCCAGCGGTGACGGCAGCCGCAAATCCCTGCCAGGGCCCGGAGACGTTCACATCCAACCTGGCCGAACCCGCCGCCGCCGGGCGCGCCACCGGCAAGGCCAGAACATTCTCCAGACGAAACAGGTCTTTCAGTTCCACATCGCCGCGCAGAAAAAAACGATAACCGGCAGCCGACATCCACCCGCCGGCGTTCACCGGCGCGGAGCCGTTCATCGCCAGTGGGACCGGCACAATCCGCAGATGAGGTTCAGCGGGCTCCTCGTCGTTTTGTTCTTCTATCCGCGGGTGACTGGGCCTGCGCCCCTGCGAAGCTCCGCGCGAATCGGCGCCCACCAGCACTAGTGGAATCGTGCCGAAGGCAAACTCATCCTTCCCCGCATTCGACGACAGGCGTACGTTGGTCGCCGAGCCGCTGCCGGTCCATGTCTGCGATAAGGGCTGCAATAAGCCTTGCCGTGCGGCGGAGAGCCGGGCGTCCCCGCGCGGCGGGAGGGGCGAGACGCCCGTCGCTCGAGCGTCCTCGGGGACGTTGGGAACGCCGCGCGTGGCGCGGAACTCCGCATTCAACAATCCACTCGCAGTGAGATCGCCGGGGATCTGCTTCTTCGCCTGGCGCAGCAATCGAACCACGGAGGTCAGCGGCACCTTGTCCACCGCCAGCGTCAGATCGTAGGTGGGTTGCTTTTCGATCATGGCGAAGGTTCCGCGCAGGCGAAACGTCCCGCCGCTTACTGGCGATTCGCACAGCAAGTCGGCGAGTGCGATGGTGACCGCGTTGTACCGTCCCGAGCAAACGGTTGCCAGGCGCACGTTCTCGTTGCCAGCAATGTCGTAGCGATGGAAATCTCCGATGGCGGTCTGGCTCTCGATCCGCAGCGCTTCTGGAGTGCCCGATAAGATCGCCGTGACACTTACTTCGCCGCGCCATCCCCGGTCTTTTCCGCTCAGCAACTTCGTGATCTGTCCGAGTTGTCCCTTCTGCCATTGCGCGGCGATCTGCACCGGGGTCGACTGCAAGCTCCGGGCCCGCTGCCACGTGGCGTTGATCTGGACGAGGCCGGTATCGGTGAGATTGAAATCCGTGCGCACGGGCTCGGCCTTGATGCGAGCGCCCCAGGAATTGTCGGAATCCTGCCAAAGCGCCACGTCGGCGTCCATGAGCGCGTAAGACTTCTTCGTCTGTCCCAGCTTGAAATTGATGCGAGCACTGCTGGCCTCGAGGTAGGGGAATGCGGGGCTGCGCCCGGAAGCGGCCTTTCCGGTCGGAGCCGCGGGAATCTGCGCGTTGCGCTCGATCAGGCTTCGGAGGTTCCAGCGGCCTTCGTTATTGCGCACCAGGTTGATGCTGGGCTCGGTTGCGCTCAGGGTGGCAATCTCGATCCGCCCGCGGAGCAGGGAACGAAACCGGATGGCGGCGGAAACTTCCTGCGCGCGGATCATCGGCTCCTCGCTAAACGCGGGATCGTCGTAGATGACGAGCCCCTCGAGATCAAAGCTCGGACGCGGCAAGAAATGCAAACGCACGTTGTCCAGTGCGACCCTGCGGCCCAGAGCTCTTCCGATGGAGTCGGCAATCCGGCTTCGCAACTGGTACACGGCGGGCCGGAACAGAAACAGGATCAGGAGGACAGCCGCGACGGCAGCCACCCCGTACCTCGATCGTAGGAATCTAGATCGCAGAAACTTCACCGCACAGTCCTGAGGGTACGCGACCAGCGCGTTTCATCGAAGAAGTGAAGGATGATGTGCGCCAGGAACCCCAGTCGGTCGCCGGCGCTGCGCATCTGGTACTGGTCAGGCGGAGTGACGAACGACCAGTAGACGAACATGGGACGCCCGATCACGTTCTTCCGCGGAATGAATCCAAAGTAACGGCTGTCGTAGCTGTTATCGCGGTTGTCCCCCATGCCAAAGTAACTGTCCGGCGGCACCACGAGGTCCTCACCCTCCAGATGCGAAGGCAATTCCTGCGTCCATTGTTTGTTTCGCACGTTGTATATTTCCGAAGGCGGCACGGCAGGAAAATTGTCCCGGTAGGGATCAAAATTCGCGAGTTGGTGCTGAGCATACGGCTCAACGAGTTTCTCGCCGTTGCGATAGACGACACCTTCGCGCAAGTGGATGTGGTCGCCGGGAACGCCTATGATCCGTTTCACTAGGAACAGACCCTGTTGCTCTGGCGACAAGAACACCACAATGTCGTTGCGGCGAATATCGCGATAGGGCAGCAGCGGCCCCATCCAGTGCGTTGGCGGTGCGAACTGTTCCCGGTTCACGAATAAGTGGTCGCCGACGAGCAAGGTGTCCTCCATGGAACCGGAGGGAATCTCAAACGCCTGCAGGACAAACGTGATGATGAACAGGCCGACGACCAGCACTCTCGCCAGCGAGGCCACAAATTCCACCGGCGTCTCGCGCGGCTTTTCATCGGCAATAACTTCTTTTTCTTTCTTCGGCACGTTCGCTACCCGTTTCAGAAAAGTTCTTCTTAGCGCACCAGCCTGAGGGTACGCGACCAGCGCGTTTCATCAAAGAAGTGAATGATAATGTGCGCCAGGAACCCCAGTCGATCGCCCGCGCTGCGCATCTGATACTGGTCGGGCGGCGTGATAAACGACCAATAGATGAACATGGGACGACCGATCGCGTTTTTCCGCGGAATAAAGCCCCAGTAGCGGCTATCGTAACTTACGTCGCGGTTGTCGCCCATGGCAAAGTAACTGTCCGGGGGCACGACGATGTCCCCGCCCTCCAGATGCGAAGGCAATTCCTGCTGCCATTTTTCGTTCCTTACCCCGTACATTTCCGAAGGTGGCACGGCAGGAAAATTGTCCCGGTAGGGGTTGTAATCCGCCACTTTATGTTGGGCGTACGGCTCGAACAGTTTCTCGCCGTTGCGGTAGACGGCGCCATCCCGCAAGTGGATGTGATCGCCGGGAACGCCCATGATCCGCTTCACGACAAACAGGCCTTGCTCCTCCGGTGACAGGAACACCACAATGTCGTTGCGGCGGATATCGCGATAGGGCAGCAGTGGCCCCATCCAATGCGTGGGCGGCGCGAACTGCTCCCGGTTCACGAATACGTGGTCGCCGATGAGCAGCGTGTCCTCCATGGAGCTGGAGGGAATCTCAAATGCCTGTAGTACAAACGTGATGATGAACAGGCCGACGACCAGCACTCCTGCCAGCGAGGCCAGGAATTCCACCGTGGTCTCGCGCGGCTTTTCGTCCACCGGTTTTTCGTTACCTAGGACTTCTTCTTTTTCTTTTTTCGGCATGTTTGCCATCCGTCTAGAGGACTTGTTTTCAGCACATCTTTATCAGAGCGCCAGATCAGAGCGCCAGATCAGCGCACCATCGTCAGCGCACCAGCCTGAAAGTGCGTTCCCAGCGCGTGATCTGGAATAAATGAGTGACCGCGTAGGCAAGGTGATAGAGTCTATCACCCACGGTTGGCGATCCGGGAAGATCATTGTTCAGATTGCCCGCCGACCAGTAAATCAGAAGTGGGCGTCCGATGATATTTTCGCGCGGCACGAATCCCCAGTACCGGCTGTCCTGGCTGTCATCGCGATTGTCACCCAGAACAAAATAGTAGCCCGCGGGGATGATCAACTGGCGATCCTCCACCAGTTTCGGCATTTCTTTCCACCATTTTGCGTTCACTCCGTAGTCGGGAGAATCGGTGCGCGGAAAGTCGTCGCGATAGGAATTGCGCAGCGTGGTGACGTACTGCACGTAGGGCTCCTCGACCGGAGCGCCATTGATGTAGACGCGTTTGTTGATGAGGCGCAGGCGGTCTCCGGGCAAGGCCACCACGCGCTTCACGAAGTCCTGCGCCGGATTTACAGGATAGTGGAAGACAATGATGTCCCCGCGCCGGACGCTGCGATAGGGCATCATACGGTTCCATCCCGCGCTGCCGCCGTAGCAAAACTTATCTACCAGCAGGTAGTCGCCAATCAGCAGCGTTTGCTCCATGGATTCCGAAGGGATGGTAAATGCCTGCACCAGGAAGGTAACCACAAAAACGGCAATCACCACCGTTCCCGCGATCGACTGAATGGTTGCGGGCCAATCTCCCACGGAAATCTTTTCGCTCCACGACATAATTCTTCTGTAGAGACGGGGCTTGCCCCGTCTCCTGCGTGCCGCGCCCCGAAGGTTGCGCTCGGTCCGAGACGCGGCAAGCCGCGTCTCTAAATGAAATCGGATGCTTCACGACGCCGTGCGGGTGTCCTTACCAGTATTCGGATGCTTTGCTCCTGGCAATGTGGCCAGATGTTCCAGAACTTGCCGCGCCGCTTCCTGTTCGGCGCGTTTCTTGGTCGCGCCCTGGGCGCGCCCCACGAATTGCCCCAGCGCCGGCTCTGGCAGTCTCACCTCGACCGTAAATGTTTTCTTGTGTTCCGGACCTTCCTCCTTTACCAGCGCGTAGACCGGCTGCGGCCCCCCGCTGGCCTGCACTGCTTCCTGCAACGCGGACTTGAAATCCATCACCGGAATGGCGCTGGTCTCCAGTTTCATGTGGGCCAGTTCCGGCTCCACGATCACGCGCACGATAAAGTCGCGCGCCACCGCCCAGCCGCCGTCGAGATAGAGCGCGGCCAAAATCGCTTCCAACGCGTCCACCAGCAGGCTGGCCTTATTGCGGCCACCGCTTTTTTCTTCGCCGCGGCCGAGACGCATGTAATCGCCGATCTGAAGCTGCTCGGCCACCCGCAACAAATGCCGTTGCCCTACCAGATGCGCGCGCAGCTTGGAAAGGTGCCCTTCCTGGAATTCGGGGAAGCGCTGGAAAAGCGCTTCGCTGCTGGCAAGCCCGAGCACGGCGTCTCCCAGGAACTCGAGCATTTCGTTGTCACGGCTGGACGAACCGCCGCCAGACGAACCGCTGCCCGCGCCCAGCGCCTCCACCTCGCGCGCTTGCGAGCTGTGGGTAAGCGCCTGCTCGAGCAGTTCCGGGCGCTGGAAGCGGTAACACAGGCTCTCTTCCAGCGCCGTGATTTCGTGTGACTTCATCACAAAGCAGGGCTAAAGATCCTTCGGCCGAATTTTTCTGCAGAGACGAGGCAAGCGTCGTCTCTACAGAAGCGGTGGTTTATTGCTTCGGGGGACTCTGCGGTTGGGCCGGGGCCGCGCCTCCAGTGAGCTGTTGCAAGCGGTCCCGTTCCCGGCGCGCCGGGGTTCCAATCGCGGTGTTCTCCTGCGTCAGTTCCACGGCGCGGTTGGCCGCCTTGAGCGCCTCCGGATACTTTCCCTGCTTATCCAGCGCCAGGGCCAGGCGCAGAACCACCACTGGGTCCGGCTGGCTGGGGAACGCATCGATGGACTTCTGCAGATCCTCCTGCGCTTTCGGATAATTTTCTTTCTTGAACTCGATGGTACCCAGAATCGAATACGCGTTCGAACGCAGCAGCGACTTGTAGGCGTCGATCTTTTCCTGCGGCGTGCCCGCGGGCACTTGGACGTCGGTGTCCACGGTCTGCGTGGCCTTCTGCGCCAACGCGGTCGCTTCGCCGAAGCGCTGATCCTTGTCGATATCCGAGTCGTGCGTTCTCTCGGCGATTACCTCGGAGACGATTACCAGAGCCTCGGGATCGTCCCCGTCAAAGCTGAGCACTTTGCGTCCCATGGCTTCGGTTTTCTCGGCGTTGTTGGCACTCTGGTAGTTGCGCATCGCGCTCTTATACAGCAGCACGCGAAGTTCGCTGTCGGGGAACTTGGTGGCAAAATCGTCAGCCGCCTTCTCCAGCGCGGCAGCGTCGGGGCTGGCCGCCGCCACTTTGTAGGCATCGAATTCCGGCTGGGTTTTGGCTTGCGGTGGACGCTTTGCCTGGGGCCCGGCTGCACCCTGCGCTGGCGCTGCCTGACCCGCTGCGGGCGCATTTTGCTGCGCCGGTTGTCCGCTGGTCCGGGCCTCGGCCCAAACCGCGAAACTCAATATCCCTAAACTCAGTATCGCTAGAATGACTGCTGCTCGCTTCATGCTGTCTCCCGTAATGCCAAATTTTGGACGTCAAATCTAATCGCGTAGCGACAGCCGCCCTCGGCTGTCCGCGCAACTCCGGCGAGCTATCGGGGCAACGCGAAACTATGCCCCAAGCTCCCTGAAACTCTGAAACTCTGAAACCTTGCCCTTCGTCCTACTCCGGCTGCTTCGCCACCGGAGGCTCATATGGCTGTTCCAGCCCCCGTTGTGCCGCCAGCTTCGCTTCCGGAAGCCCTCCACCGGCGGCGTTCAGCGCTGCTCGATACTCATCTAAGGCGGCGAACCGATCCTCTCTTAGATCATAAATGCGCCCCAAATAAATATGCGACCAGGCGATCACCTTCGGTTCATGCGCCGTCTGCAGCGCTCGCTGAAAGTAGGTGCGCGCCCCCTCCAGGTCTCGATTCGCAGTAGCCACTTCCGCCAAAATGAAGAGCGCGCGTCCCGAATCTCCTTGCTGCTCATCGAGTGCCTGTTGCGCCAGTTTCTGTGCCGTTTCCGGATCGCCCGCCGCCAGCCGCCGCTCCGCGTTCAGCAGGAGGTTTTCGCTCGGGGGACGCGCCAGGTGCAAAAGTTCCGGCGCCGCCTCCCCGGCGAATTGGATGAGCGACGCCCGCTTCATTTCTTTGCCGACCTCAATCGAGCCGACCAAGTCCGCATACGCGTCGCGCATGCTCGCCGGATCTTTTTCGAACTTGCCCAGTGCGTCGTAGAAATAGCGCGTCAGCACGTACCCTTCTTTGTCGGCCTCGTCGATGTTCTGGGCGCGCTCCGCCTCCGGAGTCTTCCGGGGGAGTGTCCGCACTTCAATCGCCCGCACCAGGCATTCGGTCACCAGCAACGAAATATTGCTCTTGAAAGCTTCGTCCATGGGAGCCATCTTCACGTCGCCGAGCAGAGGTTCCAGCCGCTTGAACGAGTCCGCGTTCTTAAACGCCAGCGGATCCAGAAGATAATGCAGATAGGTATGCCGAATCTGCTGCATCTTGATTGCCGTGCTCGAGGTCGGTGAAATGACGACGTAGTAATCCGACGCATAGTTGCGCGCGTTGGTCTGGCCCGGTGCGCCCATCGCATCCAGATAGACGGTGAACTGGCGTCCCAGGTAGCCCGCCGATGGCAGCTTCAAATAGATCTCGGTGTCGAACGTCATCTTCGCCAGCGGCTCGTGATAGATCTCGATCAATTCCGCATAGCGCGCGCGGTGCCGCTCCCAGATGGCGTGCAAGCCGATCTTCTGGTAGAAGTCCTGCATCAGCGGCGCCATGTCCGCCACTCCTTCAGCATCGGGCGGAAGCTCCGCCGGCTTCACCTTCAGGCTGAAAGCCGGGGGCTCCTCCAGATAGAGCGCCAGCGACACATATTGGGACAGCTCGCGTGCGGCATCGTTGACGTGGTGCCGGCGGTAGAAAGCGCACAGCGGAGCAATCACGTCGTGAGCTCCGGCGGTATTCTCCACCGCATGGGCGACTTCAGACCGGATCTCGGTGCGCAGCGGATCGGAAGTATTCAGCTCCTGGTCATACCCGCATGTGTTGATGGCGGTCAGCACCGTGAATAGAGTCTCGCTGGTTTCCAGAGACACCTGCGGCCGGTTCTGCGCCCAACTGGACGGCGCCACCAGCACCATCGCCAGGCTGAGCGCAAATCCCAGTCGAACGTATTGTCCCAGGAAATCCCTTCGGATATCAGACATAGACGGATGAGCTACAAAACAGTGTACGAACTGGTCAATTCGCGGTCAAACCGGCAGGGACGCGAGGGACTGAATCAAGGCTGGCAAGAAATCAGCGAAATGTTAAGCCAAGTCACAAATTGCTTACACATGCTATAATGTAAGCCACATGGATGCCATTTTTACCGTGGTGAGCTCGAAAGGCCAGATCGTGATTCCCGCCGCTCTGCGCCAGAAGTTGGGCATCAAGACCGGAACCCGTCTGGCCATCCGCAGCGAGGAGAACCAGTTGATCCTCCAGCCCATTACCCGGGAGTTCATCGGCAGCCTGGTCGGATGCTGCAAGGGCGAGGACTCGCTGGTGGAAGCCCGCGAGCGCGAGCATCGGATGGAGAAGTGACAGGGACCTACGTGCTCGACGCCAACGCGGTGTTGGATCTCATCGAGGCGGGTCCGGGGTCGCGGAAGGTGGAGCGGCTGCTACAGTCGGCTCTCCAGCAGCAGAGTGCTGTACTCATCTCCGTCCTGAATTGGGGTGAAATCTTCTACCTGCTGTGGCAGCGGCGCGGTGAAGAAACGGCCTTGCGCACGATCGCCAATCTTTCGCGTCTTCCGCTCCGGATTGTTCCCGTCGATCTTGCTCAAGCTCTCAAAGCGGGCGAGATTAAAGCGGTGCACAAAATCCCCTACGTGGACTGTGTAGCGGCTGCTCTGGCCGTGCTGCAACAAGCCACCCTGGTTACTTCGGACCGCGATTTCGAAAAACTCGGACGCCAGTTCCCAGTCCTATGGATTGCGCGTCCGTGAGGGACTTCCGAATCGGAGTTAACTACCCCTTCACGCTGATCTTCGAAAAAGACAGCACGGCCGTCCCCGACGTCGGCCGTCCCATGGACAGCGCCGGATGAAACGTCGTGAAAATCAGCAGGTTCTTCAACTGGGGCAGCACCGCCTGGGCGTCGTCCGGTTGCGACAGGATGCGGTAGTCCTGCACTCGGCCGTTGGCATCCACGTAGGCTTCAATCACCAATACATCGTCGCCCATATTGCCCAGCGACGTGCCGAACGCCGACTGTTGCAGTTGAGGCCCGATATACAGCATGAGCGGAACGTCTCCGCTGCTCGCCCGCAGTTCTGCCGGCAAGGCAAAGAAGCCGAGCAGCAGTCCGAAAGTCAACATCGCACTGACCAGTCCCGCCGTGGCCGGAACCATGAATGCGTTGAGCGCATTTTCCAGCCTGACCAGCACACCTTCAAACCGCGGACGCCGCGTCTCGGCCGCCTCGCGCGAAATCGCGACTCGCAACTTCAACGCCAGGTCGGCCGGGGCCTTCTTCGGACCCAGACTCGAAAGCAACTGTTGCGTACGCTGCATCGCGGCATATTCCCGCGCGCAATCGGCGCACCGTTCCACATGGCGCGTGAGCGCGCGCATCTCCGACCCGCTCACCCGGCCGTCGAGATAGGGCGAGAACAACTTCTTGATCTCAGCGCAGTTCATGGCATCACCTCAACCTCTCTGCCACCACGCGAACCTTCCCGCGAGCATTGGCTTGCGTCGCTTTGCCGCTCGTTATTATGAACGTCGGCAGGAACGACCAGCCCTAACTCCGGACCTACTTCCCTGACATATCCCGCTAATTTCTTGCGCAACGCATCGCGTCCGCGCGTGATGCGCGACTTCACCGTTCCCAGCGAAATCGCCAGAACTTCCGCGATCTCCTCGTACGACATGTCTTCCAGATCGCGCAGGATCAACGCCGTCCGATACGGCTCCGGCACCTGTTGCAGAGCCTGCTCCACTGCGCCGCGCACTTCGTCATGCGCGAACTTTTCAAACGGAGACTCGCCCGTATCCACCAGTCGTTCTTCTGCATATTCGTGCTCACCCGCGGCGAGGGGATCGATCGGCGTTTCCTGTGCCTTGTGCCGGAACCACCAGCGCCTCCGATTCGCCGCCTCGTGCAGCGCGATGCGGTAAATCCACGTCTTCAGGCTTGACTCGCCGTGGAAATGCTTCATCCCGCGAAAGACCTTCAGGAACACATCCTGCGTAGTGTCGGCCGCGTCCGACGGATCATTCACGATGCGGTAGATAAGTCCGTAGATTGGCTGATGAAACTCGCCGATCAGCCACGAGTAGGCCTCTTCCGAACCCGCCTTCAATTCAGCAATGACCGCGGATTCCTCGGCTCGGGCCCCGATAGCACTAACAAGATCGCCCAATGTAGTAGCTCCCGCCATGAAGGCGTTGCCCCCCAATTATAGAGTCTCTCGAGCCCCAGCGGCGGGAATCTTCTACCTCCGCGTGCCGAAACAACTCCCGGACGATCTCTCCGCTTATCTACTTAGACTCCGAGGCCACCGGTAGAGTTCCAGCCACAAGTCCAG
>Ga0182014_10008477_pt1 | contig 10506 bp, 9 predicted proteins | sample 612S2DmetaG_FD_120489 | JGI IMG/M metagenome (GOLD analysis project Ga0182014, IMG submission 120489) | Permafrost microbial communities from Stordalen Mire, Sweden - 612S2D metaG | ecosystem: Environmental > Terrestrial > Soil > Wetlands > Permafrost | place: Sweden: Stordalen | collected...
CACACTCACACTCACACTCACACTCACACTCACACTGCTGCTTCTTTCACCGCCAGCTCTGCCGCGTCCTTCATCGTTTCTCCCACTTGAAAATTCAATCCCGACTCCTTCAGAATCCTGCGGCCTTCTTCGACATTCGTGCCTTCGAGGCGCAACACGATCGGCACCTTCACCTTCAGGTTGCGCGTTGCCGCCACCACGCCCGTGGCCAGCCGGTCCACGCGCAGAATTCCGCCGAAGATGTTGATGAAGATGGCCTTCACGTTGGCGTCGGCCAGCAGAATTTCAAAGGCGTGCTCAATCTGCTCCTGGGTCGCACCGCCGCCCACATCCAGGAAATTTGCCGGGCTTCCGCCAGCGTACTGAATAATGTCCATCGTCGCCATGGCCAGTCCCGCGCCGTTCACCATACAAGCTATAGAACCGTCCAGCTTGATGTAGTTGAGCGCGTACTTGCTCGCCTCCACCTCCAGCGGGTCTTCCTCGGCCGTGTCGCGCAGCGCCTTGATCTCCGGGTGGCGGAAGAGCGCGTTATCGTCGAAGGTCATCTTGGCGTCCAGCGCAAAGAGCTTGTCGTCGGTCGTCGTAATAAACGGATTGATCTCCACCAGCGAGGCGTCGGTCGACAGGAAGGCCTTGTACAGGCTCTGCAAAAACGTCACCGCCGCGCCGATCTGCGTCGGCTTGAGGCCCAGCGCAAAGGCCAGCTTACGCGCCTGCCAGGAGCCCAGGCCAATCACCGGGTCAATGCTCTCTTTGAAGATGGCTTCCGGAGTCTTTGCGGCCACCACCTCAATCTCCATGCCGCCCGCCTGTGAGGCCATGAAGACCAATTTGCCCGTCACGCGGTCCAGCACAATGCCCAAATACAGCTCGCGGTCGATGCTGGCCGTCTCCTCAATCAGCAGCCGCTGGACTTTTTGTCCAAGAGGCCCAGTCTGGTGCGTCACCAGTGTCATACCCAAAATCTCCTGAGCATACTGCTCGGCCTCCGCTTGCGTTCGCGCCACCTTCACGCCGCCGCCTTTGCCGCGGCCTCCGGCGTGAATCTGCGCCTTGACCACGACGCCGCTCACGCCCCAGGAAAAAAGTTTGCTGGCCTCGGCCGTAGCTTCTTCCAGCGTGTTTGCCACTTCGCCCCGCGGCACGGCCACGCCGTACTTCGCTAAAATTTCCTTCGCCTGATACTCGTGAATCTTCATGTTGGTAGGGACCGTCCATTTCGCTGTTGTTATGGATTCAGAATCGGCCTCGCGGATTCCGGGAAGTTGAGGCTGTGCCAGCGGTACACAAATACTATCCTGCAAGCTGGAGAACGGGCAAACCGGCGTGAGACACAGTGGGTAGGTTTGAATTTCCACAGGGGTTGCATTCAGAGCTCTGAGCGTTCAGACTTGTACTGTGCCAAGGCCAAAGCCATATAAGTTTCCAGACTACGACACTTCGACGGGATGCACCGAGTGCGGCTATGCCATTCCTGAAGTCGAGCTGCTCTATTTAGACAAAAGGCGAGTTCGCTGTCCTCATTGCGGGAAGGACTTTGTACCTGTCACAAGGAAGCGCGAAGCTGGCAAGGATTCAAACTGATCCACTATCCAGCGACACACTGCTTAATCATGCCCGCCGCTGTCTCGGCGCGCCGTTATCATGAATGTATATGGCCTCTTTGAAAGAACTGTTGAAGCCGCTGGCCCAGGATGGCGCGGCGCTGACCCGCGAACAGGCTGCCGGCGTACTGGAAGAAATCCTTGCCGGCGGTGTGCCTGAAGTCGAGACCGCGGCGCTGCTGACCGTTTTGGCAACCCGTGGCGAACAGGCGCCGGAGTTGGCCGGCTTCGTCGATGTGATGCGCCGGCGCGTTACGCCGCTGCCCTTTACGGATGCGGAGCGCGATGAGCTGGTTGATGCGGTCGGCACCGGCGGCGGAGGGCCACTGACCTTCAACATCTCCTGCGGCGCGGCACTGGTAGCCGCCGCTGCCGGAGCCAAGGTCGCCAAGCACGGCAATCGCGCCGTCACCTCGTTGTGTGGCGCGGCAGACGTGCTCGAAGCCCTCGGCGTGCCCATCGAATTAGACCCGGAGCTGGCCGTCGAGTGCCTCCGCCAGACCGGCTTCGTCTTTCTCTTTGCGCCGCTTTATCATCCGGCCATGAAGGCTCTGGGGCCGCTGCGCCGCGCTCTCGGCTTCCGGACCATTTTTAATTTAGTTGGCCCGCTGACCAACCCAGCAGGCGCGCGCAATCAGGTCATTGGCGTGCTCGCGCCCAGCCGCGTCCTCCTCGTGGGCCGCACTCTGGCGGCGCTCGGCGCGCGACGGGCCTTCGTCGTCCACGGGACAGACGGCATTGACGAGCTGACCACCACCGGCGAATCCATTGTTGCGCGCATTGAGGAATCCGAGACCGGAGGCGAATCCACTCTCCACGCCGCCCGCGTCACTCCGGAGATGGCCGGTCTGCCCCGCGCCACACTCGACCAGTTCACCGGCGGCGATGTCGCCACCAACAAAGCCCTGCTTTACGACGTGCTCACCGGCATCCCCGGCGCGCGCCGCGACATTGTTCTGCTGAACGCCGCCGCCACTCTCGTCGCCGCCGGACTGGCCGCCGATCTGAAAGAAGGCGTCAGGATGAGCGCCGAAGCTATCGACTCCGGCCAGGCCGCAGCTCTCCTCGCCAAACTCAGGGATTTCGGGGCCAAACACGCGCGGCCCTAGCTCAGCAGCGCCGCCGTCAGCGGATCGCCTTCGCCGTTGAAGTACTTCTTCAGCGCGTCGTTGAAGTCGGTACTATCTAGGACGGCCTCTTCGGCGGCGCGGGCAAAGAGCGTCATCGACGAGCGGAACTTCAGGTCGTCGGGATAGCCGAGAATCCGGCTGATCGCGCGTCCTTCCACCTGAGTCACCAGCCGCGTGCACTGCCGCAGCCGCTGGCCCAGAACCGGATGCCGCAGATAGGCCGCCGCCTCATCCAGCGAGTCGATCCCGTAATACTCCGACTGCGAGCTGTGCCCCAGCCCCTTCCTCTGCGGAAAGATGAACCAGATCCAGTGGCTGCGCTTTTCTCCCGCTTGCAATTCCTCCAGAACCCGCGGAAAGACCGCGGCCTGCGCGCTCACAAAGCGATCCAGGTTGAAGGGATCGGCCATCGCGGTTGCCTCCTGTGAACAAATGCTACAGCAGCCCTCCGCGCCCCGCCAGTTGCCGCGACAGCAGCCAGGATGCAAGCGAAATTCCCAGCGCCAGAGCCACCCAGCCGGCAAGCTCCAGCGAATGTATAAGGTCGGCGGAAAGATGCGGCTGAACAATCGCCGGCCAGTTCAGCGCGGCCAGATTAAGCCCGAGCTGGCTGAAAACAGGAAGGCCCAGATGAACCAGCACCACCGCGCCCCAGCCAGCAGCTCCGCTGGCCAGCAAAATGCCGGGGAGAACCCGCTTCCACGGAAAGGGAAGCGGGGCCGGCAGCGCGGCCTCTTGTCGCACGCGCTCCATCACCGAGGCCGCAAAGCCCGAGGAGGGCATCAACTCCTCTTCCGTCGCCAGAATGTGGCCGATCTCCGTTTCGATCCTCGCGTGTTCGGCTTCGCTGCGGTTTGTCTTGTCTCGATTCATCGTGCGGCCTCCTTCCCTATTTCTTCAGCAAGCTCCTCGTTACAAAATTCTGGGTGCCCCATCCTTCGCGTACTTTGCGAAGGGTGGGAAGCGCGCACCTCTTCCAGATGAGGAAATCGCTGTCGCAAAAGCGCCCGTGCTCTGGAGAGTCGAGCCTTCAAGGTTCCTTCGGGCATTCCCAGCGTACGCGCTGCCGCGGCCACATCCATCTCGTGAAAATAAAACAGAACCACCGGCTCGCGGTAGCGCAATGGCAGGGCCAGCACGGCGCGATGCACGGCATCGTGGCTCCTCTGCGCGGCCAGTTCGCTGTGCTGCGTGGCCATGCCCGCAGGCTCCGGCGCCGCATCCAGAGGCAGCGTCTCCGTGGGAAATCGCTTCAACTCGGTGCGATAGACGTTGGCCGCCAGCGCAAACAGCCAGGTGGAAAAACTTGACTCCCGCCGCCAATGGCTCAACCCGCGCCAGGCGCGCACCAAAGCCTCCTGGGCCATCTCCTCGGCCCGCCCACGGTCGCGGCAATAGCGCCAGGCCATGTTGATCAGCGGACCCTGCCAGCGGCGGACGATCCCATCGAATGCCTGCACCTCGCCGTCCAGCACTCGCTCGACGTCGCCCAGGTCGGCTTGGTTGTTTTCGGCGCTGGTGGCGGCGTTCATCTGGAAGTTGTGCCTCTGCGGATACAGTGGTTCCACAATCGCTGTATACCGAAACGACTGTCCTCAAGTGGCATTTTCCTCATGAAAATGCCACCCGGCAAGATGCCAGAAAAGGCACGTGAATTGTGGAACCACTCTAGTATGACCCGCTCTCTTCCGCTCTGGTTGCATTTTCTCGCAGATAGCTCTGTTTTTGAAATTATGCAACCGGATTCACCCGCTCGCTGTCCTACCAATCGCAAGGGGAAATACCCCGGCAAGGAGGATGGGATGTCGGATTCTGGAATAGGAGCAATCTCGGGCGCATTTGCCATGTGCATCGGCGTCATGTCGATGTTTGCCTTTGTCACCTTCGCCGTCTGGTTTGGAACTCGGCGCAAAGAGCGTGAGGCCTTTTACCGGGCGGAGAACCTTCGGCGGATCGCCGAGTCCTCCGGCGATGGCGCCAAGGCGGCTGTCGAACTGCTGCGCGAAGAGGAGCATTTGAAGAGGATCAAAGCCCGTGAAGGCATGAAGATCGGCGGCCTCGTCTGCGTCGCCGCCGGCATAGGACTGACGATCCTCTTGCTCACGCTTGAGGGCGTACATCGAGGTTCGCCCTATATGGTCGGCCTGATTCCCGGCCTCATCGGCGTCGCCCTGCTGATCTATGTCTTCTTTATGGCCGAGCCGGTGGAGTAAGAACCTCCGCCGGGTTGAATCCATCAGGAAACAAGGACATCTCTTAGACAGTAGTTTGAATCATTCGATTCCAGCCGGAAGTGAACCGGCCTGGATTGCCTGGAGAGGTTCCTCTTTGCCCCCACATCGTCAGCCAGCCATCTTTCTGCCTCACGGCGGCGGTCCCTGCTTCTTCATGGATTGGACCTGGGGGCCTGCGGACACCTGGCATCGGACGCAGCGCTTTCTGGAAGGGCTGGCCCGAAGTCTGCCAGAAACACCCAAAGCCATTGTGGTTGTGAGTGCCCACTGGGAAGAGATAGCCTTCACGGCCAGCTCCGCCGCGAGTCCCGCGTTGATCTTCGACTACTCCGGCTTCCCTGAACACACTTACCGGCTTACCTGGCCGGCTCCGGGCGAGCCGGAACTGGCAGCGCGCGTGGCGAAACTGCTGAAGAATGCCAGGCTGCCCGCGGCGGTCAGCAATAGCCGCGGCTTCGATCATGGCGTCTTTGTGCCGCTCAAAGTGGTTTTTCCCGAGGCGCGGATTCCGGTGGTCTCGCTCTCTCTGGCGGCTTCTCTCGATCCGGCGCTGCACTTGGCGGCAGGACGGGCTCTCGCGCCGTTGCGCGATGAGGGCGTGCTGATCGTCGGTAGCGGCTTGAGCTTTCACAACCTGCGCAGCTACTTTCAGCCGCAGACGCAAGAGCGCGCCAGGGCCTTCGATGCGTGGCTGACGCGCGCCGTCGAGTCGCCCGCTGCGGAGCGCGATGCTTTATTGACTGGCTGGCACGAAGCGCCGTTTGCCGCTTACGCTCATCCCCGCGAGGAGCACCTGATTCCTCTGATGGTGGTTGCCGGCGCAGGAAGCGACGCGCCCGGAACCCGCATCTTCTCCGATGAACCGATGGGCGCGGCCATCAGCGCCTACAGCTTCGATTGAGGCAAGTGGGAATTGCAAAAGGGACTCGGGGCAGCTATTTCGGCCCGGCCTGGTACCAGCGCCTTTTTCGGCCCACCCTGAGGCCGGAGTCGATCACGATGGCCAGCAGGCCTAAGACCATGCAAAAATCGGTGCGCGCCTGGTGGAAAAAGCTCAGCCAGCCGTACTCCTTGAGAGTTTCCAGCGGAAGCGGGCCCAGCGGCCTGCCCAGCAGGATGGGGAACTTGGTGGTAACCAGGGCCGTGACAATGACCACCAGCAGCGCAAGTGCGGCGTCTCCGGCGTAGAGGTTCAGCAGGATGGCCACGCCGCCGGCGATCTCGCCCCCGCCTACAAGCGGCGCCAGAAAATGAGGGAAGGGCAGGCCAAGCGCCTCGAATCGCCCCGCGCCCAACTCCTCCGGGCGCAGGAACTTGAGAATGCCTTCCAGCAGGAAGACCAGCCCCACCAGCACATGGATCAGGATCATGGAAAGATTTCGGCGCCCTTCTGTCTCCATCTCCATGTACCGGCCTCCTCCGGCCAGCTTTTCCTCTCCCGGGACAAGGCCGGGGTGAAGGCCGGATATGGAAGAGAATACCGCAGGGGCCAATCGGAATGGGGAAAAAGAAAATAATCGCAGGTAAATTCCATGAATGACGGCCTATTTTGGGGAGAATATGCGCCCTGGTACCGTTCCAGACTGCCCCGGCGTCTACCGCTGCTGCCGTTCTGTCCACATCTGAAATCTCAATCCCCCCATCGCGCCTCTTCTACCGCCTCAAATTCCTAATGGGAGGGTGGTGTCCTGTGCGCCCGCCCTGCGTCTAAAAATCGACAATGTGCTCTCCTGGGTCAGGGTTAAGCCTCCCAACCCGCCTGCGTCCGGTAGACTGTGGGATAGGTTCTGATTTATACCGGGGCCCCCGCGGACAGGTCTTCGTCCGTGGGGTGGTTGAACCGGGGTCCCCAGGAAGCGGTCTTTGCTTCCTGGGGTGGCAGAGGAAGGTCTTTTTCGTTGGCGCGGTTGCCTGGCGCCGGCGACGAGGCGTGTCGTTGGAGTGGTAAAATTGGTTTTTCCTCTATGTAGGACCAGATTTTCAGCAGCGAGGGTGTCGATATTCTTCCCGTGAAGCCGAACGTGATGGCGAACTTTGGACCGCACCAGTACGTGTGCTCAACGCTGGGCTCCAGCCCGGTGAAGATCAAGCACATTTCCATCTCCCGCGCCCTGCGGACCACGAACCGTCTGGCGCGCACCTTGCTCGTGCTCGCGCTGGCGCTCTCCGCGGTCGCAGCCCTGGCCCAGCAGCCGCAGACCATCGAATCGATTCGGGTCATCGGCAACCGGCGCATCCCCAAAGAGACGATCCTGGCGCGTCTCTTTACCCACCCCGGCGACACCTTCGACCCGATCTCCATCGAGCGCGACTTCAACTCGCTGTGGAACACGTCGTACTTCGACGATGTGCGCATCGAGCGCGAGGACTCCGAGAAAGGCATCATCCTGAACGTTTTCGTCCGGGAAAGGCCCACCATCCGCGAGATCAACTACAAGGGGCTCAACGCCGTCTCGCAGTCCGATGTCCTCGACCGCTTCAAGAAAGAGAAGGTCGGCCTCACCGTGGAGAGCCAGTATGACCCCGCCAAGATCAAGCGGGCCGAGACCGTCCTCAAGGACATTCTCTCCGAGCACGGCCATCAGTTTGCCACCATCCGCACCGAGGTCAAGACCATCCCGCCGGCCAGTGTGCAGGTCAACTTCAACATCAAGGAAGGCCCCACAGTCAAGGTGGGCGAGATCAAATTCACCGGCAACCAGCATATCAACTCGCTTCTCTTGCGCCGCTCGATGAAGAACCTGAAGCCCATCGGCATTCCCTATTCAGTCGTCTTCGAGAATCTGTTTTCTCAGACCTTCGACGCCTCCAAGCTCGAAGAAGACACCGAGCGGGTGCGCCAGGCCTACCGCGACAAGGGCTATTACAACACCGCCATCGAGGAGCCCAAAACACAGATTCGCGACCAGGGCGGACTGAACTGGCTCACCTTCCGGCCCAACAAAGGCAAGCGCATCGACATTCTCATGCCCATTGAAGAAGGTGCGCGCTACAAGCTCGGCACCATCACCTTCTCCGGCAATAAGGCCGTCACCAACGTCAGGGCCTTGCGCGCCACCTTTGCAGTCAAAGACGGCGAGTGGTTCAACGCCACGCTGATCGGCAAGGGCCTGGATAATCTCAAAAAGGCATACGGGCAGTTGGGATACATCAACTTCGGCGCCATCCCCAAACCCTCCTTTGACGACCAGAAAAAAACCGTCTCGCTCAACATCGACATCGACGAGGGCAAGCCCTTCTACGTCTCGCGCATCGAGTTCCAGGGCAACCGCATTACCCGCGACAAAGTCATCCGCCGCGAACTGATGCTGGATGAAGGACACGTCTACAATTCGCAGCTCTGGGAGTACAGTCTGCTCCGCCTCAACCAGTTGGAATACTTTGAACCGCTCAAAGTGGATCAGGACTCCGAGGCCCACCAGGATGCCGAAGCCGGCACCGTCGAACTGCTGCTCAAAGTCAAGGAGAAGGGCAAAAACTCCATCGGCATGAACGGCGGAATGAGCGGCCTCTCCGGTGCCTTTGTCGGCGTCAACTACCAGACCAACAACTTCCTCGGCCTGGGTGAAACCCTCAGCCTGCAAGGCAATCTGGGCAACGTGGCCCGAACCTTCATGTTCGGCTTCACGCAGCCCTACGTGCGCAACCGCCCGCTGAACGTTGGCTTCCAGCTCTTCAATAACAAGCAGGACTTCAACGCCGCCAAGAATTACCAGGCCTCCACCGGCCAGTCGCCCAACCTGTCCGCGGCGCAGTCGTCGATGACCCAGAACTACAACCAGGCTTCCAAGGGCATGAACTTCTCGGTCAGCTATCCGCTCAAGCGCCACGCCTTCCAGCGCATCGGCTTTACCTATTCGTGGAGCAAGTCGAACATTACCGCCTTCAGCACCGCCTCACAGACTTATTTCCAGACCATCGCCTTCCGCTCGGGCATTCAGGGAAACAATGCGCTGTCAGGCATCCTCAACAGTGATGTCTCCCTGAGCTACATGTACAACACCATCAACAACCCCATGCGCCCGCGTACCGGCAAGGAATACACCGCCGTGATGCAAACCTCCGGCATCTGGGGCAACGTGCGCTATATCGCGCCCATGGTGGCTTACAAGCAGTTCCGGCCCATGCACTATCTCATGCCTTCGCCCACCGGGCGTAACGTCCTCGGCCTGCGCGCGCAGTTGGGCTATGTGATGGGATACGGCGGCGCCGTGGCCCCGCCCAACAACCGCTTCTATTCCGGCGGCGAAGGTGATTTGCGCGGATTTGACGTTCGCGCCGCCACTCCTTACGGCTATGTGCCCACACGCGTCAATCTGCAGTTGACCAATCCGGACCTGACCTGCGTGCCGCGCGACCCCTCCAATCCGCAGCTCAATCAGTGCATCCAGATACCCTTGCCGATTTACGGCATCGCCTCCATCGGCGGCGATACCAGCCTTACCGCCAATGCCGAGTACCGCATTCCCATCGCCGGCCCGGTCATGATTTCCTTCTTCGACGACTTCGGCCTCAACGTGGCCCTCAACAAGAATCAGTTGAAGCAGAGTCCGGAAGGTTTTGCCTCGCTTACCGCGCCGCTCTATGGCTGCCCGGTGTGGAACAACGGCGCCTGCCAGGGCGGTATTCCCGGCTCGCTGGTCGGCTTCCAGCGCAATATCCACCCCATTTCCGGCACCAACTTCGTCCCCCGCATGTCCACCGGCGCCGAGATCTCCGTCATCATGCCGGTCATCAACGCCCCCTTCCGCCTCTACTACGCTTACAATCCGCTGCGGCTCTATGAGAAGCCCTACTGCGACCTGGGAATTGGAAGCAGGAATCAAAGCTGCTCGGCACAGTTGATTACCCGCGACATGTTCCCGCAGGGCGGCGCCGGCGACTATACCTACGCCGAGGCCATTCAAGGTTACGGCGCGCGCGACACCTTCCGCGAACCGCGCAAAACCTTCCGCCTGACCGTCTCCACCACCTTCTAACCCCGCTTTCAACCAGCACGTCAAAAGGGCCGCTCATCACGAGCGGCCCTTTTGCTGGTGCGAACGTTGATTTCCGCCAAGGCAGTTTTTGTTCCCCCGGAGGGGGCGTGGATAATAGCCCAGGACAAGCAAAGCGCAGTCCTGGGTGAGCAGTCCAAAAGAAGCAATAGCCCCGTAGGGGCGATGTGAACTTCCTGCTGACGCCACGGACCGCCGTTTATGCTTTTACAGAATTTTGTCGCCTTTGCCGGGAAATTTACGCTTGCCCGGTTTGACGCTCCCACCCCAGCCTCCTATAATCCATTTAGTTCCTGCTGACGTCTCTGTCCGCGTCTTTTCTCTCTCTGCCCCATTGGCGCAGAGTTCAGAATATGCCGAGAGGTTGCTCAGGAGGCGCCAGTCTGTGTCCGCGCTGAAACGCGGACAGACACACAGGAATTCCGAAGGAGCTTTACACTCGCATGAAGCGCTCGCTTGCACTTATCGCTATTCTGGCCTCTGGTTTTGTCCTGAGCGCCGCAGCCCAAACTCCCGCCCCAGCGGCGCCTGCCGGTCC
>Ga0182014_10008478_pt1 | contig 10505 bp, 9 predicted proteins | sample 612S2DmetaG_FD_120489 | JGI IMG/M metagenome (GOLD analysis project Ga0182014, IMG submission 120489) | Permafrost microbial communities from Stordalen Mire, Sweden - 612S2D metaG | ecosystem: Environmental > Terrestrial > Soil > Wetlands > Permafrost | place: Sweden: Stordalen | collected...
GAGCCCGAGATGGGATTCGAACCCATGACCTGCGCATTACGAGGGCCTTCAAAAGCGTCTGTTTGTGTTCCGCCCGTTCGCAACGCGTCGCATAGGGGCAGGTCAACACGGGTGAAGCGGGGATGGCGGCGATCCCCTGCAACTCCCCGCGACGCCCGGAGACGCAATTGTTGGGACAGGATCTCCCCTTTTTAAGCAGGTGTTGACACTCTGGACGTCAGTAGATGCACCGCGTCAGGGCGCTCGCGGCATTCGCCGGCGCGCTGCTCGCGCAGAGGCTACGGGGACGGGCTCCGTGACAACTCCATTCTCTTAGGCGCCGGTACACTCCGCCCGTGAGTCTGGACCAGCAGAGGTGGTCGAGGAGACATGCAGTCGAACGATCGGCCGGATTCCGCACCATGCTGGTGTTGTGTCCGATGGTCCTCGTCACAACATGCATCCTGGCAACGAGCGTTCGGTCTGGCGCCGAGGGGGTCAACCGCGCGGCGAGGACAATACCCACGCCCGCGTCACCTTGCGCGAAGTCAGCTGTCCACCTTGTGCGAGGAGCCTCGGTACCGGCGAGTGACCTCGTAGCGATTGACTTTCTCAACACGGTCGAGGGCGTGGCGCTTGGCAAAGGCCCCCCGTACGCTCCGTTGCAACTATCCGGTCGGCCCGAGCGGCGTGGCATCGAGAGAGGAAACTTTCCATCGGCCATCGGACTGGCGCTGCAAGGTCAGGTGCTCGTCGTTCTGGCCTCGGGCCATCAGACTGCGCACCCTAGCGGACGAGGTGGCACTTGCCGGAGTTACGGTGTCCACCTGAAGCCACACCACTTCGAGACAATGCACTTTGGCTGACGCGCCACTCACATCGACGGTGTACCACTTGACGACCGCCGAACCTCCCGGCGAGGTCAGCCCGCTCGCGCTCTCGGTCTGGGCCTCGACCTCCGTTGTCATGCCGTCCTGCACTTGTTGGGCGAGAGAGCCAGTGAATACTCGGTTTATGTCAGCAGTCTGTTCAGCCATGATGGCATCGGCCTGAGAGTTAGACAGGAGACGTACGTGACCGCTCACGATCCAGGGTCGCTCGCGATGTGTCAGCGCAGTCGTCTCGGTCAGCGCCCCGTAACCCCGGAATCCTCCGACCGGTAGGTCAGCTCCCAATGCCCAGGAGGGATTCGTATCGCCCAAGGGAGGCGGGGATGCCTCGTTTTCGACCAAGTTGTTGGCCTCCTGGACAGCTTGTTCGACTGCTGACGCCTTAGGTGGCGACGCCCCCGAACCTCCCAGGCCGAACGCAAGTCCGCAGCCAGTTGCAAGAAGCAGCGCGACCGTTGCTACGGCGATAAACCACTTACGTTGGGCCGTCATCCTCATTCACTCCTTGTTGGGTACGTCCCCAGAAGCCATAGGTCACCCGCGGTACCAGTTACAGCGGTAGAGGTGACTCGCGCCTTGGTCCCCCGTGACGTGGGGATGGCAGCGGTAGTTCTTGCCGTCGTCCCGCTTGAAGAAATCCAGCCGGTGCACCGGGCCAGCATCGTCGAAATGGCCATCATCACGACTGCGCCGAGCTTGGGAACAACTCCGTTCATGGCGCACATCGAGGGTCGATGGGAAAGATCGCGATCTCCGGTGCCAGGTTGGTCCCGTTTGGGCCACGGAACTGAGCATCGACCGCCAGGTAGCCGTCGCCCGCAGCGAGGAAGCTCGGGCCGGAGTCCTTCTCAGAGTAACCCAGCGTCATCGGCCCGTAGCCAGGGATGCGCACCTTGGCCCGGACCGTGCCTGTGGGGGCACCGGCACATTCGAGCCACCCACCGGCATGGCTCATCCAGGCAATGTCTCCTTCGGTCGTCACTGCGAAAGTGTCGTTGAAACCGCCAAAGGTGCACGTGTCTTCGATTGCGCAGTGGATAGGTGCCAGCGTCACGGTCGAGGCTGGCGCGACCGTATAAGCCATACCGCCCATGAGTGAGGCCCAAAGAAGGTTCCCGGTCACACCGACGAGATACTCCACCGGGAACCGCATGTTGCCCGTTACGACTTGGTAACGGCCTGTCGAGGGATGGAACTTCTCTATCGCCTCTGACCAGGTGGGGCTCAGATGATCGACGGCCACGACATAGAGCGTGTCGCCTCCGGGTCCCGCGACCACCCACTGCGCCGACAGGTACTTCCGTAATCTGGGAAGAGGAACTCTCGTGAACACTCCCGTGCGGGCGTCCACCCGCCCGAGACTGGTCCCACGGAGGTCGCCTATCCAGATGGCGCCATCGCTCGCCGCCAAGCCGCCATCGTCGTATGAGCTGGGCAGGGAGATCTCGCGCTCGATCGAGAGGGTGGCCGGGCGCAGCTCGTAGAGCACCTGCGCGTTGGTGACGTCAGGGTGCGTGTCGACGGTGATCCACACTTCCCCGTAGGCGACGACGAGATCGCCCGAAAACGCACGCCATGGCGACTGGACGACGGGTCCACCAGACAGTGGAATCCTCGCTATCCGGGTGCAGATGTAGTTGCCCGGCTGGTCGTAGGTCAGGTAGAGATTGCCGCCCACTATGACTGCCGGGTGCGGGTCGTCAACCGCGAGAGCGCGGACCGCCTTGAATCTCTGGTGAGTCGTGAGGACGGTCTCGAACAGACCGGCTACCGGTTGTGGTGCGAACGACGCTGGCTTTGCAGATGAGCAGCCGGTCTCACGAGAGCTGTACGTGGTCGCAAGAGAGAGGGAAACGCCTGAGCGAGCCACTGCGGATGCGCTCGAACTGCTCCACCCAGCAAGCGCCAGCGTCATGGCCACTGTCGCGACTACGCCGATCCTGCGAATCTTGGACCTCTCACACATGGCTGGCCGTCCAGTGCAGCCCAGCGTCGGTCGTCGTCCAAAGCTTGTTGCCGAACCCGATCCAATGTCCGACGGTCGAGGTAACAAAGCCGAGATAGCTCTCCCCCGGTGCAGACCTTGTGAGAGTTTCCTGGTCACGAACGACAGTAGGCCAGGACAGCCCACCATTGGTCGAGGTATCCACGATGTAGGTATTGGGACCGCCACCAAAACCACCACTGGCTAGAACGATGGTCTTCGCGCAAACGGCAGCGACCATTAGCGCGGACTGAGGTATGGGTCGCCGTGGGCCAAAGCTTTTACCGCCATCGCGCGATACCAGGATGAACCCGGTATTCGGGACCGCCTTGGCCATGCACTCCACTACGACGAGGTTCGGACCCGCGGCGCTGGCGTCGAGGGCGTCGTTCTCCGTCCTGCCAGTGCCTCCGCAGGGGTCGGCGCGGATCGACCAGGACCGACCTAGATTGGTCGTGATGTAGAAGGCGGCATGGCTCGTCATGCCACCAGCAATGTTCCTGTAGAACGCGATGAGTACCCGAGCACTGTCGGTACTGACAAGCTGCGGGACTATCCCGGTCCCGCCGCCGTCGAACGGGGCGCGCACGGTAGTCCAGGTTGCTGACGCGACTATTTGTTGCAGAAGGCTTAGCCCGCACGGCCCCGGACAGCCCAGGTTGGTGTAAGTAAGCCGCCAGACAACCCCTGGGGCGACTCTGACGAGGGCAACGGTCGGCCTTCCCGCCTGGCGGTGCCAGGTTCGCCCGCCGTCGCTGGTGGTGTAAAGGTCGGGACCGAAAAGGTAACCGTCTTCGGGATTCGCAAAGACTATTTGTGAGACACAGCCATGGACGAGGCAGCCATAGCTACCCGGAGCCAAGTTCCGTGGCCTGCCGACGGGGACCGAGACCGCCGACCAGGTACTGCCACCGTCGCCGGTGTATCTAACCACCACGCACGAGGGACAGCCCGGTTGACCCTCCCCCAGCACCCAACCCATCTGCGGCGATATCCAGGTCGAGTTGATCCACCAGGTCGTGGCCGAAGCTGTTGCCCTGGTCCCTCTTGTCGTCGTGACCCTGGACGAGGCGAGGCTCGGGCTGGCAGCCAGCACCAGTGCCATGGCCACTGCCGCGATAGCGCTGAGCTTGCGCACTATCGGTATCTATACCACCGGCGCCCAGTCCTCGGTACGTCGCGTCTCCGCAGGTCGAAGGCCGACTTGACACCGGGCTTCCTGCAGTGCCGACAGGGCACGGACCCGTCTTGCGCGCGTTCTCTTCCGTAATGCCCCGGGTTGCCATTCGGCATCCAACCGGCGCCGAGTTGGCGACATGACAACGGTCATCAACAGAGGGATCATGGCGCCAAGTTGTCCTACGACGCGAGGTAGGGACCGAAGGGAAGAACATGGGCGAGCCTCTTGCGACTAAAGCCATTGGACCATCTTCCTCACGGAGGTTGCGTCGACCCATCCTGAAGATCGCGCTCTCCTTCGCGAGCATTGCCGCCGTGGCCCTTGGTCCCGCCACCCTGCTGGGGCAAGCGACATCCTCAGCCGCTGGCCGATTTGCTGCGACTACTGTCGCCAAGGCGGCGTGCGCGCCCGCAGGGACTGGTAACGAGGCCATAGTGGACCTCGGAAGCCACAGGTCATTCTCCCGGCTCCGAACCGTATGCGTAGGCACACTCCACGGGAGCGGCGTCATCGACGCCGGGGCGCTCTTTGTCATACGAGATGTCAGCCCCGCTCAATATGAAGACACGGACATCGTTCGCGTTGACCTCACCACCGACGCGGTGCGTTCGATCCCCCTTGTCGGAGCCGTCGGGATACTCGCGGGTCTCGGCGACATTTGGGTGGTGACCGACTCGACCGATTCGAGCCTTGTGGAGCTGTCTCCCTCCTCGCTCCGAGTGGTATATCGCTTCGCCGACCCTGACGGTACGTGGGACTTCCTCCCGTTTGGCGGGCGTCTCTGGTTCATCGACAACTACTCCTTGAAGACACTGAACCCGGTAGACGGGCGAGTCTCGGTCGCACGCCTACCGTGGCTCCCTGTTGGTCTCAGTCCAGCCAGCGTCACGTCCTCTGGCAGCCAGCTGTATCTCCTCGCAGCGAGTCAGAAGACTCCAACGACCGCGATCGCGACCTACAACCCCGTGAGCGGCGCTCATCGAGTCGTGAGCGAGGTTGATCTGGGCGGTGGCGCAGACCTGTTGGGCGTGACTCGCAGCGTCCTCTGGGTCGGGCCGCCAGGAGGCAACTCGCACACGGTGGCGGCCTACTCCGCGCAAAGCCTCAGACCGCTGACTGGCGGCTTTTCAGACGGCGGGTTCAACGGGACATGGACGGCGGTGGCCGGCGGCGGTGACCTCTGGTTCCAACTTGCTGGCAGTCCCCTCCAGTGTGTCTCGGGTAGCACGGGACGCCTCGACACGACGTTGCGCTTGCCGAACACCTTCATCCGGCAGAACTGGGCAGAGGCGACGCCACCCGGGTTTGTAGCAGCCGACGCGAACAACCTCATCATCGCCGCCAACGAGACGCACGGAACGAACCCCTCCGAGTCCGGCATCGCCGTCTACGCGTTGGACCCGAGATGTCGCGCCTGAGATACCGTTAGTTAAGAGCTCGTAGCGGTCCGCCGGTGGGTTAGACGTGCCCGAGTCTTAAGCAAAGCTCACCGCTCGGACGGACCTCACTACCAGTCGGAGATCCGCGACGTCGGACCTCCGACGCGAACCCCCACGTTCGCGTCGTGTCTGCCTGACAGACTGCCGTGTGACTCACGAGGCCAGGCGACGAGCGCGCGGACCCCGCAGAGTCCCCCGGTCTCTGGTACACGGGAAACTCATCGACGCGCTACGCCCCGCAATCGAACGCAGACGCCACCGAAAGCGTCTCTCGCATCGTTCGCGAGGCGGGCGTGCCGGTTCGGTGCGTGTGACCGTCTGAAGTCACCACACCAGCTCACTGCTGATACTTGGCCTGCCGGTCGGCAGGCAACTCGAATGAGCATCTGCTACCACGAACGACCAGCTCAGTGGATGTTGTGGCGGAGACTTGGCTATGCCGCTGATTGCCACTATCGACCGGTCCTCGGGTCGTGAGGTTGAATCTGGGTTGAATCGGATTGCGGCTCTCGCTGAGGGTTCCGATTGACCTCGAGAGCCTCCACTTAGCCTCTACCCGAAAGGCTGGAACGAGGCGATGAAGTTCTCGACGGGCGCGGACGAGCGCGTCGAGGAAACGGCGACGACAGCCCAGAGCACCGGTCCCTTGGACACGACCTCGGTGGCCATGCAAAGAACGCTGCACTGCGGTCCGAGGGTGACGACCGAAAAGCCGTTCGCATTTTGTTTGACCTCGACAACGCCCGCACCGGGGAAGCCCCTCTTCGCGTACGCGACAACTAGTTGCGACTGCACGCCCCTTGTCACCGAGACCGTTCCGCGGCTTACGGTAAGTACCCCACCCAGCCCTGCACGTTCGAGTACGAGAGGTCCGCGAACATCAGCGTCACCGTGCTGTGGAACGGGGACGGGACTCCGGCCCCGCCGAGAGGGTTGTAGCTGGTAGACGTTCGTCCCCGCCGTAGGTAGACAGGCCCCGAGAACGCCGCCGTGAACCGGCCCCAGGAAGGTCCGTAGACCCTCGGTGCCTGGGCAACGACTACTACTCCGACGCCGATCCCGATGACCGCGAGGACAGTGGCGACGAACGCGGCAATGGGGTGGCTGAGCTTAGCCATCATGCCGACCCGAGCGTTCCGCAATCTGGTCCATTACTCGCTGAACGGCGTCCGCTACCGCGTTCAGGAGTTCCTCCCCCGAGAATTGGCCGATTATCTCCCAGGCTTCCCGATCAAAGTGAACGGCACGCTTCACTCCGTCGGTGCTCCTGAGCGCTTCGTCAACGGCAGCGGCCGTCATGTCGGACACGAAGTCAATCCATAGTCCCCACCTCCAGTCGCCCTCGTCCACCGGCAGATCCGGACGCTCAGCCCACTCGTGGTGCAAGACAGCGGACTCCCCCTCAAGCCAAATCCAATTTCCGTCGCAGTTGCGGGACAAAGACTCAGCCACAGTCACCTCCTAAGCAGGTGAAAGAGCCGGCATCGATTATGGCGGTTCACGTCGAGGGCGCGCATACATAGCGGATCCTTCACGCGCCCCAGAGCCTGCCGAGATCGCACGGCAAGGCACGCCGAGTCGGCATCGATATCTGGCCGGGCTGGCTGGAGAGACTCCTCCGCATTGGTCCCGGTGCGGTCGACGCGTGCAGTTGGCGGCGATCCGAGACGCTGCTCTTCCACGGCTCTGCAGCGCTTACAGGCTCGGTCCTCTGGTCGGGATGAGACCAACGTCGACAGCTCCAGGCTCGGGTTGCCGCGCTTCGGAGGCCCCGGAAAGCCTCGACGCCCTGTCGAGGGCAGCTCGGGCGAGATTGCGCTGGCTGATCGCTTCGATGCTCCGTGCTGGACCCTTCGGGCCGAGGGGTAGGTGTTCGTCGTCGATGTTCCAGCGATCCCGGTAAGCGACAACTGTCGTGACGGCTTCGATCCAACGTTCCTTTGCGGGCGGCTCGGTAGGCGCGATGCCGAGCCAGCGAACCCAGGTCTGGTTCCGCTCGATGGCCTGCTCGGCCAATACCCGCGCCCGACGCTGCATCGCCTCTCCCCGCTCCTCGAGGCCCCGGGCTATGTCCGGGTCCGTGACGCCTGCCGCTCGTGGGATCAACCCTGCAATTAGACCAGTGCCCGCTCGACGCGACGATCCACCGAGCTGTGCCCAACGCTCGACTCGGTCGCGAAGGACCGCCGCGGGGTCCTGCGCGTCATCGAGCGGCCGTATTGCCACAAGCTTGGGGAAAGTCTGTTGCAGGTCGAGGCCGTGCGTCTCGGCGTCTCGAAGAGCAGAGAGTAAGGGGCCGTAGGCGGGACTTTGGCGAACCTGCTCGAGGCGCCGAGGTTCGAGTCCTGAACGATCCAGCAGGTCGTCCCAGTGTTGCTGTTGGGCCGCGCGGGCCAGGGTCTCGTACTCGGCGACAAGGACACTGAAGTCCTCGGTGTGGCGTTGTGCCCTCGCGAGGACCTCGTGGGCGGAGAGGTCGGCACCCTCGTTGGCGAGGACGGCGGCGAGCACATCGCTTGCGCTCTGCGACGCGATCGTGCCGTCGTGTCCAGTGGCGGGATCGGGGTCGAAGCTCGTGTCGACGTAGATCATGTTGGACTCGCGCCCGCGCGTGGCGGCGACGTAGAGCACCTCGCGGGTCGTGGTCGGCGAGACCAGCGAGTGGGTCGTGCCAATGGTGCGGCCTTGGCTGCGGTAGCTGGTCGTGGCATAGCCGAGCTCGACGTGCTGCGCGACGTAGTCCGCCGGCAAGATCACCTCGGCGCCACCGTTGACGCGGCGCACGGCCATCGAGCCGTCGGGGTCGGTGGCGGCGACGACGAAGCGGTCGCCGTTCTTAACCCAGCTCTTTCCTATCGTCAACAAGCGGCTGTTCTGGCGGGTCACGATCTCATCACCGACGCCCGCCCTCTGGCCGTCCGCGATCACAAGGCCGCTGTCGGAGACCGTGCCTTCGGCCACGCGCGCTGTCCTCGCCCGCCGGTTCAGTTCGGTGACGGTGGCGCTGTCTCCGGCGATCATGAGGCTCGACTTGCCAGCTTCAACGTCGGCCTTCCAGGCCGCGTAGATGGCGGCCAACAGGCTCTCGCGATCGCCGGATGTGACGCGGTCGTGGGCCTCGTAGACCTCGATGGCTGAGGTGTTCCCGGCTCGCAGCTCTACGCTGGCCGCCTTCTCCCACTCGGAGCTGAAGCGACGGATGTCGGTGAGCTCGGGGACGAGATCACCCCGGTCTTTGACGAGGAGCGAGAAGGCCCCGCCGGCTTCGACCGACGACATCTGGGCGTAGTCTCCCAACAACAGAATCTTGGAACCGGATGTCGTGGCGGCGCTCACAAGCTCGTCGAGACTGAAGGTTCCAGCCAATGAGGCTTCGTCGATCATGACGAGCTGTCCCGGCTTGAGGCGTCGCTCCGAGATGGCGCGCTCGGTCTCTGCGAGCTTGCCGCGGAGCCTGGCCGCGCTCGGAGAGCGAGGGTATGCATGCCGGGCGAGGTTCAAGGCGAGACGCTCCCGGCGCGCGGTCAGCTCGGGGATGCGCCTGTACTCGGTGAGCCACTTGGCAGTGTTCTCCGTCTCGATCCCGAGCTCGTCTCCGAGCACCTGGGCCGCAGCAGCGGAGGGGGCGAGACCGATGACAGACCCCGGACCGTGGACCTGTTCCCACACGGCGCGAAGTCCCGCCATGGCGGTCGATTTCCCCGTACCGGCCGCGCCGATGAGCACGTCAAGGACGCGTCCGGAGGTGGCGATCTTCTCGACGGCGAGGGCCTGGTCGGTGCTCAACTTGTAGTCCCGCCCGGGCAGGTTCGCCTCTGTCACCTCGGCCACGACCGCGACGCCCACCCGGGGTGCCCCGAGTGATCTCGCCGCTTCGAGGAGGCGCGCCTCCGCGCCAAGGAGCGCCTCGGTCGTGTAGACGATGCGGCTCGCGGGATGAAGCCGCGACGACCCGTCGGGGCGGACGTAGCGCTCGGGGGTGTGGTGAAGCGGCGGTGGCGTGAGCATCACAGAGCGGGCGATGGCGAGCTCGGCGATGTGCGCGGCGACGGCCACCCTGTCGTCGGCAGATGCGAAGCGGACCCCGTGCAACATGCGGTGAGCTTCGGCGAGAAGGTTCTGGCGTCCGTAGGTGGAGTGGTGCTCGGCGACCGTCGTGACGACCGCCTGCGCGGCGTCGGCGAGGATCGCCTCGCCGAGGTCGTCGCGATGCAAGAGCGGCAGGTCGTTGCGGTACTTGAGGCTCGAGACCCAGGCGATCTGCTCGTCCTTTCCGATCTGACTTGCCGCCCGTTCCCGCCACTCCTCGGTGAGCTCGGAGAGGCTATGCCTCGTCTTGTCCGGCCTCGTGGCGATCGTCGCCACGGCATGCAACCTCATGTCCTCGACGGCCGTAGCGCTCCGTCCATGGGCGGCTTTGAACTCTGCCCGGAGGAGCTCTGAGTGCTCGGCGATCTGCTCGGAACGACGCGAGAACTCGGCCATGAGCGACTCGGCGACCCCGGTGATCTCGTAGCGGGGCTTAGACGAATGCCTCCGTCCCCGCGCCTCCCACCCGACACCGAGCTTGGCCGTCAAGAGATCGGAAAGCACCCCTTGGTGGAGCTCTGAGAGCGTCGTCGTCGCCTTGAAGATGGCCTTGGAATCAAGCGTCCTCCACTTGCCGTCCGACACGGATCTCGTCCGGTTCCAGACGACGACATGGTCGTGCAATTGCGGATCGTCAAGCCGGCTCGTGAAGTGGGTGAACGAGGCCGCGATGACCCCGGTCACGTCCTCTTCGACGATGCCGCTGGCACCGGAACGGGAGTGAAAGACGTGGGCCTCGGCATAGGTGAGGACGTAGTCGATCGCTTCGCGATGGCACTCCGCGATGACGGCTTTGGTGTCCTCGTCGGCGAGCGCCCAGGCCGTAGAAACGCTCTTGCTGGGGCTGAATGTGAGGTCGAAACCGGCGACCGGCGCCGCGTTTCCCGGCACGGTGAGACGCCCTCCGACCGGCTCGCCGGAGACCGGATCGGAGAGCTTTCCGA
>Ga0182014_10008481_pt1 | contig 10503 bp, 8 predicted proteins | sample 612S2DmetaG_FD_120489 | JGI IMG/M metagenome (GOLD analysis project Ga0182014, IMG submission 120489) | Permafrost microbial communities from Stordalen Mire, Sweden - 612S2D metaG | ecosystem: Environmental > Terrestrial > Soil > Wetlands > Permafrost | place: Sweden: Stordalen | collected...
CGCGGCGCCGATCTCGCCCATCAAGGACTTCGCTCGTGGGAGCCCAATGTCTACATCAACGATGACTGGCACGCCAGGCCTTGGCTGACATTGAATCTTGGCGTTCGCTGGGAGACTTTCACGCCGATCACCGACGCTCACAACCAGTACTCGAACTTCGACATGACCAGTCTGAAGGTTCTGATTGCCGGACAGGGCACCGACAGCAGGGGTGGTGTGGCGACCGACTATAGCGACTTCTCGCCGCGCGTCGGCTTCGACATAGACCTCGGTCACGAGGCTGTCCTGCGTGGCGGGTTTGGCATGAGCTATTATCCGACCGTCATGCAGACTCAGATACAGAACGTAAACCCGCCCTACAGCTACGTCTGCGTGTTTTGCCAGACGCCTTCTTTCCCGGACCTGCCCACGCCAACTTCAAGCGCGACCGATCCGGTTGGTACGGTGAGCTCGGAGGCCAAAGACCTGAAAAATGCATATGTCCGTCAATATAACCTGATCGTGCAGAAGGCATTTGGCGCCACTTCTATCAGCGTCGGCGGCGTCGGCACGCAAGGACGCCGCGCACTCTATATGAATAATCCCGACTTACCCCTTCCAGCGGGCGAAGGAAATCCCAAGCCGGGATATGTTTATGCAGCGCAATTGCCTTTGGTGACGGATATCCAACGCATCGAAAATACCGGCATCACCAACTATTTTGCCCTGCAGACGGTGATCACTCGGCAGATGACAAAAGGCCTTGCCGTCAACGCCAACTATACCTGGGCGCACGGACTGTCCAACAGCATCCAATCGGCCAGCTCAACCACAAATGCCTACGCGCTGATCACCAACAATCCGATGTACGACTACGGAAACTCTCCCATCGACGTGCGTCACCGCATCGCCGGATCGCTCATCTACGACTTGCCCTTCGCCAAGTCACAGACCGGCTTTGTCGGTCGTGTGGCCGGTGGCTGGCAGGCGGCCCTGATGGGCTTCTGGCAGACCGGCATTCCCTTTACGGTCACTGACGGAGCTGCCGCAATCAATTTGCCGGGTATAACCAGCGACCGTCCGAATCAAACCGGTTCGGCTACGCTCTCCCACCCCGGCATCGGCAAATTCTTCGACACAACGGCATTCAAAACCCAGACTGTTGGAACGGCAGGAAACGAAGCCAGCGATTCGGTATACGGTCCGAGAGCTCGCGTTCTGAATGCCTCGCTGCTCAAGGATTTTGAACTACATGAACGTCTAAAGCTCCAATTCCGCTCGGAGTTCTTCAACATAACCAATACCGCGAACTGGGCGCAGCCCGGTAACGTTTTGAGCACCCCGGCAACCTTCGGTGTGATCTCTGCAACCGCGGCCAATTCAACCCCTCGACAGATGCAGTTTGCTCTCAAATTGTTGTTCTAAACCCATAACTCCAGGCCGGGTGAGGCAGCCGCACACCTCACCCGACTGGGACTCCATCCGATGATCGCACAGTGCCAAAACCAGCGCATTTTCCAATACCCTCAGGATGAGGTCGCGTGATGGCGATCATGCGAAGCAGGGTCTACTGCGGAGATTCGGAGACGTTTCGTGAAATTGTCCCCCGAATTGGACGAGCGGGCTGCTGCCTGTTTGCCGCTGCCGAGGCGCGGGGCGATCCGATGCGGCTAAGCTCTGAACCCCGAACGTCCGCGGCACGTGCCTCTGGCATTGCAAACGCAGGGCACGCCGACCATCCGCATGGTTGTCGATTGTCTGCGTGGTCTGGGCTACGAACTCTTCTCCTGCCGGCATTGGGCCAAGGTCTATATTCCCAATTGACCCTTTATCCGCTCTGGTGCAATTCCATGCGTGCTAGTCGCAGTCAATTGACATGTAGCATCGTTAACCATGGGCCAGACTATGTCGATGGCCAAAGGCGAGGATGGTGTCTGGAGCGTAACCGCTGGACCCATGCGCGACGACTTCTACGCTTGCCGTTTTCTTGTAGATTGCGTTCCAGCCCTTGATCCGCAAAAAGATTGCGGCTAGGAGCCCACCGCCTTGGCATGCTACCGGCATGTGGTAGTGAAAGTGCAACCGAAGCTCTGACCAGCCGGCAGGAGAAAAGGTAAATCATATTTATGCGTATATGCACAGAGTTGTGTATGATGATTTCAAGATCAAAAGTCGTGAGGGGATTGACGGGAGATGAATAGGACAGCAATAACGGATACCGATTATGAAAGTCTCGGCCGGCGAGCGATGCGTACACGCATTCGCAGCCTGCAGATGGTGCATCGGGCAAAACTTGGCCACCCCGGGGGAGACTTCTCCTCGGCGGATATTCTGACTGCGCTCTATGGGGCGATCCTCCATGTAGATCCGTCCAACCCGTGCGACCCGGAACGCGACCGCTTCATCATGAGCAAAGGGCATTGTTCGAGCTCGCTCTATGCGGCCTTGGCAGGTGCAGGGTTTCTGTCGGACGCGGATCTTGATACTTATATGGCCCCTCTATCGAAGCTGAACGGGCATCCCGACCGCAATAAAGTCGCGGGGGTAGAGGCGAACACAGGCCCCCTGGGCCACGGTCTGCCCATCGGCGTGGGCTGTGCACTGGCGGCGAAGATGAGCGGCGCTTCGTGGCGTACTTACGTGCTGGTGGGCGACGGGGAGCTGCAGGAGGGGAGTAACTGGGAAGCAGGTATGTGCGCATCGCAATACAAGCTGGATAACCTGGTTCTGATCATTGATCGCAACCGGATCCAGCAGGGCGACTTCACCGAAAACACCATCAATATGGAGCCCATGGCCGAGCGCTGGCGGTCCTTCGGTTGGGATGTTCGCGAAGTTGACGGCAACAACATGCATGCGGTAGTCGAATGTCTCCGCGCCGCTCCCTTCACGCCCAACGTGCCGAGTTGCATTTTGGCACACACAATCAAGGGCAAGGGTGTGTCCTTTATGGAAAACCGTCCATCGTGGCATCATCATGTGCCGACCGACGATGAGTTACAGAAGGCGATTGCCGAACTGGAAAGGGGCCAACGGTGAGCCGGATGGTAGATTGTCGTAATGCGTATTCCCAGAAGCTTGAAGAGATGGCGTTGGCGGATGAGCGCATCGTAGCCGTGGTGAACGACTCGGTTGGATCTGCCAAGCTGAAAGGCTTTCAATCCAAGTTTCCGCAGCGTTTCATCAACGTTGGCATTGCCGAGCAGAACATGGTGGGCGTAAGCGCTGGATTGGCCAATGGCGGCAAGATTCCCTACGTGTGCGGAGCGGCGTGCTTCCTGACCGCGCGAGCCATGGAGCAGATCAAGATCGATCTCGGGTACTCGAACCACAACGTCCGGTTGGTAGGCATCTCTTCCGGCATGGCGTACGGGGAGTTGGGACCTACCCATCAATCCATTGAAGATGTGGGTTGGATGCGCATCATTCCCAACATGACGATCATTGTGCCGGCGGACGCGATTGAAACCGAAGCGGTGATGGAGTATAGCGGGATCCACAAGGGACCCATGTTTCTTCGCATGAGCCGCATCCCGGTCCCGGACCTTTTTGAAGCCGGAATGAAGTTTGAACTCGGCAAGGCAATCCGTTTGCGCGAAGGGAGCGACATTACGCTGATGGCGAATGGCGTGATGGTGTGCCGCGCCTTGCAGGCGGCCGAAGAACTGCAGAAGGCTGGGATATCGGCACGCGTTCTGAACATGTCGTCGGTAAAGCCCATCGACCGCGAGGCGATCATCGATGCAGCACGGAACACGGGCGGCATTGTGACAGCGGAAGAGCATTCCATCTATGGGGGATTGGGCGGAGCGGTCGCCGAGATTGTCACGCAGACTCACCCGGCCAAGATGCGCATTCTAGGCGTTCCTGGAGTGTTTGCGCCCACAGGCTCCGCCGAGTTTCTCCTGGAGCATTTCGGCCTGACGGCCGAAGGCATACGGTCCGCGGCGGTTGAACTACTGAAGTCGAGGTAACAGCTCATGACAGGCGATCTGATTCTCGCATTGGACCAGGGAACCACGAACACCAAGGCGGTGCTGGTAGACAGAGCGGGGAAGGTGGTGTTTCGCTCATCGGTTGCGATGCGAGTCGCTACCACCAGCGCTGGATATGTTGAACAGGACGCGAATGAGATTTGGCGTGCCAGTTGCAAGGTCATGCAGTCCTGTCGCGAAAAGGTTGGAGTCGATGCGATCGCCGCCATCGGAATCACGAACCAGCGCGAAACAGTGGTGCTGTGGGATCGGCGTACCGGGGAGCCGGTAGCGCCGGCCGTGGTGTGGCAATGCCGGCGCTCGGCCGAACGCTGTGCGCAACTGGTGCGCGAGGGAAAGGAACCGCTCATCCAGAGCCACACCGGGCTACGTGTGGACCCACTATCCTCCGCGAGCAAGGTCGAATGGCTCCTGGACCACACGGACGGACTACGCGCGCGCGCCGAAGCGGGCGAAGTATGCCTGGGCACCGTGGATAGCTGGCTTATCTATAAGTTGACAGGAAGAGCTGTTCATGCGACCGATGCCAGCAACGCTTCTCGGACCCAGCTTTTCAACTTGGCGGAGGGGCGATGGGACGAAGAGATGCTGCGGCTATTTCGTATTCCAGCCGCCATGCTTCCGTCGGTGGTCGCATCGAGCGGAATCATCGGCGAAACAGCCGCGAAGGGCGGCATTCCTGGTGGAATTCCGATTGCCAGCGCTATTGGCGACTCGCACGCGGCGTTGGTGGGGCACGGTGTGTTCTCTCCGGGCCCGGTCAAGGCGACATACGGGACAGGCTCTTCCCTGATGACATTATGTACGGATGCTGGCGTTGCGGATGGCGCGCTGGCGCGAACGGTTGCCTGGGCGAGGGGCGGCAAGTTGCAGTATGCGCTCGAGGGCAACATTACGATGACCGGCGCGTCGGTGCAGTGGGTGGGAGATTTCCTCGAGTCCAATACCCCGGTCGAAAGCGCACTCACGCTGGCCGGCTCCGTTAGCGATTCCGGTGGAGTGTACCTGGTTCCCGCCATGAACGGTCTGGGCGCGCCTTATTGGGATAGCGAGGCGCGCGGGGCGGTTTTCGGCCTGACGCGCACTTCGACGGTTGCGCACTTGGCCCATGCTGCGATCGATGCGATTGCACATCAGGTTGCGGACGTCTTTGAGGAGATGCAACGGCGACAGCCCGGCATGGCCTCGGCCCTCTATGCCGACGGCGGCGCCAGCGAGAATAGCGGTTTGATGCAACTCCAGGCCGATCTGCTCGGCCAGCCTGTTCTGCGCTCAAGATGTCCTGAGCTTTCGGCGTTGGGGGCAGCCTGGCTCGCCGGTCTTGGGGTTGGCGCCTGGAGTTCGTTCGCGGAGTTGGCTGCAATGGCGCCGGAACGGGACGTGTTTGAGCCGTTGCTGGACGCCAAGGCCAGGAGGGATACTCGGCAGGGCTGGCGCTTTGCAGTGGAAAGAACTCGATTGCGAAATACTGCATATTCGAACGTGCAAGATCATGCATGACGGTGACACAATAGCTCTTATGTCACGTCAAGATGAAATGCGCCTGATGGCGAAGGTCGCTCGCATGTACTACGGACTTGGAATCCGGCAGCAGGAAATCACCACTCGGCTGAATATTCATCAGTCGACCATCTCCCGTCTGCTCAAACGGGCCAGAGAGGCAAATATTGTCCGAATCAGCGTCAGTATGCCCTCCGGCATCTTTCCTGAGCTGGAAGAGGGGCTCGAAGAGAAATACGGCCTCTCTGAAGCCATTGTTGTCGACTGCCTGCCCGATGAGCAGCAGATGGTCAAGGATTTAGGGAATGCAGCGGCCTTTTACCTGGAAACAACCATGAAGGAAGGCGAGGTTCTCGGTATCTCCTCCTGGAGCCGCAATCTGCTGGCCATGGTGGACTCGCTGCATCCGACCCAGCGCGGCAACGGTGGAAAGGTCATTCAGATTCTGGGTGGAATGGGAAGTCCCGAGGCCCAGGGCCATGCCACCAGCCTGACGCAAAGGTTGGCAAATCTGCTTGGAGCGGCCGCCGTCCTGCTCCCCGCTCCGGGCGTAGTAGGCTCGCCGGAAGCTAGAAGGGTGCTCGAAAAGGACGAGTACGTGCGGCAGGTGTTGGATCTGTTTCCAAAGATCGACACCGCCCTGGTGGGCATTGGATCGCTGCAGCCGTCGAAATTGCTGGCCAGTAGCGGCAACAGATTTTCCGAGAACGAGATACGTCAGTTACATGCCATCGGTGCGGTGGGCGATATATGTCTGCGATTTTTCGACGCGGAGGGGCACCTGGTCTCCACACCCCTGCATAACCGTGTGATTGGCATAGAACTGCAAGCTCTCAAGTCCGCCAAGCGCGTGGTTGGCGTTGCGGGCGGACCGCGCAAGGAAGAAGCTATTCGCGCGTCGCTTCGCGGCAAATGGATCAACGTCCTGATTACGGACAAAAAGACGGCGGAGAATCTGCTGAAGGAAGCCGGTTCCCGCCTCGGCCGACCCAGCCGCACGAGGGCTCCGCGCGAGTAAAGGGGCGGGCTGCTATGTGTTCTGTATGGAGCGGACGGCGGTGACTGCTCGGTTAGATCGCGACGCAAAGACGTCAGCAATGATTGTTTCCATTGCTGGAAACCGCAACTCCATTCCAGACCATCTAGCAACCCAGAAGAGAAGCCGTTTTCACCATTCTTCTCACTGCGCGGGGCGTAGAGACTTAGGTCCAGCAAGGAACGTTCCATGGTAACGATTCACAGCTATTCCATCGCTGTTCTGCTTTGCACCCTTACCATGATCTGCTGGGGATCTTGGGCGAATACTCAGAAGCTGGCAGCACGTACCTGGCGCTTCGAACTCTTTTACTGGGACTTCGTCTCGGGCTTGTTGCTTACGTCTCTATTGGCCGCACTGACGCTGGGGACCTTTGGCCAGACCGGACGACCCTTTCTGGCTGATCTGGCACACAGCGATCTTTCCAGCATCGGTTGGGCGCTTCTCGGTGGCGTCGTCTGGAACCTTGGGAACCTGCTGCTCGTTGCGGCCATCGCCGTGGCCGGGATGGCGATCGGCTTTCCCATCGGTGGCGGCATCGCATGGGTGCTGGGCATCGTCCTGAGCTTCGCCCTGGTCGTCGTCGAAGGGAAAACCAATCCAGGAAACTCCTACCTGCTGTTCGGCGGAGTTGCCGTCATTGTTCTCGCAATCTACCTGAGCATGAGAGCGTATAGCCAATTGGCAAGCGCGGCAAAAAAGCCCGGCATCAAGGGAATCGTGTTGTCGATTGCCGCCGGTCTATTCATCGCCTTCTTTTACAGCCTCGTGGTCAAGTCGATCGATCCAGAATTCGTTTCTGGAGGCTCCGGCACCTTGATGCCGCTTACTGCCGCATTCTTCTTCACACTCGGCGCATTCGTTACGACCTTCCTGTTTAACCCGGTCTTCATGAAGAAGCCAGTCGAAGGATCTCCTGTCATGATGGCCGATTACTGGAAAGGAAGCTGGGGAACGCATCTGACGGGATTCCTTGGCGGAGCAATCTGGAGTCTTGGCATCACGTGCAGCTTCATCGCTGTTGGTGCAGCCGGGCCGGCAGTTTCCTACGCGCTGAGCAATGCCGCGCCCGTGGTCGCCATTCTCTGGGGCGTGTTGGTATGGAAAGAATTTGCGCGGGCGCCACGCGGGACCGGACGCCTGCTGGGCGCAATGTTTATTTGCTTTCTGATCGGACTGGCGCTCATCACGTACTCACGTCTGTAATCGAGCGGCGGTTGGACTATCGGGCGCCGTGCGAACGAGTGCTCCGGCCAAGCGTGGATGAATCGTGAACCTTCCGGAAAATCAAACCGGGAAAGGCAATGGAGTAGTTATGGAAAACGAAGTTCTAGCAGTTATCGTCGGGAATCGCGATTTCTTTCCGGATGTGCTGGTTGCCGAGGCACGCAAAGACCTTCTCAAACTGTTTGGCGAACTTGGCATCGAAGTCGTGATCCTTTCGCCAGAGGAGACCAAGCTTGGGGCGGTTGAGACCTGGCAGGATGCCAAGCGATGCGGCGAATTGTTCAAAAAGCATGCAGAGCGCATCTCTGGCATCCTTGTGTGCCTTCCAAACTTTGGCGACGAGAAGGCCGTCGCGGACTCGATTCGCCTCTCCGGCCTGAAAGTCCCTATCCTTATCCAAGCCTCTCCCGACGACCTCGACCAGTTTGGGCTTGACCGTCGCCGCGACGCATTTTGCGGCAAGATCTCAGTCTGCAACAATCTGCGTCAATACGGCCTGCCCTACACCCTCACTCATGACCACACGGTTGCCGTGTTGTCGGAGAGCTTCCGCCACGATTTGCGGCGTTTCCTCGATGTCTGCCGTGTCAGCCGCGGACTGCGCCGGGTGAGAATCGGTGCTGTGGGTGCGCGCCCGAATGCCTTCAATACCACGCGCTACAGCGAGAAGCTGCTGGAAAAGTCCGGAATCAGCGTCAACACGGTCGACCTGTCGGAAATCTTCGGTCGAGCTAACGGCTTGGCCAGCGACGACAGCCGCGTGTTGCAGCGCGTGGACCTGATCAAGAGTTACGCCGACACCGCGGCCGCGCCAACAGAAGCGCTCCGAAAGATGGCCCGCTTCGCCATCGTGCTCGATGAGTGGATGGACGAACTTGGACTGGAAGCCACAGCAATTCAATGTTGGAACTCATTGCAGAAGAATTTTGGCGTTAACGTTTGCACCATCATGAGCATGATGAGCGAGAGGATGCTGCCCAGCGCCTGTGAAGTCGATATCGCCGGTGTTGTCTCCATGTACGCTCTGCAGTTGGCTTCCGGCCGCCCCAGCGCACTGGTCGACTGGAACAATAACTACGGCAGCGATCCGGACAAGTGTGTGCTTTTCCATTGCGGCAACTGGGCCAAAGAGTTTCTCCCCAATCCACGGATGGGATCGGCGGAAATCCTGGGCACTACGCTTGGTCCGGAGAACACTGTTGGCGCTCTGGCAGGACGCGCGCCAAGTGGACCACTCACTTACGCCCGCATGAGTACGGATGATCTGACCGGAACGATCCGCGCCTTTGTTGGCGAGGGCGTTTTCACGGACGACCCGCTGAACACAATCGGCGCTAAGGCCGTCGTTCAGATCCCGCAACTGCGCCTTCTGATGCAGCATATCTGCAAAAACGGTTTTGAACACCATGCGGCCATGAATCGTTCGCACTGCGCATCGGCCGTCGCGGAGGCACTGAGTAACTATCTTGGTTGGGATGTCTATCATCATGGGGCGGAGTGCTGATTTTCTGTGGCCAAGGGATGATCGAGAAGAGAAGCGCCTCCTCTCTGAACAGATTGGCGGCGCACGGCCACAAGCAGGTATGGAGTAGGGCTGGGGTTGCCCCATTGGTTGAGACAGATAGTTAAGACTCTGCTCGCCGTTCGCTGGAAAATTCTCGATCGGCGAGATCACTTTATAGCATTCTGAGCGGGGCCGGTGAAGCGGAAGCGGGCGCTGCTGGAGAGCATCCCGCCGAGGAATAGCCGGCCGGAACTCATCGATCCGATGGGAGTGGAGGCGGAGCCGAGCACGGCTTCGCCTTCAGCCTTTTTGAGAGATACATTGGTTGATAGATTTGCCGATGCCTCAGAAAACTCATATCGAGCTCCTTTTGCCGCGGCTGCTGGTAGAGTTGGGCAGTTGGTCTTTCTGCTGGTCCTGCAGGGGAATGAGGCCGGCTTTACGGCGCTCTTTGAGCCGGTAGCTTTCCCCGCGGATGTTGATGGTGGTGGGGTGGTGCAGCAGCCGGTCGAGGATGGCCGTAGCGATGATCGGATCGCCGAAGATCGAACCCCATTCGCCGTAGCTCTTGTTGGACGTGAGGATGATCGAGCCGCGCTCGTCGATGCCTGTCCAGACCGTCTTCATCCGGTCGTAGAGAATCTCTTCCGGCACTGCTCCCCACTGCCTGAAGGCCGACTCGCGCATCCGCAGCAACGTTCCCAGCGTCTGGCCGGTAGCGGCTTCGCCCATCATCATGCGGCTGTAACCAGCGTGATGGTGAAACCCCACATCGCATGCTCCCCGCCCGCGTCGGACAGCGAGCCGAGATGGCCCCAGTCAACTTGAGCCTGCTTGCCTGGTGGCGTCTCAAATCTACGCACTGCAACCACCAACGCCTCCTTCCGCTGCGGGCGCAGCCAATCGGTCAACGTCGAGTAGCCGCTGCCGTAATTACGCTCACTACCCAGAATGACCGACCCTTCAGGCTCATCTTGTATTGGAATCAAAGTCTTCCTTCAGGCTCATCGTGTGTTGGAAAAGAGTTAACTTTGACACAGCCCGTCTGAGTTGGTAGGCTTTCTAAGGGCACATGTGGCCATCTAGGCCGCTTCTGTCCCTTCCATCGTCCCCGTCGTCTAGCCCGGCCTAGGACACCGCCCTTTCACGGCGATAACACGGGTTCAAATCCCGTCGGGGACGCCAAATTAAATCAATAACTTAGCGGAAATCCCTCGAAATCGCTGGGGACCAGCTTGGGGACCAGTTAAGTCCCCACGGAG
>Ga0182014_10008482_pt1 | contig 10502 bp, 5 predicted proteins | sample 612S2DmetaG_FD_120489 | JGI IMG/M metagenome (GOLD analysis project Ga0182014, IMG submission 120489) | Permafrost microbial communities from Stordalen Mire, Sweden - 612S2D metaG | ecosystem: Environmental > Terrestrial > Soil > Wetlands > Permafrost | place: Sweden: Stordalen | collected...
CGTCATGGTCTTCGAGCGCACCAGGTCGTATTCGTTGGCAATTGACCACCAGACATTCCGGTATGCGGAAAGCCGCGCCACCGCGTAGCGCAGATAGCGGTCGTCCGCCTCCGCTCCCATGGCCTTGAATCCCCACGCGTCGTATGGATGAAAAAGAATCACATCCGCCTCGATGCCGGCAGCCATCAAATCCTGAATGCGCGATTCGAAATGCTGAAAGTAGGCTGGATTGAATCGCGCCAGATCGAATTTCTCATTGCTCGCGCCATTGTCCTCGTGATTCTCCGCGCCCTGCGGCGACGCCTCGCCAATTCTCTCGAAGGGCATGGCCACCGGCTGCAATTTCCCCAGTCCCTTGGGCAGCAAACAGATGCGCACCTTGTTGAATCCTGTCTCTTTCAGGTTCTTCAGCGTCTGGTCGCCGTAAGGCGCGCCGATAAATCCGTATGAGTAACAAGTCGTTCCGAAGGGGAAGTACGGCGTTCCGTCGGCATATTGAAAGTGGAACTGGTGCGCCGTCCCCACCGGCCCGCGATTGTCTGCCGCCGGCGCCACACACTCGAAACCGCCGGTGAGGCCGGCAAGCTCCTTCGCGTTGCTGGCGGTTTCAAAGCCCCAGCGCCCCACCATGTCTGGCGAGAAACGCACTTTGTAGACCCCGTTGCCGTCATAAAATCCCGCTGCGTCCACGCTCCGGTGGCCCAGCGTAAATCGCGCGCCAAACTGAACGTCCACAAAGGGATTTCCGGCCGAAGTTCCCTGCGTCTTGACCTCAAAAACGCCCCACTGCTCCACCTTGTCGTTCGTGGGCTTCTCATTCCCGGGGCTTGCCGGCGCAGCCGAGGCGCTCGAAGCCAGCCCGGCCACCACTGCTCCGGCCCCCATTTTCATCAAATCTCTGCGATCCATCGTTCCTCACTTCCCTGGCCAGCCCATCTCACCAGGTCCTTCACCTGGCTTGACCCCGGCCCGCGGTCAACCAAGCTCCGAATCGACCCTCGTTCGGGTGGTTGAAACTGCGCCCATCACCAGGCAAAGCCTGTTCTACACAGCTTCCACCTGAGTGTCAAACCAAACAGAGAAAATGAAAATTATTGCACGCAATGGTCCGAACAGCGTATAAATTGCAAGAACAAGCCAAACACGGTCTCAGAGCAAAGGTGCGGTCCTTCCATGAAAGGCAAGACAGAACTCTCCTCCACACAACGCAAGATCACGCGGCGGCGCATTCCCAAATGGGCGCTCCACTCAAAGGACACGGCAGCCAACGAGCAGTATTACCTGCGCTCCATCGGCCGCGCGCTTGAGGTCCTCGACTGTTTCGACGGTAAGGCGCCGCTGGCACTCAAGGAAATCGGCATCTCGACCGGCCTTCCCGAGTCCACGCTGTTCCGAGTTTTGTTGACCCTGGAAAAGCACGGCTACCTGAAGCAAGCTGTGGACGGAACCTACCAGCTCGCTCCCAAGCTCCGCTTTGGCTGGCTCATTGAGCAGGCCAACACGCTGCGCGACCGGGTGCGTCCCGAATTGGAGCGGCTCACACGGCGCTTCAATGAAACCGCCAGCATGGCCTATCTTTACGACGATCGCATTCACGTCCTCGATTCCATTGAAACCTTTCATGAGATCCGCATTTCGAACCGCATCGGCCGCGTCTTGCCGCCACATTGCAGCGCGATGGGCAAGGCCATCACCGCCTTTCAAGACCGTGCCCTCGCCGAGCAAATTGTTGAGGTCTATGGCTTGTCGCGCCGCACCGAGTTCACCATCACGGATCGCGCGCGCCTGTTCGATGAATTCGCACAGATCCGCTCGACCGGCGTCGCTTGCGATCGTCAGGAATCGATACTCGGCGGTGTCTGCTACAGCTCCGCGCTTCGCCCCGCCGAAGGTCCAGTGGTCGCAGCTATCAGTCTCTCCACCCCCGTTGTCCGCATGACTCCCGAGCGGGAAGAAGAAACCCGTGAGGCCGTCCTCGAGGCTGCGGTGCGCGCCTCGGCGCTTTGAATCAAGGGTCATGAGCGGTTGAAAATTAGCGGAAGGTTTTTCCGCGGCGCCTCCGCACTCGGCCATCTTTCCCTCATTCCGACATCGCGGCGCGCCTTGGCACAACCTGCCCCGCATGGGGCTTTTCTCATGCCTTTGCGGTCCAAGCCTGGCGCCCAATTTCGGGCTCTCAGGACCACGCCGGCACGAAGGTAGACCGCCATCCATAAGCGGGGCGAATGAGGTGCGAAATCGGAAAACTTGGTTCCGGTTAGCGGAATTTACGAGGCTCGTTGGGCAGGGTTTCCGAGGCGGTTCCCGATATTTCAGGCAGTTTGCGGATTCAACTACTTTAACTTTCAAAAAGCGCTACTAGTTCTCCGATTCTTCTTGACACTCGTATCTCCGCCTCATTACCTTGGCGGATGTTTCAGTAACCGCTAACTGCCCGTATGGCAAAACAGGCAAGACAAAGTATCCCGCGTGAAGCGGTCTCTCGTGATCGATCTTCCGGTCACTTCACTGGCAGCCTCTTCGCGTGCCAGCGAACGCATGTCATGCGATTGATCGCCGGGAATTCAAACTCATCGGCCCTTCAAAAAACCGCAACAGTGAAACAGTGAAATTAGGAGGCATCTAGTGAAGCACTTTGTATTGTTCCTTCTCGTTCTGGTGGGATCGTACGCCTACGCACAGGAATCACGCGGCTCGATCACCGGACAGGTGACGGACCCAACCGGAGCTACCGTATCGAACGCGGCTGTGACGGTGACCAGCACCGACACCGGCGCGATCTCTCGCGTGAATTCGACGCAGGAAGGCTTTTACACGGTTCCCGGCTTGTTGCCGGGCGGATACACCGTGAGAGTAACTGACCAGGGATTCAAGGCCTTTGAACGGGCGGGCATCACGCTGCAGACGCAGCAGAACTTGACCATCAACGTCAAGCTGGAGATCGGTGCGGCCTCAGAGCAGATCACGGTCACCTCTGCGCCACCGCTCATCGACACGGCCGACGCGTCAGTGGGCCAGGTGCTCACTACCGAACAGGTTGAGGATCTGCCCAGCAACGGCGGCACTCCTCTTGGCTTCGCCCGCATCGAATACGGCGCGGTGGTCAAGGCCAAGCATGCGCTCGGCGGCGCGACCCCCATCAGCAACAGCACGGTGGACGACTTCTCACTGGGCGGTGGCAACTCAGCGTCAAACGAACTGCTACTCAATGGTGTTCCGAACATGGAGGACAGCGGCCGTACCGCCGGTTACAGTCCGCAACTCGACTCGGTCAATGAGATTCGCGTGGACGTTTTCGGCGCCAACGTACAGTATGGCGACACTTCAGGCGGCACCGTCAACATCACCACCAAAAGCGGCACCAACCAGTTCCACGGGTCGGCAAGCTGGAAATACGAAGCAGTCGGGTGCTCGAACCTCGATGGAAAATATGTCAGCCGGGCCGCCAACGACTGTACGTGGATGACGGCGCTTCCCTATGCCCAGGGGGTCGGCGGCACTACGACGCCCGGAAGCCACACCAACCAATTCGGCGGCACCATCGGCGGCCCCATCTGGATTCCCAAAGTCTTCAACGGCCACAACAAGCTGTTCTTCTTCTATGCGTATGAAACGTATCGCGGCCAGCCCCCGGCTTCGACCACCACCACCAGCGTTCCCACGGCCGCGGAACGCGCCGGCGATTTTGCTCCTCTGCTCGCACTCAACACCTCTACAAAGGGCTACGCCCTGTACAACCCGTACACGGCAACGGGCACGTCGACCAACTTCTCAAGAACCGCCATCTCCAACAATTGCCTGGGACCGGCCGCTACCGCCTACTCTTCGAGCGACTGCCCAACCAACGCCGGGCTGGCATTGAGTCCCATCGCGCTGGCATATCTCAAGCTGGTTCCCCTGCCAAATTACAACGGTGCGACGACCACCGCGGACGGCGAGAACAATTACTCCACTTTCACACCCACTATCCAGGACTATCGCTCGCACATGGGCCGCATCGACTGGAACATCAGCTCCAGGGACAAGATCTTCGGTACGGCGCAGCGCAGCCGTTATCTCAATCAAGCCAGCAACTACTTCCATGACGCGTTGAGCGGCACCAACGCAGATCAAATTATGTTCGGTGCTCAAATCGACGAAATTCACACCTTCTCACCCACGCTGTTTTCCGATGTGCGCGGCAGCATAACACGTTACGACAACAGCAGCCTTCTATCAAGCTCCGGCATCAGCCCCACGAGCCTTGGCTTTCCTGCCTACCTGGCCCAGAACGCGACCGAGCTCGCGATTCCGCGCGTCACCTTCACTGACCAGACCAGCCCGCAGAGCTGGAGCGCGGAGCCCGGAGCCGTCGAGAACTTCGATACCCTTGAGCTGCTTGCCGTGGTAACAAAAATCTACAAAGCGCACACCTTCGTCGGCGGTACCGATCTTCGCGCCTACAAGTATTCCTCCCTCGCAACGAGCAATGCCGACGCATACTTCAGCTTTAGCAACACCAAGGGGGGTCCGGTGGCGATAAACAATAGCACGGGTCCCGCCTACTTCGGCAGCGCGTGGGCCGAGCTGATGCTCGGTATTCCCCAGGGCGGCTCAGAAGACATCTTCGTCCCCTTCCAGTACAACAGCTTCCTCAATGCCTTTTTTGTGCAGGACGACTGGAAGGTGAAGCGCAATATGACCGTGAGCATCGGTATCCGCGCCGAGCACGAGCTTCCCGTGAACGAAAGCCAGAACCGCATGACGACCGCTTTCAATACCTCGGCGACCAATGAAACGACCACCGCGGCTGAGACCGAGTACGCAGCTCACCCCAGCACGCTGCTGGCGGCATCATCGTTCCTGCCCGTAGGTGGCACAACCTATGCCTCCTCGAGCAATCGCTATGCGTACCTGCTTCCGCCGGTCTATTGGAGTCCGCGCCTGGGCATCACCTGGTCGCCTGATTTCACGCGCGGCAAGGGCGTCGTCCGTTTGGGATTCGGCATCTACGACAACCCGTTTAACGACTACGACACCAGCCAGACCTACGGATACTCCGCCACCTCCGCCTACGTCGCGTCGATCAACAGCTACATGACCAACAACAACTGGTCCGACCCGTTCCCCACATCGTCGAGTGCGCCGGCCGTGAACCCCATCCAGCAACCGACCGGCAACTCCCTGGGAGTGAACACCAACCTCGGAGCCAAGATGGTGTACTATTCGCCGACGATCAAGGTGCCTTATTCGGAACGCACCAGCCTCGACGTCCAGTACCAGATCGGAAACACTATCCTTATCGAGGTGGGCTACATCAACAATCACCAGGTCCATCTTTCCTACAGCAACACGGTCGATGCGGTTCCGCTTCTGCCCTACCTGAGCCATTCCCAATACTTCGACATTCCGTCGAACAACCTGCTGACCGGAACCACGTTCAAGAATGGCGGCCCGGCAACCACCGACGTCACCAATCCATTCAAGGGCCTCGCGGGAATGACGGGGACTTACGCGACCACCGGCACCTTGCATGCCTATCAATATTTGCAGGCGTTCCCCCAATTCAATTCCAGTTCGGTAACCGAACAGCTGATTCCCGGCTCGGAGTCAACGTACAACGCATTTAACGCGCGCGTTGCCAAGTTGATGGGCCATGGATTGACCCTCAACGGCGTCTTCGAGTGGTCGCGGCTGCTCGGCACATTCAACCAGCTCAACTCAGGCGGTGCGCTCAACTACGGCGAAACCACGTCCGATTATCCGTTCCACTTCGCCGGCTACGGCACGTACCTGTTCCCGATCGGCCGCGGCCGTCAATTCTTCTCGAACGACAATCGCATCGTCGACGGCTTCGTTGGCGGATGGCAGATCTCTGGCATCTACCAGTTCCTCAGCGGCACGCCAATGTCGTGGGGCAACGCGATCTACGCAGGATCTGGTTGGAAAGACTTCGCCAACCACCAGCACAACAAGACCGATGTGATTGGCGGCAAGCCGGTGTTCAACACCTCCGCATTCGACACACGCACTTGCACTTACCCTTTTGTGACCGGCCAAACAGCGTGCAACAACGACCCTACCAACGTGAGCGCGACAAATCCCTACAACCCCAGTCTTCAACCCGGCACCTACAACTTCCGCACTTTCCCGCAATACCTGCTGCGCCAGGACTACACCAGCAACTGGGATGCGAATGTGCAGAAGGATATCAAGGGTCGGGAGAACACCGATCTTCAGCTGCGACTTGACTGCTTCAACCTGCTGAACAGGCCGCAATACAACACGCCCAACGTCAGCCCGACGTCCAGCCTGTTTGGCACGGTAACAGGCGTTTACAGCGGCACCACCTCCCGCCAATTCCAGGTGGGCGCACACTTTTCGTTCTAGCGATTTCCGGGCTGAGATCACGCGGGGGATGCGCAATGCATCCTCCGCTTTCTCTTGCTGTCCCATTTCGGTCAGCAGTCTCAAATCAGCCCAAACCCATCGCTGCGCCCGGAATTCTTCGCTCCGCAACCGCCCCGCCCGGCCGTACCCTCAGAAACATGGCCGTACTCTCTGTCGATCTCGCCTTCCGCCGTTGGTCCGATCTGGGTGTCGTGGTTCTCAGCCGCGCTCTCTCGCCTCTGCCCAACCCGCCCGTCACCTGCGAAATTCTTCCACTCGGTCCTCCCGGGCCCGGCATCGCGGAACACCACAGTCCCATCGACCCCGAGATCCTCGCCGGACGCCTCAATCATCTTTGTGCGGTGCGCGAAATACGCATTCTTATGCTCGACGGTCCCCAGGCATGGAAATCCGCCGAAAACGGCCTCCAGCACGCGCGCCTCAGCGAGCGCCAACTGAACACCGCCGCCAAAACCGGCCTTCCCGGCATGGTCAAGCCGGCCACTTACAGGTCGTTTGCTGAATTCTGTATGGATGTCTACGATGCGCTCTGCCGCCGCGGCTGGCGCCGTCTTCGTACCCGGCCGCAACCCGAGGCGCCCGAGCCGGAGGCAGCGCCGCTCGAGCGCGTGCTCGTCGAAAGCTATCCCTACGCCGCCTGGAAGTCTCTGCAATTGAAACCGCTGCCCGCCAGGCGTCGCGCCCGCGTCAGCGACCTGGCTGAGGCCTACGCGTCCCTGCGCGCTGTGGTTCCCTTCACCACCAACCGCCCGCCCAATCACGACCAGTTGCAGGCCATCGTGGGCGGTCTGCCCGGCCTGGCTTTGGAAGAGCGCAACCCCGCCGCCATGCGCATTGTCGGCAATCCGCCGCATCGCGAACAGGGGCATTGGCGCGAAGGCTTCATCGTCGTGCCTTTGCCGCCCCGCACACCCTCCAGCGTTCGCTGGCTCCACTAAAGAGCCCGGGCTAGTCCCTCAGTCCCTGTCTTTTAGAACCGGTACACAACACCAAGCGTAGCGCGCGCGTTCCATGTCAGGTGCGTCGAGTAAGCGAGCTGCGGAGTATTGTTGGCCAGTGAGAACGATGCGCCGACGCGATCACCGGCCAGCCGCACGGCAAAATTGTGGCGCAAGTCGTAGGTCAAGCCCCCGCCAAAGCCGCCTGCAAAGGAGATACTGGGCGTCATGCCCTCGCCGCCAGTATGCTCTCCGCCCACTTCCCCGAATATCTCGCCGCTGAGGTTTCCGTAGAGGTTGGCATGGACTCCCGGCCCCACCATGAACGAGTAGATCGAGGGGTGGCCGGGACTCGGCAGATTGGCGTGGCCTGTTCCCACCGTGTAGTAGTCTCCCGACGCGACGAGCTGAAAATATTTGCCCCAATCGCGGGCTACTTGCACTTTTCCGCCAAGCAATCCGCTATACGACTCGGTTGCCTGCCTGAAGCGGCTATAAGCAACGCCAGCGTACACCTCGTACTTGTAAGGTGCGGCCTGCCCGGGACCTTGTGCCGCCTCTGGGTTTACCTGGCCAGCGGCTGCCAGGGGCGCAAGCGCCACCACAACCATGGCCGAAATTCGAAATAGGATCGTCCTGTTCAACTTGAAAATCTCCTCAAATACTGCCTTGCTCACACAAACCTGTAGCCGCCGGGTTTCGAACCGCGGCAGGCATCTTCCGGCTGGTTTCCGGTACCCTCCTAGACTATCCTCTCCCCCCGTCTTTCACGAAGTCCCTCAAGCCGTGAAATGCCCCGGCAGGCAGGCACCCCGGCGCAGCCTTTTCTTCCAGAACCTTTCTCCTTGGGACGGACGCTGCGCCGGAAAGATAGCACGGGCTGCGCCCGTCCGCCTCGGGACTCGCCGCGAGCGCCGATCAGTCCTTTTCCAGATACCAGGGAATATTGATGACCACGACGCGCCGGTTGCCGCGCATCAGCAGCATCACCTTCAGCAGGTCGGAGCGGCGGTTGTGCAACATGCTATCCCACCAATGCCGCACCACCAGCTCCGGAACCAGCACGCAGACCTTGCATGTCTCGCTTTCGCGCTCCACGTCGAGCACGTAATTGACAATCGGGAGGAGGATGTAGCGGTAGGGCGACTCGAGCGTAATGAGCTTGGGAATGCAGCGGCCGGCGGCTTTCAGCGGCGCCACAATATCCTTATCCCACTCATCGCAGAAAGGATCTGGGTCGTCGCTAAGGCGCACGTGCACGCAACGGATATCGCACGACATCGACAATGCAAAAGAAAGAGCTTTCTCGCTGATCCGGCTCCAGCGGTCCACAGGCACGATGACGATGGGCTCGCTCACCTCGGCTGGAATAAAAGGCCGGTCAAGATTGATCTCGCTGTCCACATGCCGGTAATGCCGATTCACGGCACGCATGAACACGATCATCACGGCAATCAGCAGCACCGTGATCCACGCGCCCTCGGCAAACTTGGCCAGCAGCACCACCACCGTGGTGATACCCGTGGCCACCGCGCCCACGCCGTTCACCATCATCCGCCCCGGACGATTGCCCTGACGCTTCCAGTGCATCACCATGCCCGCCTGCGAAAGCGTGAAGGCCATAAACGCGCCAATCGCGAACAGCGGAATCAGCCGGTCCGTCACGCCGCCAAACACGACGAGAAGCAGCGCCGTCAGCACAACGAGCACATAAATGCCCCACGAGTAGAGCAGGCGCCGCCCACGGATGAGAAAGATGCGCGGCATGTAGTCGTCGAGCGCAATGGCGCGCGTCAGCCGCGGGAAGTCGGCAAACGCGGTGTTGGCCGAGAGGGCCAGCACCAGCAGCACTGAAGTGATGGTCAGGGAATAGAACCATCCATGGCCCATCACCGCGCGCGTCAGCATGGAGAGCACGCTCTCGTATCCCGCGCCGCCGGGATTGGTGGCGGCAATGCCGTAGGCGCGGCACAGCAGCGCAATCCCCAGCAGCAAAATCGCCAGCAGCGCAATGATGATGGTCAACGTGATTTTAGCGTTCTTGCGCGTGGGGTCGCGGAAGGCCATCACGCCGTTGCTCACCGCCTCCACGCCGGTCATGGCCGTGCAACCAGAAGCAAAAACCTTCAGGATCAGCCACCAGCTGAATACCGCTGTGATGGGCGGAATTGCAGGCATAGGCGTCACCGGCGCAGGATGTCCTCCCGCCGCATGCACCACCTGCCATCCGCCCACCGCGATCACAATCAGCAGCGTCGCTGTGAACAGATAGGTGGGGATCATGAACACCACGCCGGTGTCGCGCACGCCGCGCATGTTCACGAGCGTCAGAATCCCCAGCACGATGAGGCACAACATCAGCGTGTGCGGCTGCAAAGAAGGCACTGCGGAGATCAAAGCGCCCACGCCCGCCGAGATGCCCACCGCAGCGGTGAGAATGTAGTCGATCATCAGCGCCGCAGCGCCCAGAAGTCCTGCGCCTTCGCCCAGGTTCTGGCTGGCCACGGTGTAGGACCCCCCGCCATGCGGATAGGCCTCGATAGTCTGCCGGTAGCTGAAATAGACAATAACCAGCAGAATCACGATCGCCGTGCTCACCGGCACGATGTACTTCACGCCCAACAGGCCGAGCGGAATCAGCAGGGTCAGAGCGGCCTCAGGCCCGTACGCGGCCGAGCTCAGTGCATCCAGCCCGAAGATGGGAATCCCCGCCAGTGGGCCGATTTGCTCGGCGCGTTCTTCGCTGGTCGCCAGCGGCCGGCCGAATAGCAGATTGACACATTTCGTAGTAACGCCCATGAACCCCCTGGGAACCCTCAGGAATCGTTGACCTGCGGCCGTCAATTCCGTGCGGGGAACGCCGCCGATGGCATTGTCTCACGGCACACGGAGAGACGACGCGTATACCCACGGTCCACAAAGTCCGCGGCCTGCGTGGCGCCGGGTTCAAGGGCCTGCGGGCACCGGCCGGATCATTGGAAAGCTCGAATTCCCAGACAACCCTATGAACCCATTTCGACATCCAACAGTCAGATTTGGGCCTTCCCCCCTGCGGCTTTCTACATCCTTGAGTTTCGCATCCTGGAGCCTCGCGACGGTACGTATGCCCACCATAGCTAGACGGGTACAGAAGAGAGTCGTCGCTTGTGGATTGGTTGCCGTTGCCGTCTCGCC
>Ga0182014_10008486_pt1 | contig 10497 bp, 3 predicted proteins | sample 612S2DmetaG_FD_120489 | JGI IMG/M metagenome (GOLD analysis project Ga0182014, IMG submission 120489) | Permafrost microbial communities from Stordalen Mire, Sweden - 612S2D metaG | ecosystem: Environmental > Terrestrial > Soil > Wetlands > Permafrost | place: Sweden: Stordalen | collected...
CGGCCGGCGTTCGGGCTTGAGCCTGGGTTCCTGGAGCCGGGCCAGGGCCAGGGCATCCCATCCGGGGTCGGCCTGGAACGAGAGCCGCGCCAGCACGTGGGCCGCCCGCAGGCGGTCCTGGTCCTCCAGGCCGTCCAGGCCCAGCAGCTGCTCCGCGGCCCGGCGCGCCCTGAGCAGGTCCCCGGCCTCCAGGGCAGCCTTGGCCAGGCGCTGCAGCAGGTCCTCCCGGTAGCCGGCACCGGCCCGGGCGGCAGCCTGCTCCAGCAGTTCCCTGCCCTCTTCGCCCAGCCCGGCCCGGGCCAGGAAGCTCAGCCGGTCCTCCAGCAGGCCCAGGCTCCAGGGGTAGCGGGCGGTGAGCCGCCGCCACTCCTGGGCGGCGGCGGGGATCCCCCTGCCCCGTTCAAGATAGCCCGCGCGCTGGGCTTCGGCCTGGATCCGGGCCGTGCCCTCGGGCAGCCGCTCGATGCGGGGGGTCAGGCCGGCCCAAACCGCGTCGGCCTCGGCCATCCGGCCGTTGCCGGAGAGGAACCTGGCCCGCTGGATCTCCAGGCTGACCCGGTCCTCCTCCGAGGGCGCCAGCTCGGCTTTTCTCGCCATGACCAGGTCCTGGAAGACCACCATCCGGTCCCCGCTCCAGCGGTCGCGGATGAACTCGTCCTGGCCTGCGGCGAAATCCAGCAGCTTCTGGGACGTGGCCCGGGGCACCATGTCCCGGACCTTGGCCAGGAGCAGGTCGCCCATGCGGCGGATGGCCTCGGCCTGGGCAGGGCGCTGGTCCGACCGGGCGGTGCGGCGGGCGGCGCGGCCCCGGGGATCGACGGGCTGGTCCAGGAAATCGATCCACTGGTCGTCGGCCCAGGCCCGGGGATCCTGGGGCTCGAAGGTGGCCAGGGGGAAGAAGGCGGCCAGGTCGCGCTCGTCCTCGGCGCTGCCCGGGGCCAACCGCTGGATCCGCTGCGCCACCAGCCGGAACACCCGGTCCCGGGCCAGGAGCTGGGCCAGCCGGCGCAGGGAGCGCGGGTCCTGGTAGTACCAGGCGCTGGCCGCTTCCGGATCCTCGGGCCGCGCGGCATCCAGGTACTCCCGCACGGCACCCTCCAGGTCCCTCAGGTTCTCCCGCAGCACCCCGGTCTCGAAGGCGTAGAACCGAGGCCGGCCCATGGCCTTGCGCCCGGCCTCCACCACCGCCAGGGCCTCCGGGTCGTGGCCGTAGTCCCAGAGCAGGGTCGCCAGTTCCGCCACCTTGGCCGGGTCCCGGGGCTCCCCGGCCAGCAGGTTGCCCCACAGCGCCACGGCCTCCCGCGGCCGGCCCCGCTCCTCCTCCATCTCGCCCAGCTCGGTCCAAAGGGGCGCGGGGTCCTCCAGGGCAGGGGCGGTGCGGGCCACCAGAGCCCGGGCGGCCTCGAAGTGGGAGGATTCCAGGGCGTTCAGGGACCGGTGCAGGGCCAGCGCCCGCTGGGCCAGGGCCCCGTCCCCGGGATAGGCGGCGGCGAGCCGGTCGGCGGGCGCCGCGGCCCGTTCGAACCGGGACAGGCGCGCCCAGCCCTCGAACAGCAGCAGGTCCTCCACCGGAGTGCGCCCGGGCCCGGCCTCCAGTGCTTCCAGCTTCGCCTCCAGGCTGTGCTGGCGCATGGCCTCGGCGAACCAGGCTTCGCGCACCCCCGCGTCGGCGAACAACACGGCCCAGCGCCGGTCCTGCACCAGGGCGTCCGGGACCACCACCTTGACGTGGGCCGCGCGGGCCGGGTCGCCCTGCTGTTTCCATACCGTTTCGGGCACCAGCCGGGAGGCCTCCCGGAACACCTGGGGGCTGTGGGGGAATCGCTCCAGGGCCTTGAGCCGCACCCAGTCCGCCCACAGCACCATGCGCACCCTGCCGGCCCCGGGCTGTCCCGGCGCGGCCACGGTGAGGTCGCCCGCCGCGTCGGCCCGCTGGAACAGGGCGGCGCCCCGGAACCGGGCGGCCACCTCGGCGCCCAGCTGGCGGAGCTGGGCGTGGTAGGCGCGGCGGGCATACCAGCGCGCCGCCTTGGCCCAGAGGCCGGGGCCCTGGAACCGGTCCAGGGCCCGCTGGTAGCGCGGTCCCAGGTCGTCGTCCAGGTTCCACCCCTCCAGCCGGCCCGCCAGGTCCAGCCACAGTTCCTCCGCGTCCGGCATCCGGTCCAGCTCGGTGAGGCTGAGGTCCAGGGCGGCGCGGTGGGAGGGATCCAGGGCATCCAGGCGGGCGATGGCGCCGTTGAGCAGGTCCTTGTAGCCGGCCAGGGCCAGCGGCGACCGGCTGCCGTCCGGGGCGGCGTAGCGCAGCCGGGCCTTGAACAGACGCATCTCCTCGGCCCGCGGCAGGGCGGCCGACTGGGCGGCGAGCAGGGCCACCCGGCGGGCTTCGTCCGCCAGGGGCGTCGTTTCCACCAGCGGCAGCAGGTCCAGGGCGGCCTGGCCCTCGCCCCGCTCCACGTGGCGTTCCATGATGGCCACCCGGAGCCCGGGCAGCGCAAGGTCCCCGGGCGCCCGCTGGGCCAGGGCGCCGGCCAGGGCCCGGGCGGTGGCGAAGGTCCGGTCCGGCATGGAGCCGTCCTCCAGCCGGTCCAGGGTCTCCTTCCAGGCCACGCCGGTGAGCAGGAATGACACGGCCCCGGTCCAGAACCCTGGGGTCCGGTCCAGGCTGGCCACCCAGCGGTAGCTCTCGTCGTTGTAGTTGCCCCAGGCCAGGGGGCGGCCGCCGGCGCGCAGGGCCAGGCGGGACAGCGAGGCCAGGTCCCTGGTCTGCTGTTCCGGGGTCCCGGCATGGGCCGCGGCCAGGGCCTCCTGGAAGGCTTCGGGCACCGCGTCGATCTCCCCGTAGAGCCGGGCCAGCAGCAGGTTGTCCGGGCGGCCCAAGACCTGGCCGTAGCGCCGCTCCACCTGGCGCAGCAGGTCGGCGGCGGCGTCGCCCTGGCCGCGGCCCTGGAACCAGGTGGCCAGGCGCACCAGGGCCGGGGCGTCGAACCGGGTCTCAAGGGTGGCGCGCCAGGTCCCGGGCGCGGCCGCGCCGGCCCGGGCGGCGTAGGCCTTGCGGAACGCCAGGCTCCAGGGCCGGTCCACCGCGCCGTCCAGGAGCTGGAAGGCGCCCCTGGGGTCGCCGTGGTCGGCCCGCAGGTCGGCGCTGAGCAGCAGCCTCCGTTCGGGGTCCAGGGCCTGGGCGCCGGCCAGGGCCCGCTCCGCCTCGTCCAGCCGCCCTGCCTTCTCCAGGGCCCGGACCCAGCGCACCAGGGCCTGGCCGTCCCCGGGGTACAGGGCCGAGCGGGCCTGCATCATGGCGATGGGGTCGGCCAGTTCGGGATGCCGCTGCGCCCACTGGATGCGCGCCTCGGCCAGGTCCAGCCGCTCCTCCTCGGGCAGCCCCGGGAGGGCCCGCTCCGCGGCCTCCAGGGCGGCGGCGGGTTCCTGGTGGGCCGCGGCCCAGCGGGCCGTCTCGGCCCAGGCCTGGGAACCCTGGGCCTGGGCCCAGCGCCGCATCGTCTCCAGGGCGCCCTTGCGGTCGCCCAGGGCCAGCTTGGCCTCGGCCAGCTGGCGCAGCGCCGCGGCGTCCTGGCCGGCCTCCAGCAGCCGGGCCAGCTCGGCGGTGGGGGTCGGATAGTGCACCCGGTGGCCGTCCACCTGGGCGAAGCGGGTGGCGGCGGCGTAGAGCCAGTCCCCCTCGGTGAGGTCCTCCCAGGGGATGACCGAGGCGGCGAACCCGGCCACGGCGGCGGCCAGGAACCAGGCGGAGGCGCGCCGGATCACGGCCTCACCTCCAGCACCGCCCGGGCGAAGCCGCGGTTCTTGGCGGCGTCCACGGCCTCGAACAGCACTTCCTGGGGGCCCTCGCTGCCCGGGGGGATCCAGGCCAGGCCGACGTTGAGCTTCTCCCCGACGTTCCAGCGCAGCGGCATCGGCGCCCCGTCCCCCACCCGCGCGCTCAGGAACACCACGTCCTGGTCGGCGGCGGCGGCGATGCGCACCAGGGTCCCGGCCCGGGCGGCGGCGGGCAGCACCGGCCGCACTTCGGGGGTCCGGCCGTCCAGGATGAAGTGCTTGGTCTCGGAGACCCGGGCGCCGCTGGCGTCGCGCACCAGGATGCGCACCGGGTAGCGGCCGTCCTTAAGGCCCTCGGGCACCAGGAAGCGGCCTTCCCAGACGGTGCTGGCGGGCCGGCGCACCAGGTCCAGCTCCAGCCCGAACGGGAACAGCGCCGTGGCCGACACCGTGGCCGGGTCGCACTGCACCCGCAGCACCGGGTCCCCGGGCTGGATCCGCCGGGGCCGCAGCAGAGCCCGGGGCGCGGCCAGGAAGGCGGTGTACGGGGTGACGAACTTGTAGCGCCTGGAGAGGGCGATGACTTCCTCGATCCAGTCCCCGCGCTCGCCGTCCGCGTCGAGCCGCCGGAGCAGATCGTCCACCCGGGCCCGCGCCCAGCGCCGGGGCAGGTCCCGGGCCTCCAGGGCCCGCTCCGGCAGGGCGGCCCGCAGGCTGGCGCCGCCGCCGGGGAACAACTTGGAATCCAGCTGGAACTGGAGGCCGGCGCTGGGCACGGCGTAGCGCCCCACCCAGCCGGACAGGCTGCCCGGTTCCATGGGCTGGACCAGCACAGGATAGATGTCCCGGAGCCGGGGTTCCCCGCCGGCGGCGATGAAGGGCGGCCGGCCCGGGGCCGGACCGGGCCGGCCAGGCCCCGGCGCCAGCAGGCGCTGGAAGAACAGGTCCCCCTCCAGTTCGGTGGCGGTGGGGGCCAGCACCTCCGCGGAGGCGGCCGCCAGGGCCGGCGCCACCTCGCCGGCGCCCACGGCGGTGAACACCGGCAACGGCCCGGCGGCGTCCTTGACCGCCTTGGCGCGCAGCGGGCCCTGGCCGCCGGTGAGCACCAGGATCCGGCCCTTGCCGTCCAGCAGCCTGCGGGCGGCGGCCAGGGCCAAGGGCAGGTCAGCGCCCGGCCCCAGCGGGCGGTCGCGCAGGGCGGCCAGTTCCGCCTGGATCGCCTGGGGGGTCGTCCCGTGCAGAACGGCCGGGGCCGGGGTCCGGTCATAGGGGATGAGGGCGAAGCGGTCCTCGGGTCCCAGGGCCTGGAGCACCCGCACCAGCTGGCCGTAGGCGGCCTCCAGCCCGCCCCAGCGGTTGCCCAGCCCGGTGTCGAACAGGATGGCCAGGGTCTGGCCGGCCCCGGCGACCCGCGCCGGGGCCGCCTTGGCCATGGCCGGCGGCAGAGCCTCCAGCAGGAAGAAGCCGTCCTTTTCCGGCGGGATCTCCGCCGGGCGCTCCCAGGGCGCCAGGGCCAGCCCGTCCGGGAGGGTCCCTTCGGGATTGCGGAAGGCGGAGAGCCGCAGGGGCGAGCCGTCCAGGGGCCGGAAGCGCACCACCAGGTCCTGGTCCAGCTTCACCCCCTGGCCGCTGAAGGCCGCCCCCTCCGGCACCGCCTGGAGCGGCAGGCCCGGGCCGCCCGGGGCCAGGGCCGCATCCTCCAGCTTCACCCGCACCGTGAGCCGGCCGGCCACCGGCGGCTCCGCGTCCTGGGGCCGCAGCGCCAGCCGGAACTCCCCCTGCCCGCCGTAGTACGGCACCTCCTGCTGGAACTGCAGCTCCAGCCGCTTGGTGGCCAGGGCCGGCACCGGCGCCACGGTCACCGTGAACAGCGCGCCGGCTGATCTGGCCCCGGGCGCCTGGTCCTCCTCCTCCCCCTGCTGCAGCAGCCCGGGGTCGATGCGCTGCCGTTCCAGCTCCTGATAGATGGACCGGGCCCGCCGCTTCTCCAGGATCACCCCGGGGATCCGCCGCAGATCGTCCCACACCGCGAAGTCGCCCACCGCCGCCGCGGGCGGCAGGGCAAACCGGTAAGTTGCCTCCTGGGCCGTTGGGGTATGGTTCTCGAACACCTGGCGCACGTTCACCCGGGCGTAGCCCCGGCCCAGGTCCACGTCCACGGTCATCTCCCGCAGGGACAGCACCCCGGCGTCGGGGCGCCCCGAGCTGGTGGGCACCAGAAGGCCGGCCTGGGCCTGGAGCAGGGCTCCCCAGCAGGCCAGGAGGACCGGGAGGAGGCGCGCGGCCATCTCAGGGGCCCTCGTCCGGCAGGGTCAGGGGCAGCCGGGCCAGGCCTTCGTCGGTGCCCACGTACAGGGCGTCGGGGCCGGGCAGGATGGCGGTGACGCGCGGCGAAGGCAGGGGCAGCGCCAGCGGTTCAAAGCGCGCGCCGTCCCGGCTGAGGCGGAACAGCCCCCGGCCGTCGGTGCCCAGGAACAGCCGGCCCCCAGCCTCCACCAGGCAGCCGGTGTTCACCTTGAGCCCTTCGGTCTCCGGGAAGGCCTCGAAGCTGCCCTTGGGCGAGCCGCCCGAGGCCACCCGCCGGGTCACGCCGCCGCCGTAGGTGCCGATGTACAGGCCGTCCCCGCGCAGGGCCAGGGCGGTCACCCAGGGATGCGGCAGCCGACCCTCCCCGGCCGTGACCCGCCAGGCCACTCTGCTTCCGGACACCGCCCCCAGGCCCGAGGGGGTGCCCACGTACAGCGGCTCGCCCCCCGCCAGGGCCAGGGCCTGGTTGCCGGGCAGGCCGTGGAAGGCGGACAGGAAGCGGGACCCGGGCAGCAGCAGCCCCTGGCCGTAGCCCACGGCGATTCCGGAGCGGGTGGCGGCCAGGGCGAAGGCCGGGCCCGACCCCGCCTCGCCCATGGGCGTCCAGCGCCTGCCGTCGAAGCGCGCCGCGCCGCGCAGGCTGGCCACGTACAGGCCGTTCCCGGCAGGCAGGATGGCGTTCACCGCCCAGGCCGGGGCGCCCGGCAGGGCGGACCACGCCCACGCCCCTGCCCTGGGCTCGCCCAGGGCGAGGCCACCGTTGAACACCCCCAGCACCAGCCGGGAGCCCAGCAGCCCCAGGGCGCTGATGTGGGCCGAGCCGGGCGGCAGGGCCGGGGGCCGGGGCACGGCCAGGGCCCAGCCCGAGGCGGTCTGCCGGTACAGCCCCGCGTCGGTGTCCGCGAAGATCCGCCCCGAGGCCGCCAGCAGCCGGCGCGGCCGGGCCGGCATCCACTCCTCCGCCCCGGGGGCCCCGGCCTCGAAGCGCAGCAGCCGTCCGCCCCCGGCCGCGTAGACCCGGGTTCCGGCCACCGCCGCCGAGACCGCGTCCTCCCCGCCCGGCACCGGCGCCAGGGTCCCGTCCAGGGGGCCCCTGGCCAGGCCCGCGGGCGTCACCAGCCACAGCTCGCCGCCGCACAGCCCCACCCAGTCGATCCACGGATCCGGCGCGGCCAGGACCGTCGCCCGCCCGGGCTCGATCCGCCGCAGCCCTTCCTCCCCGCCCGCCACTACCACCCCGCCGTCGGCCATGGCCAGGGCCCGCACCGGCGCGCTGTCCAGCCGCTCCAGCGCCGGCACCCCCCAGGCGGCCCGGAACAGCCCTTCCCGGGCGCCGATCCACAGCCGCCCGCCGGCATCCTCCTGCAGGGTCCGCGCGTGCAGGGCGCCGAACCCGCTGGCCAGTTCCTCCCAGCGTCCGTCCCGGCGCAGGAACAGCCCCCCGGCCGCCAGCCCCAGCACCGGGCGGCCCCGCCAGAGGGCCAGGGCCGAGGCGTGGAGCGTGGGCAGCCCCCAGGAGAGATCGCCGGTGCCGTCCCGCACCCCGAATCCGCCCGCGGTGGTGAGGCCGGGTTCCGCCCCGGCCACCGCCTCCACCTCGCCGCCGCCCCAGCGCTCGATGCGCGTCCCGGGTTCCGGCACCGGCACCAGCCGCAGCTCGGCGCGGTCTCGGGAGGGCAGCGCCAGGGCCCCGTGCACGTCCCGGGCCACCTTGAGCCATGCCCCCGCGCCCGCGGCCAGCGCCAGGAGGCCAAAGGCCGCGAGGACAATGCGGGGTCGCTTGGAAAAGAGGACCATGCGTTCGGACCGGACGTTGGGGAATGGGGTATGGAGCTATTATAAACCGACAATATTATACCTCCGCCGGGGCCCTTTGGTAGGGAAATTCCGCTGCCGCCCGGTGGTATGCTGGGGGGCTCGATTGAGATTTCCACCCTCAGCCCGTTTTCCCGGAGCGCCGCCCATGTCCATCGCCGCAGCCCTTGAGTACCTTTCCGCTCCGGATCTGGAGCCGGAACTCAGGGCCGAGCTGGAACCCCTGGTGCGGGCCGCCGAGGCGGGCGACGCCGCGGCCCTGGCCGAGGTTCGGGACCGCTTCTCCGAAGCCCTGGCCTTCGGCACCGGCGGCCTGCGGGGCATCATGGCGGCCGGCCTGCGCCGGATGAACAAGCCCAACATCCGCCGCACCACCCTGGCCCTGGCCCAGGTCGCCCGGGAGCGGGCGCCCGGGATCCGCACCGCGCTGGTAGGCTTCGACACCCGCCTGCAGTCGGACAGCTTCGCCCTGGAGGCCGCCCGGGTCCTGGCCGCCGCCGGCTACACGGTCTACCTGGGCGGCAGGCCCCTGCCCACCCCCTTCCTCTGCTATGCCATGCGCAAGCTGGGCACCGCCTGCGGGATCATCGTCACCGCTTCCCATAACCCGAAAGAGTACAACGGCTACAAAGCCTACAACCACCTCGGCGGCCAGGTCATGGCCCCCTGGGACAGCGAGATCGAGGCGGCCATGGCCAAACTGCCGCTGGTGCCGCGGCTCCCCCCGGCGGCCGGCGCCGCCCCCATCCTGCCCATCCCCCAGGAGCTGGAGGAGGACTACCTGGCCCTGGGGCTGCGCCTGCGCCAGCGGCCTGAACTGTTCCAACCGGCCCGGATCCTCTACACCCCCTTCCACGGTACCGGCATCGCCTTCGTCCCCGAGCTGTTCCGGCGCGCCGGTCTGCCCCTGCAGATCTGCGCCTCCCAGGCCATCCAGGACGGCACCTTCCCCACCGCCCCCCGGCCCAACCCCGAGGAGATCGCCGCCTACCAGGCCCCCCTGGCCGACGCCAAGCGCCTGGGCGCCGAAGTGATCCTCTCCAACGATCCCGACGCCGACCGCCTCGGCCTGGTGGCGCCCCGGGACGGCCAGTGGGAGCTCATGACCGGCAACGATCTGGCCGCCCTGACCCTGGACTACCTGTGCGGCCAGAAGGGCCTCAAGGGGGTCGTGGTCACCACCGTGGTCACCTCCGATTTCCTGGCCGAGGTGGCCCGCCACCATGGCCTCGAGGTGATGTGGACCCTCACCGGCTTCAAGTACATCGCCGTGTGCATGGACGCCCTGGCGGCGCGCTCGGAGACCTACGCGTTCGGCGCCGAGGAGTCCTTCGGCATGCAACTCTCCAACGAGATGCGGGACAAGGACGGCGTCCTGGCCGCCCTGCTGGTGGGCGAGATGGCCGGCCACTTCAAGGCCCTGGGCATGGGGCCCTTCCAGGCGGTTGCGGCCCTGCAGCGGCGGGTGGGCAGCTTCCACAACCGCCTGGTGAACCTGGAGGACCCCCGCCCCGGCGGCAACCTGCGCTTCGCCGCCGCCATGACCCGCATCCGCGAGGCCGGCCTCACCGCCTTCGCCGGCGAAAAGGTCGTGTCCTGGGAGGATTTCCAGACCGGCGAATGGCACGGCGGCGCCAAGGTGGAGCCGATCCTGGACCGCCCCGACAACCGGTCCGCGGCCCAGCCCATCGACCGTTCCAACGTGCTCAAGTTCCGCCTGGAATCCGGCGCCTTCGCCGCCTTCCGCCCCAGCGGCACCGAACCCAAGCTGAAGGTCTACCTGCAGAGCCGCACCGCGCCGGAACTGCTGGACCGCATGGAGGCCGAGGCGCGGAAGCTGCTGGGCCTGGGCTGATCCGCACCGCGCCGCCCGGTCAGGGCCCGGCTGCCGCGGCTGCGGCGGGAGGGGGCCCGGCCGCCCCGGGCGCGGCGGGAGCGGGTGCGGCGCCCGCGGGCGCTGGCGGAGGCCCGAGTCTATGCCATACGTAGTAATGTGTGCCGTCCCGGCTGTACTCGACGGTCCGCAAGGCGGGATGCGCTTGGAAAAGAGCAGAATCCGGCAAATAGTCCCAGGACCACCAGCCTCTGAAGCGCAGGCGCTGGAGCCTGTCCAGATGTCCGAGGGTGGTCATCATGGTCGGGAGGAGGAAATTCGAGTCGTCCACCTCCAATTCCACCAGGCTTCCCGGAAGCCCCGCGCCGGTGAACTTCCCGCAATGTGCGGCGCTCAAACGCCGCAGCGGGACCGGCCCCAGACCCTCGGACCGGAAATTTGGACAATGGGCCACGTCAAGAACCTCCAGGCTCAGCGGCAAATGAGCGCCGGTGAAATCCACGCAATCCATCAGTGAAAGGTGGGTCAGCCGGGTGAAGCGCGCGAAGTCCCCTTCCTGCATTTTGCTGGCGTAACGGAGGGCAAGGGAGATCATGCCGTCCGGCAGGGTGCCGATCAACTCCCGACTGGGCCGGTCAACCCCCAGGTGGGTCAGAAGGGGAGCGCCTTTCACGGTTGCCAGAACGCGCTCCGAGGTCATCAAAGAACACATTTTGATGGTCAGTTCCCTCATTCGCGGCAGCAGGATGGGACCGGTGAAGCCGGAG
>Ga0182014_10008487_pt1 | contig 10495 bp, 8 predicted proteins | sample 612S2DmetaG_FD_120489 | JGI IMG/M metagenome (GOLD analysis project Ga0182014, IMG submission 120489) | Permafrost microbial communities from Stordalen Mire, Sweden - 612S2D metaG | ecosystem: Environmental > Terrestrial > Soil > Wetlands > Permafrost | place: Sweden: Stordalen | collected...
CTCGCGGTTGTGGGCGTCGTGGTCGTGATCGACGAACTCCAGCACCACGATGCCGTCGGCCAGGTTCAGCGCGGTCTCCACCGAATCGGTGAGCCGCTGCTTGGCGCTGGCCTTGACGGTCAGGCGGTCCACCACCACCTCGATGTCGTGCTTCTCTTGTTTCTTCAGCTTGGGTGGATCGGTCAGCGAATGCACCACGCCATCGACGCGCACGCGGCTGTAGCCCTGCGCGTTCAGCTTCTCGAACAGGTCGGCGAACTCGCCCTTGCGGGTGCGCACCACCGGTGCGAGAACCTGAAACCGGGTGCCTTCGGGCATCACCAGCACCTGGTCGACGATCTGCTGCGGCGTCTGGCGGGCGATCCGCTCACCGCAGACCGGGCAGTGCGGCGTGCCGGCGCGCGCATAGAGCAGCCGCAGATAGTCGTACACCTCGGTGATGGTCCCGACCGTCGACCGCGGGTTGCGGTTGGTCGACTTCTGGTCGATCGACACCGCCGGGGACAGCCCCTCGATGAAGTCGACGTCGGGCTTGTCCATCTGTCCCAGGAACTGGCGGGCGTAAGCCGACAACGATTCGACGTAGCGGCGCTGGCCTTCGGCGAAGATCGTGTCGAACGCCAGCGAAGACTTTCCCGAACCGGACAGCCCGGTGAACACGATCAACGCGTCGCGCGGCAAATCAAGATCGACACTGCGCAGGTTGTGCTCACGCGCACCCTTGACGATCAGGCGGTCAGCCACGCAATCCCTTTCCAAGCGTTCACGAGACACGTCATTCCCTATGCTATGTGCCCATACCGACAAGCGATCGCCGGCCAGTACCGTGACTGGTATGACCCGCGCCGACGACGATGATGCCGGCGCGGCCGGGATTGAGGAGTGGCGCTCATGACCTCGGTGGACGACAACTACACCGGCCACGTCGAACCGGGTACTGCGGCCCGCCGCAGCCTGCCGGGGGCGTCGATCGTGAAAGCGTCGGTGGGCCCCATGGACAACAACGCCTACCTGGTGACATGTTCCGCGACCGGGGAGACCCTGCTGATCGACGCCGCCAATGACGCCGACGTCCTGGTCGACCTGGTGCGAAGCCATGCTCCGAAGGTGTCGCTGATCGTCACCAGCCACCAACACTTCGACCACTGGCAGGCGCTGGAAGCCGTGGCCCAGGCGACCGGCGCGCCGACCGCCGCACACGAGATCGACGCCGAGCCGCTGCCGGTCAAGCCGGACCGCTTATTGGCGGGCGGCGACACCGTCCAGGTCGGCGAGCTGACATTCGACGTCATCCATCTGCGCGGACACACCCCAGGATCGATCGCGCTGGCTCTCGACGGTCCGGCTACCGGCGGAGTCACTCAGCTCTTCACCGGCGATTGCCTGTTCCCCGGCGGCGTCGGCAAGACCTGGCAGCCCGGCGATTTCGACCAGCTGCTCGATGACGTCACCACCCGCGTGTTCGACGTCTACGGCGACGCCACCGTCGTGTACCCCGGTCACGGCGACGACACGACGTTGGGTGCCGAGCGTCCCAACCTGGAGGCCTGGCGAGAGCGGGGTTGGTGAATAGCAGCCGCGAAACGCGGTGCAGCACCTACGCTTAGCCGATGAGGCTGGGGATCGACTTCGGCACAACGCACACGGTCGTCGCGATCGTCGACCGGGGCAACTATCCGGTGGCGTCGTTCGACGGGGTCGACACGTGGCCGTCGATCATGGCCGCCAACGCGGCCGGTGAACTCCGCTTCGGTCTGGACGCCGCCGGGGTCCGTCACGACCCGGATTGGTCGGTGCTGCGTTCGTTCAAGCGACTGCTCAACGACGCCGGGCCGAGGACAACCGTGGACCTGGCGGGGCGCTGCTATCGGTTGGCTGATCTGCTCGCGGGCTTTCTCGCCCAGCTGAAAACCGACCTGCAGCACCGTTCGAACGTCGAACTGGCGCCGGGTGAACGGGTCGAAGCAGCAATCAGCGTTCCGGCCAACGCGTCTAGCGCACAACGATTCCTGACGCTGGACGCCTTCGCGCAGGCCGGCTTCGAGGTGGTCGCTCTGCTCAACGAGCCGTCGGCGGCGGGCTTCGAATACGCCCACCGATATCGCTCGACCATTACCGCCAAGCGTGAGCACGTTCTCATCTACGACCTCGGCGGAGGGACATTCGACGCGTCGCTGCTGAAGATGACGGGGCGGTTGAATGAGGTCGTTTTCAGCGAGGGCATTCAGCGGCTCGGCGGTGACGACTTCGACGAGAGGATCCTCAAGCTCGTTCGTCAAGGGGCCGGGCTGCGGAAGTTGCCCGCGGGCACACGTGATCTGCTGCTCGAGGAGTGCGCGGCCCGGAAAGAGGCCGTCGGCCCGAACACCCGGCGATTCCTGGTCGATCTCACCGCGGTCGGCAGACCGCCGTTCTCCTGTGCGATCGACGAGGTCTACGCGGCCTGTGCGCCGCTGGTGGACAAGACGATTGCCGCTCTCCCCCGCGTGCTGCACGACCGGGCCGGCGACGACGTCGACTGGTCCGAGCTCGCGGGCATCTATGTGGTGGGCGGAGCCGGAAGCTTCCCACTGGTTGCCCGCACGCTGCGCACCGTGTTCGACGAGAAACGCGTCAAACGCTCACTGCACCCGTTCGCCGCGACGGCAATCGGCCTGGCAGTCTTCCTCGACCGGGAGGCGGGATTTGTTCTCTCCGAACGCCTTTCGCGTCACTTTGGGGTTTTCCGCGAAGCCTGCGCGGGCGAGGACGTCTGCTTCGACCCGATTGTGCCCAAGGGCGCTGTGCTGCCCACCGCAGGCCAGCCGCCCTTCGTCGTCACGCGGACCTACCGCGCAGCACACAACATCGGCCACTTCCGCTTCGTGGAGTGCAGCCGGTTGCGCGACGGCCACCCCGACGGCGACGTGACACCGTATGACCCGGTGTTCTTCCCGTTCGATCCGGATCTCAACGACGACCAGGATCTGCCGCGCCGGCCGGTGCGACGACGCGACGATGGCCCGGACGTCGAAGAGCGCTACGTGGTCACACCCGGTGGAGCCGTCGAAGTGACCCTCACGACGCGCCCGGATCGGCTGAGCCGGACTTTCCGTTTGGAGCGGCACGATCTGGCCAGCGCGTAGCGGTCAGTCAGGTTGCGGCGTCCAGATCGGGTGTCCAGGCCGCCCCGTTGATGTGGCTGCCGCCATCGACGAACAACGTGTTGCCGGTGAGATAGCGGCAGCCCTCGCCGGCCAGGAACACCGCGACCGGGGCGATGTCGAGGTAGGGATCTCCGATGCGGCCCATCGGATTCATCGCGTCGGCGAACGCTGCGACGTCCGGGTTGGCACCCAGTGCGCGAATGAACGCCGCGCTCTTGGCCGCCGGGCAGATGGCGTTGACAGTCACGCCGAACGGCGCCCATTCCCTGGCGGCGGTACGAGTCAGAGCCCGCAGCGCCTCTTTGGCGGCGTTGTACTCCAGGGTGCCCATGTGCGCGTTGACCCCGTTCAGGCTGCAGACGTTGATGACCCGTCCCCAGCCGCGTGCCCGCATGTGCGGTAGCGCGGCCCGCATGGCCCAGAACGGGCCGTAGTACGCGACGGCGATGCCGTCGCTGAGCTGCTGATCGGTCTTGTTCTCCACCCGGCCGATCGACCCGCCACCCCAGGCGTTGTTCACCACGACATCAATCGAGCCGTACGCCGAAACAGCCTGCGCGACGGCGCTTTCGACTTGGTCCCGTACCGAGACGTCGACCGGTACGAACAATCCTCCGATCGCCCTGGCGACATCACTGCCGCTACGGTTATCACGTTCGGCTACAACAACTTTCGCGCCTTCTTCGGCGAACCGGCGCGCAATGGCTTCGCCGATACCTGCTCCCGCCCCGGTGACCAGCGCGACCTTGTCCTGCAGTTGACCGGTCACGCGCGCCGATCCTGTCCCTGCATGCCGGCGGCCAGCAGAGCGCGCGCCTCGGTGGAGCCGTCCAGCTCGCGGGTGGTGCGTTTGACGATCCGCCAGCCGGCAGCCGTTCGCCGCAGCATGACGTGGTTCGCGCCGGCCCGCCACACCCGGTAGCCGCGGCCGTCCACGTTGTGCCGGACCAGGATGGACTCGCAGACCGCGACGGCCTCGTCGCCGTTGACGTCGACGCGCACCGGGCCGAGGAAATGCGCGGAACCGCCGCTGATCAGCCCTTGGTGTGCCGGGGATCGCACCATCTCGGCAACGTCGGCCCGGCTGCGCATATGCCAGCCCTCGACGTCGTACTCGCCGTCTTCTGCCCACAACCCGGCGACCGCATCGGCGTCGCCGGCATCCACCAGCGGTCCATACGACGCCATCAGGCGACCGATAGCCAGCTCATCCTCCACCCGGCGCAGCCGTTGTTCCAGCGCCGCGAGTCGCGCCTCTGCCGTCATCGGTGATTCCTCTCCGCGTGCAACAGCTTCTGCATCGTGCGATGAGCGGCGAGAACGGCCCCGGCCCGATCGGGGTCGCTGCGCATGGCCACGATCTTCTCGTTGCCGCTGACGATGTGTACGGGACCGCGGCCCAGCCAGTCCAACCCCTCGCGTGCCACGTCGGCAGGCTCGGCGACGATGACTCCGGGAGCGTCGAAGTTCAGGCCGACCCGTTCCATCGCCGGTGTGCGTGTGACGCCCAGCACCAGTTCGAGCACATCGACGCCGTGCTGCCGTAGCTCCAACCAAAGCCCCTCGGCGAAGACTCTGGTGAATGCCTTGACACCGCCGTAGACGGTGTGGCGGACCGATCCGAGGTAGCCCGCGAGCGAGCCGAGCAACACGATGCCGCCCCGGCGCCTGGAGCGCATCGCGTGTCCGAAGTGGTGCACGAGTGCAAGCGGTGTCGAAATATTGAGATCGATGACCCGCTGGAATTCGGCGAGATCGCCGTCAAGGAACTCGTGGCTGTGTGTGTTGGCGCCCGCGACCAGGATCAACAGGCCCACCTCGAGCTCGGCGGTCGCCGCCGCGATGCGAGCGCAGGCATCGGGGGCGCTCAGATCGGCCTGCACGGTACGGACCTCGACGCCGTGCCGGCGGCACTGGTGGGCCGTCTGCTCCAACGCGTCTGCTTTGCGAGCAACCAGCACCAGGTGCAGACCCGCCTCGGCGAGAAGCTGGGCGAATTCGGCGCCCACACCCTCTGAGCCGCCGGCGATCAGCGCCCACGGCCCATACTTGGCGGTGTCGATCACCGGGCTGACGTGCGGACGACCGCTTACGTGGTGGTGTGCACGATCAGCACGTCGACCTTGGCCCGGCGCGAGACATTGGCAGGTACCGATCCCAGCAGCCGGCCCGCAATCGTGCTGAGGCCGACGTTGCCGACGACGAGCAGATCGGCGCCGACTTCCTCCGCCAGTCCGACCAGCGCGTCGACTGGGGCGCCGACAATCGACCGTTCCTCGACGTTCTTTGCGCCCGCAGCATGGGCCCGATCTTTGGCCTCGCGCAGGATCGCATAGATCGGGGCACTGCCCGACACCTTGTAGCTTTCGTCTTTCAGGGTGTCGGCGGCTCGTGCATCCTCGTGCTGAGGCAAGTACGCCGTCGCGACGATCAGCTTGGCGTCCGCCCCGGCGATGTTGCCTGCCTTTTCCACCGCGCGAAGCGACGAATCCGAGCCGTCGGTTCCTACCACCACGGTCCGATAGGCGCTCATTTACCCTCCCAGGTGTCGGTTGCTACGCCAACCCCAGACAGTAGCGCTTTGCCGCAGACAGATGGTCGGATTTGAGACATGCCGACCCGGTGGGCAATTCCGCGCTACCGCCTCGGCGGGGCGCACTCTGGGGCGCCGTTCGCATCGCCAGCGCCTTCAGCTAACCTCCGAAATCGATGAAATCCCTTGATCCGTAAGCTATTCAGCCGATCGCGTATCGCGATCGGTCGAGCCGCCGGCTTCGGCGCCATTGCGCAACGCGGTGTGTGAGCAGGTCGGAAGGGTAAGCAGGTTCACCACAGGCCCTTTACAGTGACACGCATCATGGTTGCCACGACAGTCGACGAACCCAGGACGGCACTCGCCGCAAGCGAGTCGCGTCCGCGGCACCGCGGCAGGCTGCTCGACCCGCTTGTGATCGCGGTGCTGGCGTCCCTCGTGGGCGGCGCCGTGGCGAGCCGGCCGTCGCTGTGGTTCGACGAAAGCGCGACGATTTCTGCCTCCGCCAGCCGCTCGTTGCCCGACCTGTGGCGGATGCTGGGCCACATCGATGCGGTGCACGGCCTGTTTTACCTGCTGATGCACGGTTGGTTCGCTCTCGTCCCGCCGACCGAGTTCTGGTCGCGGGTTCCCAGTTGTCTGGCGGTCGGCAGCGCGGCTGCCGGTGTTGTGGTCTTCGGTAAGCAGTTCTTGCCGCGGACCACCGCAGTCTGCGCTGGCATCGTGTTCGCCATCCTGCCGCGCGTCACGTGGGCCGCAGTCGAAGCCCGCTCGTATGCGCTGACGGCGGCCGCCGCGGTCTGGTTGACGGTGTTGCTGGTCACCTCGGTACGGCGAAACCGCTGGTGGCTGTGGCTCCTCTACTCGCTCGCACTGATGCTGTCGATATTGCTCAATGTCTACCTGGTATTGCTGGTGCCGGCCTATGCCGTCGTCACACCGGTGCTCCGGCGCCGCAAACCGGTGCTGCTGTGGTGGGCGATCACGTCAGCGGTGGCAGTGGGCGCCCTGACACCGTTGATGCTGTTCGCGCACGGCCAGAGCTTCCAGGTCGCCTGGATCTATCCGTTGAACTGGCACAACGTGCTCGACGTCGTGCAACACCAATATTTCGACAACAGTGTTCCGTTCGCGATCCTGGCCGCACTCATTTTCGCTGCCGCGCTGACGATTCGATTGACGGGTCGATGGCACTCGGCCGGCGATACCCGCCGAGTGCTGCGTATCTGCGCGGCATGGATCGTGGTGCCCACCGCCGTCAGCCTGATCTATTCGGCGATCAGTGATCCGTTCTACTACCCGCGGTATCTGTTCTTCACCACGCCGGCGATGGCGGTCGTGCTGGCTGTCTGCATCGTGGCGGTCGCACGCACACCGCGTTGGATCGCCTTGGTGCTGGTAGCGCTTACCGCAGCGGCTTTCCCGAATTATCTTCTGTCGCAACGGCAGCGGTACGCCAAAGAAGGCTGGGATTACAGCGACGTCGCCGACGTCATCAGCACCCATGCTGCACCCGGGGACTGCCTAGTAGTTGACAACACGGTCGGCTGGCTACCCGGGCCGATCCGCTCGCTCCTCGCGGCCCGTCCGGCCGCCTACCGGCCATTGGTCGACGTCGGTCGTGGCGTCCCCGCACCCGAGCGCGGCACCCTCTGGGACGGCCACCTCGCGGTATGGCTGGTGACCGGTCGGCTATACAAATGCACGACGCTATGGACGATTTCCACGCATGACACGGCGCTGCCCGCCCACCAAAGCGGCGCATCGCTGCCCCCGGGACGGGTGCTGGGACGCGCACCCGCGTACCGGACGTCAGAGCTGGTCGGGTTTCACATCGTCGAACGGTGGCAATTCCACCGAACCCAGGTCGTCAAGTCGACCCGCTGAACCAGTCGCTGCCGCAGATCTCGCTTGCCGACCCGTTGCTCGGTGGCACGACGCAGGGTGGCCGACACCTCGTCGAGCCGTTCGCCGTCGCCGGTCACCGCAATCCCCGGGTGGCGCGGTGAGCGGCCAATGCGCCCGCCACGCCCAGCGTGGCAAACACCGCAAACAGCGCCCGGGCGGCCACGACGTCACCGCCGTGCACGCTGTTGACCACGACACCGGCCAGCCCTGCACCGAAGGCTCCGGATATGAGCTCCACCGTGTTGATCGCCGCCGCGGCGGCCACGCCTTCCCGCGCGTCGTCGACGCAGTGCATCGACCAGGCCGATAGATGCGGCCACCCCGCTCCGATGCCGATCCCGGTGATCGTCAGCGTCAGCGCCCACGTCACGACAAAGCCCACCGGCGCGTTATCGACTTGGGTAGCAGCAGCCAATATCAGACCCCCGGCCATGACCAGCGGCGCAACCACGACCACGCGGTTGATGACAGGCCTGCTGTTCAGCGATGCGCTGAGGATTTCGCTGACGGTCCAGCCGACCGCGAGCGCGGCGCCCAGAAACCCGGCCACCACGGGAACCAGATGCGCCAAACGTTGCCCGAACAACGGCACATACATGTCGACCATCGCCGAGGCCATCAGCACCGCCATTGTCAGATAGATCCACTTCAGTGGTCCGACACCAAAAGTGCTGGGGGGCAGTACTTTTACCGCCAGCCGGCGATCGACGAGCACGAATGCGACGACCAGGGCCAGGCTGATCGCAAGCAACCCCGCCGTCGCCGCGACGTTTGTCGGAACCTGGGCGGCGCTGACCGTGAGCGCCGCAGCCCCGAGCAGCAGCAACGACCAGACTGGCATTTTCAGCGTCGGCGCCGGGTCGCCGGGATCGACACGACCGGCCGGCAGCACGAGCGGGACCAGCACTGCCATCGCGGCGGTCAGCATCGCCATCACGCCGAACGCCCAGCGCCACAACCCGAATTGGGCAAAAAGGCCGCCCGCCGCCGGCCCCGCCACCGTCGCGACACCCCACATGGCCGACACCAACGCCGAAGCCCTGGTCCACAGCGATCGCGGCAGCGCGGAGTTGATCAGCGCGTACCCCAGCCCGGCCAACAGGCCCCCGGCCGCCCCCTGCAGAGTGCGACCCACCAGCAAAACGTCCATGCTGGGCGCCACCGTGCAGACCACGCTGCCGATCCCGAACACCAACAATCCCAATAGATATGACCACCGCGGCCCGACCCGCAGCAGCGCCGCGTTGACCGTCGTGGCCGCGACAACCGAACCCACGAGGTAAAGCGTGGTCACCCACGCAAAGAGCCGCTGGCCGCCGATGTCGGCGATCGCGCTCGGTAGCAGGCTGACCGTCAGGAACTCGTTGGTCGCGTATAGCGCCACTCCGCCGGCGAGCAGCGTCGATGTCCCCAGGAACCTGGGACCCAACAGCACGCGCCAGCCATCGATGGCTGGCGTGCCGCGTGGCGAGCTCACTTCAGACCGGCGGCGTCCATTCCGCGCAGCTCTTTCTTGAGGTCGGCGATCTCGTCGCGGAACCGCGCGGCCAGCTCGAATTGCAGGTCACGTGCCGCGGCCATCATCTGCTCGGTGAGGTCCTTGATCAGATCGGCCAATTCGGCCCGTGGCATGTTGGCGGTGTCGCGCCCTTCGAACACCCCGGCGCTGACCGCCCGGCCGCGCTCGCCCTGGGCCCGGCGGCCCCGCGATGAATTACGCCCGGAACCGCCGATTTCAACCGCAGCGGTGTCATCAGCCTCGCGATAGACCTGGTCAAGGATGTCGGCGATCTTCTTGCGCAGCGGCTGAGGGTCGATGCCGTTGGCCTCGTTGTAGGCGACCTGCTTGGCCCGCCGCCGATCGGTCTCGTCGATCGCCTCTTTCATCGAGTCGGTCATCCTGTCGGCATACATGTGGACTTCCCCGGACACGTTGCGGGCGGCGCGGCCGATGGTCTGGATCAGGCTGCGCGACGAGCGCAGGAAACCCTCCTTGTCGGCGTCGAGGATTGCGACCAGCGACACCTCCGGCAGGTCCAGGCCCTCCCGCAGCAGGTTGATCCCGATGAGCACGTCGTAGTCACCCAGCCGCAACTGGCGCAAAAGTTCCACCCGCCGCAGTGTGTCGACTTCGGAGTGCAGGTAGCGCACCCGGATGCCCAGTTCCAGCAGATAGTCGGTGAGGTCCTCGGCCATCTTCTTGGTCAGCGTCGTCACCAGGATCCGTTGGTCCGCTTCGGCGCGCTTGCGGATCTCGCCGATCAGATCGTCGATCTGGCCCTTGGTCGGCTTCACCACGACTTTCGGGTCGACCAGACCGGTCGGGCGAATCACCTGCTCGACGAACTCCCCGGCCGACTGGCTCAGCTCGTAGGGGCCCGGGGTCGCCGACAGGTACACCGTCTGCCCAATCCGGTCGGCGAACTCCTCCCAGGTCAGCGGTCGGTTGTCGGTGGCTGACGGCAGCCGGAAGCCGAATTCGACGAGGTTGCGTTTGCGCGACATGTCACCCTCGTACATACCGCCGATCTGCGGAACCGTCACGTGCGATTCGTCGATGACCAGCAGGAAGTCCTCCGGGAAGTAGTCCAGCAGCGTCGCGGGCGGCGTGCCGGGTCCGCGCCCGTCGATGTGCCGCGAGTAATTCTCGATGCCGGAGCAGAACCCGACCTGGCGCATCATCTCGACGTCGTAGTTGGTCCGCATCCGCAACCGCTGGGCCTCCAGCAGCTTGCCCTGGCTCTCGAGCGCGGCGAGCCGCTCGGCCAGTTCTTCCTCGATGGTGGAAATCGCGTGCGCCATCCGCTCCGGGCCGGCCACGTAGTGGGTGGCCGGGAAGATACGCAGTGAGTCGACCTTGCGGACCACGTCGCCGGTCAGCGGGTGCAGGTAGTACAGCGCTTCGATC
>Ga0182014_10008488_pt1 | contig 10495 bp, 9 predicted proteins | sample 612S2DmetaG_FD_120489 | JGI IMG/M metagenome (GOLD analysis project Ga0182014, IMG submission 120489) | Permafrost microbial communities from Stordalen Mire, Sweden - 612S2D metaG | ecosystem: Environmental > Terrestrial > Soil > Wetlands > Permafrost | place: Sweden: Stordalen | collected...
AGGGTCGGTCGTGAGACCAGAGGGAAACCGGGAGCCGTCCGCCCGCGGGGGAACCGATGCCTCGGTTCCCCCACTCCAACAGTTTCACCGAAACTGCCGCTGATTCAGAGATACAAGGGAAAGTACCGGCTCGATTGCAGATCCCTCGCAAGCGCCCCATCGATTCGCCTACTTTCTGGCGAATGGATGAGAGACCTCGACTCTCAATCGGCCTTGTTCATGGGTAGCAGCCTGATTCGCCCCGGCGAGTTACGGCGGGAATGAACTCGGTTTCCGCGACAGAGTAAGACCCCGGAGGGGTCGATCGATAATAGCCCCGGGAGAGTCCGCCGCGGCGGACGGAACCCCGGGGTTCGAGACTACAAAAAACACACCGGAGCCCCGCAGGGGCGGCGCGAAATATTCCCAACCGGCCCGTTCATCTTGAGCGCAGCCTCTCGCAGCTTCTTCGCGAGAGGTGCAGTTGAAAGATCCGCGGTTGTCTTTCGCTACTGGCGCGGACGCACTGACTCGTTCTGTCCGGATTGGCGGTTATACGCTCGCAACTCTTTGACACCCGGCTCTCGCGATTTCCTTGGCTTCAAAAGCGACATCCAGAACATCCCGCAGCAACCAGATGGTCATGAGCAGACGGTATCGGTCGAGCGTAATCGCGGCACGGATTGCGGCGACGGCTGCGGGATACGCGTGTCCGTAATGATAGTGACGAGTAACCACATGAGTTAACATACCGGTCGCGGACGGAGGATTCGAGCCTATGCTCGCCGACCTGGCGACCCGTTGTCGAATCGGGAAGATGAATTCACAACACTTCTCGATGGATCGCAGGCACCAGACTCGTCACCCCAGAGTGTGCAAAAGTGAACAGTCCTGTAGCCCAGGTTTTGAGATTCTCTAATCAAATTCGTCTGGGAAGGTTCCCCGCACTCATGAATTCTGGACGTGTCACTCCAGGTTGCTCGTGCCGAGGTGATAAGAATGGGAAAAAACCCAGACAAGACAGTTCTTCTGATCGAGAAAGACCCTGAACAAACTCGCATCGTCCGCGCGATGTTCGACGACCAGGGCTTCCACTCCTTCACATTGACCCACGTCGAATGTCTCGCGGACGCCGAGACCTACCTTGCAGGGCATCCAATTGACATCGTCTTGCTTGACCTGGGACTGCCCGATCCAGGAGGACTGGAGGGAGTCGGACGGGCGCGCGCAGCCGCGCCCAACGTTCCTATTGTGTTGTTTTCCAGCCTGGAGGATGAGCCGAAGGCAATTCAAGCCATTCATGAAGGTGCGCAAGACTATCTCATCACGTGCCAGATGGAGCCGCACACACTCATGCGAGCCCTGGACAATGCCATTGAGCGCAAGATGAACGAAGAGATCCTGATCAATGAAAAGGAACGCGCCGAGGCCACGGTCAATTCCATCGCAGATGCGGTGATCAGTACCGACATGTTAGGAAACATCACCTTCTTCAATCCCACCGCGGGCTGCATGATGGGCTGGCGGCTGAAGGACGCAGTCGGCAGACATCTAGACGAGACCTTCCGGATCGTGGACGCCATCACGCGCAAGACGATCCTGGATCCGATGGCGAAGGCGGCATCGGAAGACCTGGTGGGGAAGCTGCCGTTGAATTGTCTACTCATCCACCGTGACGGTCATGAAGTCTTCATTGAAGACTCAGTTGCCCCCATCCACGACCGTAAAGGGAAAGTCACCGGAGCGGTGATCATTTTTCGCGACGTGAGCGCGGCGCGGGCACAGTCGGAGCGGATGACTCATTTGGCCGAACATGATTCTCTCACCGGGTTGCCCAATCGATTGCTCTTTTGCGACCGGGTTGGCCAGGCCATCTCTCTTGCTCGGAGACGCGGAGGGCGGGCCGCTGTGATGTTTCTCGATTTGGATGACTTCAAACACATCAATGATTCCCTGGGGCATGCGGCCGGCGACGAGTTTCTCAAGTCTATTGCCAAGCGCTTGCTACAATGCGTTCGCACACCGGATACCGTAAGCAGGCAGGGAGGCGATGAATTCGTCTTTCTGCTGCAGGACGTGCAAAAACTGGACGATGCCGCCATTTCAGCCAGAAGAGTGCTACAGGCCGTGTCGGAGGTTTATCCCGCGGACCACCGCGAGCTTCACGTCACCGCGAGCATCGGTATAAGTGTCTTCCCAGACGACGGCTTGGATACGGAGTCACTTATTAAGAATGCAGACTCTGCGATGTACATGGCCAAGAAGAGCGGGCGTCAGTGCTGTCAGTACTTCAGGAAGGAGATGGATGTCCCCACCGTTGAGCTCGAATCCACCGAGGAGAGTCTGCGGCTTGCCCTGGAACGGAACGAATTGACGTTATACTACCAACCCAAAATCGACCTGAAGACGGGAGCCATCACCGGGGCTGAAGCGCTGTCCCGATGGATACACCCCACGCGCGGAACGATTCTTCCCAATCGGTTCATTCCCGTCGCCGAGGAATCCGGCCTGATTCTGCCCATCGGCGCCTGGGTATTCGGTGAAGCCTTCACCCAGGCCCGAGCTTGGGTGGACGCGGGTATGCCCGCAATAACGATAGCCGTCAACGTCTCAGGAGTGCAGTTTCAGAGCGAGGATTTTGTCGATGGGCTGTTCGCGGCCCTTAGCCAGAATGGTCTGGATCCGGGGTATCTGGAGCTGGACCTGGCCGAAAGTGTTCTGATGAATCATCCCGAGCGCACTGCATTCATCCTCAAGGCTCTCCGGGATAAGGGTGTGCAGGTCTCAGTCGATAATTTTGGCACCGGCAACTCCAGCTTGAGCAGCATGAAGAAACTCCCCCTCAAGGCCCTCAAGATCGACCGGTCGTTCATTCGCCAGATTACCACCGTTCCCGGCGGTACAGCCGCCGTCGAAGGACTCATCGACATGGCTCGGAGCCTTCACCTCCGGGTCATTGCTCAGGGGGTTGAAACGACTGAAGATCTAGATTTTCTGTGGGCACACGAATGTGAGGAAGCCCAAGGGAACTTCTTCAGCCTGCCCGTTCCTCCGGATCGGTTGGCCAGGCTATTCCACCCGAACCCAGCCTGCGCGACGTGATTGCCGCACAGAAATGGCGATCCGTCCTCTGCCGGCGCCTCCCACCCGGTGAGGAGTTATGAGTGTCCTATTAGACGGATTCCAGGCGGTTGGTCGGCCATCCCATAGTTACATAAGAGAGATCGTGGGAAACGCTGCCGAGTCCAGGAATGAGGTTGTGCCTGGATGGTCGCCGATCCTTCCCTAACGTGATTCAGTTCACGTTGCTTCCGCATCGCCTGTCGCCGGGAACTTTGCCGCCGTCCGCGCGTAGTTCTATCCAGACACTTGGACATATCTCTCGGAGGTGCGCACATGCTGGTCGCGGATGCGCAGAAAGAAATGCGTACTGTATTCGCCGGAGGCTTTTGGGGGCAGCTCGTTTCCTCGGTGATCTGGCTCGTGTCGGCAGCCCTCGGAACCTGGGTGACTCCCCGCGCCGCGATCCTGCAACTGGTCTTGTGCGGCTTCTTCATCTTTCCCGCCACGCAGTTGCTCCTGCGCCTATCGAGCGGACCTGTCTCCCTGTCACGCGGAAACCCCTTGGGACAGCTCGGGATGCAGATCGCGTTTACTCTCCCCATGACCATGCTGCTGCTGGCGCCGGTAACTGCGTTCCGTTTGAACTGGTTCTTCCCGGCACTCATGGTTCTCCTCGGAGCGCATTACCTCCCATTCACCTTCCTCTATGGCATGAGATTGTTCATTCTCCTATGCGCGATTCTGGTAGGAGGCGGCGTCGTGATTGCCGAATACTTTTCAGCTTCCTTCAGCACTGGCGGCTGGGTAGCCGGCCTCACGCTCTTCCTCTTCGCCTGGATCGGCCGCGCCTCGGTCCGGACCATCCCCCATGCCAAAGAATGAGCACGGAATCTCCGGCCATCCGCCGATTCACCCACAACCACAAGGTGTTTGTCGTCTTGAGCGCAGCGAAGCGCAGTCGAAAGATCCGCGGTTGCCTTTCGCTCCGGGCGCGGACACGTTGACCCATTCCGTCCGGAACGGCGCGAATTCACCCTATTTCAGCATGGAAGAATCGACTCGCGGTCTACGAGGGTCAACTCAATCTTCGGACCCATGTCGCCGTTGCACCCAGATGCTCCGGCCGCCAATTGCCTTCCGAAAACGCTACCAGGAGGCTTTTCGCGCGACCGGCATCGAGCTCTGTGAAGCTGGAGCCCTTCCGAAAGAAGTCGTTGAGCCCCGGGATCTTTCTCAGCTGGGCCTGCGATACCCCGGAGAAGCCCATACTCCATTCCGCAAAGGATCGCTTGGCTATCGGCTCCCTGATAATCAGGGTCACGTGGGAATGGCGCTTATCAAGAGAGATTTTTTGGAATAGCGGATCGAGCGCCGCGGGTTCGCCTTCAAGCACCTGAAAGAAACTGCCATCGGAGTCGCAGTGCAGCAGCATCCCAGTCAGCGCGACGCGCTCATTCGAAGTGCGAGACTTTTGCAGGAGTTCGGCTAGCTCGGACGATCCGAAATGCTGAGTTGCAACGCTCGCATAGATAAGATGTTCCAGCGACGGCATAGGAATTGGCCCTCTTTCGGACGGTGCCTTGGTTAGACAGTCGTCCACCAAGCATATCGGCAGATGTCCACTTTTATTCCGGAGACTCCTGTGCGTGGTGCTCTTAAGCATGTGCTCAACGCCCGAGTCGGACCATCGAGGCCACTGGCCTTAATGGCCGTCATTCATCGTCCTGGCAAAGTAGCGGAACGGTCCCGACTGGCAGCACTCATCCATGAGCGGCAACTAGTGTCCCAACTGGTGCATCAGATGCCCGACCCCGCCGTTCAACAGCCACAGGTCCACGATGCACAGTCCGTGAAAGCACCCAACCTGCTCAATGACTCTACGAACTGTGAGGCCTTTCCTCAGCGTGAACCTGGCCAGCAACCCCTCCAGCGGAAACTGGAGGTACATCGCCGCCGTCGGCAGCATGGCGGCCATCCAGGAGCCCATGCGCATCTCGGGTTGTAGGGACAGAGCCACCAGTGGAAAGCTGACCCACAATCCCCAGGGCCGGAACCCATCCACGAATTCGCGCAGTTGCGGCGCGAAGAAGCTGCCCAGAATGCCCAAAGCCACCGGCCAATAGCTCGACCACTCGGCCAGCGATCTGTGCCGCCGCTCGTCCCGCTGTTCCTCGCGAATAACCGCTATGTTGGCCTGCAGCTCAAGATCGTAGAGCGCCTCAATCACCCTCAGTGCGTCGCAGCCGTTGATCTGTGCGCCGGCGTTGGAGCCGGATTCTGTTGCAGTGGGCATTGGCATGGCCTACACCCCCAAAACCGCAGGGGGGTGAATCCTCGATGGAGCTATTTGATTATGTCCACCAATGCCTCGATGCGAGACACAAAAGAACTACAACTTTAGCGGCAGCCGGCCCGCCCATCAGCCCAAAGAACCACCATGAGCCTTGAGAAGCCGTGCCCCGTCGGGGTGCTCTCCAGGTCGGCGGCCTTATCGCGATCGGCGGGCCGCCGAACTCCGGTCTCTCTCGCGGCCGTCCCCGGATTCAAACGATCTTCAACGTAATCGCATAGTCACAGGGCTTCTCTTCCGGCATCACCACTGTCAGGCCCTGTTCGTCCTGCGTCCAGATCACCTTGTCTTTGTAACCCAGCAGTTCCACATTCCCGATCTTCGGCGGCGACAGCGGGCTCGAGGTGGCCAGCGATTTGATCAGCGCCAACTTCTCCGGCCAGCCCATGATGAATGCGTAGAGCGTGTCGCCCTTGGTCGTAAAGCGCACTTCGTCGGCCGTCAACTCCTTGCGGCCCGACTCGTTGAATCGGGTGCCTTCGCGCGACGGCGGCGCGTTCGCCACCGGGCCTTCGCCGAATACCTTCCACGGACGGCTCCCGTGGATGCCCTCGCTGTTTATCGCCATCCATTTCGTGATCTCTTCCAGAATCACCCGCTCTTCGTAATCCAGCTCGCCGCTGTTGGGCAGCGGAAAATTCAGCATCAGGTTCCCATTGCGGCTCACGATGTCCACCAGCAGATCGACAACATACTTCGGCGACTTGTATTGGGCCTCCCGGTTGTAGTGCCATTCGCCGATGCAGCTGTCGGTCTGCCACGGGTTAGCCGGAATGCCGGCAGCTACTCCGCGTTCCCAGTCCAGAACGCACGTCCCCACTTCGCAGTCGCTCGGCAACTTGCTGGTGTACACGGCCTCGCAGCGCCCCCCGCGGCGATTGGCGTCCACGTTGTAGAGGTTCGCTACCAGCGCCAGTCCGTACTCCTCGAAGAAGATGTCTCCATCGCTGTAGAGCAGCTCGGGCTGGTACTTATCGACAACATCTTTGATCCGGTTGAAGTAATGCTGCTTCCACGCAGCCGGCGCCTGGCGGTCGTTGAGGAGCCGATCGCTCAAGGGATAGTACTTCGGCAGCGCGTGGTAAAGATCGGCATAGGCGGGGTCGGCGCCATCGTAGGGCGCTCCGGCCAGCGGACCGGTCTTGTCGCTCATATGCGACGTCGAGAACCAGTGGTAGCTCGGGGCCAGGTGCTCGCTTACTGCGAAGCGCAGCCCATTCTTCTCGGCGGCCTTCTTGAAGGCGCCCACGATGTCTCTCTTCGGTCCCATGGCGACGGCATTCCAGCGTGGCTGGTACTTCGAATCCCAAAGATCGAATCCGTCGTGATGCACAGCCATGCTGCAGAAGTACTTTGCTCCGGCCTTTTTGTAGAGGCCCAGCAGATGGTCGGGATCGAACTTGTCGGCCTTCCATGTTGGAATCACATCCTTGAACCCGACCTTCGTCGGATGGCCATACGTCTTCAGGTGATACTCGTACTGCTTACTGCCCTGGATGTACATGTTGCGGGCATACCAATCGCCGTATTCGACCCCGGACTGCGGTCCCCAATGCGCCCAGATGCCGAACTTCGCATCGCGATACCAGTCCGGAATCTGCCACTCGCGCAGCGACGCGCGCGTCCCCTTGAAGGGGCCCGGCGCAATCGCCAACTCGGGACTCGCCGATGACTCCTGGATTGCCGCGCGTCCTTCGCCAAATCGCCCAATATCGTTGAGGATCGAGCCCGCCGCCCCGGCCTTGCGCGACAAAAGGAGCGCAGGCGCCCCGGAAATCAGAGAGAGAGCTTTTCTTCTGGTAATTCTCACGGTCTTGCTTCCTCCACGGAGTATCTTTCTGCTGATCTGGAAGAGCAGAGACTTCGGCCCCGCCGCGACAACGGAAAAACGCCCGCACGGCCAGGTCAATGTTGCCAGATCGCATCCATGATCGTAGAAGCATCCCCCTCCCGTAAAGTCGGAAGACTTGGCGCGAACCCGGAATCTCCGAAACCAGCCCTCATTTTGGCTCCCCGAAATGAGCAGCCACATAGGCTCATGCCGGCTGCGAAAGAACTTCATCCGGCGGAGATCTTCGCGGGCTTTGTAACAAGGGCCCGATCCGCCGCGGCGGATCGAGCCGCAAAACGCACACAAAAAAGCCCGGGCTTTGCCGGCTGCGGAAAAACTCATTCTTGGTGCAGAACCTCAAAGCTCTGTAAAAGGGCACGACTTTAGTCGGGCCGCAACTGCCCCAAAACAAATGAGGGCTCTACAGGCTGCGGAAAAGCTCCCTGGCGGAGGCGGTTTGTATCAGGGCACGAGTTTACTCGTGCCGTAAATGCAGCATTAACAACGTCGGGCTTTAGCCCCTGGCAAATTCTCACCCACCGAAAACCCTTTTTCCGCAGCCTCTTTAACCCCTGAGGTAGGCCCTTCGAGTCGTTCACCGGATCAGCCGACCCACGAAGCGATGAAACCTCGCCGTCGCACATCAACCGCCAACTCGCCAACTTGCCATGCCCGCCTGAGCGGGCGCCAACTTGCTGCCTTTGTTCGATCCGCTTCACTTTGTTTGCCGAATGTACTGCGGGCGCCTCATCCTTGCCCGGCTGTTTGGGCAAGGGCGGTAAGGGCTCAACGGGCTGCGGCAAAACTCTCTTTGCGGTACGGTTTTGAAAGGGCACGGCTTCAGCCGTGCCGCAAGCACCGCAAAATCAACCCGGGCTTCAGCCCCTGAGGGACGTCCGTCGCTAATTGCACACGAAATCCCGAGTTTTTTCCGTAGCCTGTCAAGCCGGATCCAATGAGTCCTTTGTGCAGTCGGCATGAACAGAGAATTACGCGGAGACCGATCGGCGGAGCCTTGGCGACTTCATGGGACAAATCCGCAATTCGATATGTCCATCGTTATAGTGCATTCATCGAATGTGCCTGAACGTTGGCGACTCGATTGTAGCTCCGTTTACAGAAGAGGGCTCGAAGCCCACACTAAAGTTAACTCCCTCGACGGGCAACCAATTGTAGGTAAGGAGATCGGAGATCGTATCCTGCAAGTTTGGACTCGCGGCAAATCGTGTTAGAAACACCTGGAAGTCGACGATTGCAAAGCTGTCCTCTGGATCAATCCAGAACCAATGATCAGCCACAATTAACAAATAATGAATGTTTGTGTAGGAATTCACGGCACGGGTTAAGCGCCAAGTGCGAATCAGAAAATCTGGATGCTCTCGCGCATAGTCGCGCACACTCTGAACCTGTTTGAGTCCCTTCTCAATTTCTGCATCGCATCTTACACGCTCTCTGGCTGTAAGAGGTTTTCGAATCCATTTCAATTCGCCCAAGACAAGTGTCGAGGATTGGGCGTCCTCGATGATGAGGTCGAGATCCGTCTTTCCATTTGGCAAAAGAACAGGCTCTGGGATATTAAATCTACTGTTCGTCGCAAGTATCCTGCTGCGCATGAGTGGCTCTTTCTGGTTAATGCGTGAGAATTCTGCCTGCGACCTAATTGAGAATGCTCGAAGAATGTTGTCATCGGATCTAGCTGCAAGCGGAAACTGTGGGGCTACCGCAAGTTCTTGGTTGAATCCATCAAGAGGAATAAAGGGGTAAACAGTCATGCCTATTTCCCTGCCTATTTCCTTTCCGGATGAAAGGTCCATGGTCAGATGGGCGACAATCTTCGCGCACTTCTCCACCGGCAGGTGAGATATTTCGGCGAGTTTTTCGATCCAAGTGCGGCGCGTCTTCACCATGACCAAAGAAGACACGGGGATCTGGTGGCCCTTCTCCGGAAAGGGATAACAGATTCGCTCGTGAATCGCGCAGAGGGTCAACAATCCGGCATAAAAAGACTTAAACTCCCCTATGGAGTATTCGTCGAGTTCAAGCCCATCCGGGTATCGAAAACTTTCATCGACCCGGAGAAGGAAGTGGCCTAATACGTCCCTGATCAGCTCAGCAGGCGGATCATACCTGAGTTTCGTGGTCGATCCTCGCGACTGAGCAATCTCTCGCAATTCAGCAAATCGCCGCTTTTGCTCGGAATTCAACTCCATTCGATGATGGGTGATAGCGTCGCACATTCCAATCTGTGGCCGAAACGTTTGTTGGAAAGCAATGACTCGCCGTTGTGCTGGCGAATCACGCTCGAATGCGAAACGGACTTGCCCTTCGGATAATATGTCGGCTCCCTGTATGTCCAGATGCCACATTGGAAAGACACCCAGGAAGCTCGTATATTTCCTACTGATTTGCATGGCGAAGGTCGCATCCTCTTCGAGTGTCCGGTTCCAAGTATAGGAATGGATGAGCTTTGATGCTGGCTTACCATAGCTGGCGATAAAGCTGAATCCGCAGGTGCACAAATCCCAAAGAGACATTTGGTTACGCAGAATGAAGCCGTCCGCTCCGTAGTTCTGCTGAAGCATTTCCAATTCCAACGCCATCCGCGTAAGGAGCGCCCAGGTCGCGAGATTTCGCGGTTGCTTCAGAAGGCGCATCAGTCTCCAGCATTCATCTGACCTCCGTTCGACCGCCAGAACGGCATCTTTGAATTCCTGTGTCGCTTGGGACTTTAGATAAGGCATCGAGCAATGATCTCCCCGTCGTTGAGCACAGATATACCAATCAAGTATGCTGCTGAGTCGGTAATTCCCAAGTTTGATTTAGCGGATTTGGAGTTGGCCCAAGACCCACAGGAACGGACAAAACATTTATTTACAGATGTTTACGCGATGTTGACGGGATTGATACTGGTAAACGCCCATGTAGCCCGGAGGAACTCTGCCTTCACGCCAAATCGCTGAGAGCCGGGTGGGAAGCCTCAACACAATTGAGGGGCTGGATCGATAGTGGCAGACCGGATTGGCCTCAGAGCATTTTCGCATTTGATGTAGACCGGTTTTGAAAGGGCACGGCTTCAGCCGTGCCGCAAAACGTCAATCAAGTCGATGGGCTTTAGCCCCTGAGGGAGGCTCTTTGGTCTACACCATTCTCGAATCTGCTCTGATATGGAGTGACCCTGTCAACCTCTGCACGTCTGTGGGGTTGTTTTTGTCGTTGTCGTTGCTTTTGCCGTTGATCGAGAACAGGGCCAGCAGCAGTCGGGGCAGGTTTGA